>ENA-OQCO01000980-OQCO01000980.1-human-gut-metagenome-genome-assembly--contig:-NODE-980-length-12671-cov-2.482621_pt1 | contig 12671 bp, 10 predicted proteins | sample MGYA00242500_ERZ504582 | MGnify/ENA primary metagenome ERZ504582 (study PRJEB26092, sample SAMD00036346) | human gut metagenome | host: Homo sapiens | study: EMG produced TPA metagenomics assembly of...
TGACAAGTTCGCTTTCACAATCCTTTCTCTTTATCTCCTCCGCAAAATCGACATTCAATTATAAAGTATAATCATAGTATTACAACCGATTATTACTCAATATTTTATAGATAATAAGTCAGAAATATGGTTGTTATTTTTAATTGCACATTCTAAAAGGTGAAGATTTAACGCTTTTATTGATTATTAACTCAAAAAGGACATCAACTTGGGTCGTTTCTTCTCTTTTCCTTGCTATTCGTTTCCGATATTCCACTTTTGTTTTGGTCTATCTCATATGTACTGCAAAGGTATTGATTTTTGTTTGATATTGCTCCTTGCTTGCTCCTTGTCGTAGATTAATTTTCACACAGGAATTTTTGTTCTCTTTCTATAGGGGCTTGAAACAATCCATTTATTGGAAACAATTAAAGACGGAGCTGGTTTGCCCCAGTGCTTTTTAAGAAACAGGGCAATTATTTTATCTCCACAAAGGCTCTTGTTCCCAATTATGAGGAAAGCCTAATAAACGAGTTCTTACTGATGGGTATTTCGATAAAAGCTGCTTGAAATCTGCAACAAAAGTGTTGCCCATAGAAATGGAGTTAAGCCAATACACCACATAGCAGAGTTGCGGATAAAGTGTTTGTTCACGGAACGAGAAATCCGTAATCCATGTGTTTGGCATACGCATAGGCATCATTGGCTTGACAGGAAAGACCCGATTTGACAGTCTTGAATGATGGGCGCAGCAATTACGAAGTACGGGTCTGGGTACGGATTAAAAGGCTAAGTGATTATTTTCAGTCATTTAGCCTTTTTAATTATCTAATTTTTCCCCACATTTTCCCCACAGCTGTCTATTTATATACAGGGCAACCGCATCAAAATAACGTTTAGCTTAGGAAACAAACGTAGTTTTCAACCTCCTCCTCTCCCTTATTGTCCATTTTCCTAAAAAAACCATTGGTCCAAATCGAAACTACTACCCCATAAAAATTGATTTTTTGCCCCATATAATTCAAATTTCCCTTGCGGGTAATATTTTTTAAGAAACATGATTTTTGACAACAGGCTATTATTCAGACAAATACAAAATTATGCATTTTTAAGGGGGGATATTGTAAATTGTTGAAACTTCTCATCCTTGTATCCACCCCACTTATCCCTATTAATACAAAATCGACAAGTATTGATTATCAGGTTATTGACATTTTGATGCGGTTGCCCTGATTTATATATTTTAGAAACATATTTTTCCGTAAAGTTATGTACCTTTGTCGGCAAATAAAGATATTCTCGTCAAACAAATATAAATAACCTAAAATCCGCAACTATCATCCAATACACGATTAAGGGTAGATTTATGAGTCGTTAGTAGTAGCTTTCAGTAAAAAGCAACAGCACAACATCAATATGTAGCCAACATCCCCTTACCCCACGATGCGACTTGAGGAAATACGCAGATTCTAACCGGAAAGAAAGGATTCTTATCCGAATTCTGTTTTGAAGGGTTTTGCATAAGCGCGGTTCTCTGTGTAGATATTCAGCACGTATTGCCTTGCAGTCATGATCCACTTGGCAGGTACGGAGATGAATCTGAAGACAAAAGCCTTTATGCGACTCGTTTTCTTGAGCCCAAAAGCCTTGGTGTCAAGCCTGCTCATGATGGTCTTGTAGAAATTGTGTATCAATGCAGTAAGCAGAAGAAAGACAGTATTCTCCGCCATGAATGACTTGGGGAGCCTGCTCCAACCGAATCCGTTGTTCATGTCGTCAAAGATACGTTCCTTGCCGCCACGCAGATTGTAGAATTCAACAATGTCCCTTGTCGATGACTTGTAATCGTTGGTCAGAATACAACGGTAAGTGTATTCGCCTTCCCATAGGTCAAGGTCGCCACTGTTGCGTCTTTGTCTCTGGATGACAAGACGATAGCACTTGCCTTCCCATTTCTCAACGAGAATGGAATTGAGTTCGAACTGGATGCCGTTAATCTCCTCCGTCTTCCATCCTCTCAGAGCAAAGATGTCATTGTAGAGCGAACTGCATCGGTTGGCACGGATGTAGAAATGTTTGCAATGCTTCTCTATCTCACTGACGATTTCCTTCGAGCAGGAACCGCAGTCTGCCCTGAAGCGATTTACACGGATGTTCTGGGATTCCAGAAGAGCGAAGAATCTCTTATGGGTGTCTGCCTGATGAAAACGCACATTCGTGTTGCCATCGCTGTTCTCGATATAGACTATCTTGTCACCGATAACATATACGCCAGGCCTGTAGCCGAGGAACTTTTTGTAGGTCGGTTTTGCATCATACTTCTCCGTTTCAAGAAACTGATGGTCAAAGTCAACATCGTATTCCTCAATTTCCTTCAACTCGCCTGTAGAAACCAAAGCGTTTATAAGCAATGTGTTGAGTTTGTCTGCAGTATTGAAATCATAGGTCTTGCCTTGGTCGGAAGTATAGGAGATGTTTTCCTGTGTCAGTTCCTTGATGGCTCTGAGGATGGTATCAGAGCTGCATGTACGAAGGGTAGGATGATACGAGAGATGGCGCATCAGTTGTGACGTTACGTCTTCCACGCATGAGCCGCCACAGAAATAAACGCTCATCAGCGAACGGACTATCTCGCTGAACTGATATCCGATGATACTGCGGCATCTCTGACCCAGTGTTGAGTCGATAACGGGTGAAAGCATGGAGTCAAATTTCTCCATGATTGAAAAAATTCCTCCAAAAGGTGTGAGTTTCTCAGATTTTATTTGTACCTTTGCCATGCCTTGTTACGATTTTCGCTTGTTTTCTAATTGCAACACTAAGATAAGTGAAAAATCTGACACGGCAAAATCCTGGGCAACTTTTTGTTGCTCAGGAACTTATAAATTAATTTAAATCAAAGTGTTGCGGAATTAAGGAATAATATAAACATGGAAAAAAACAGAAAAAAACAAATCGTAGTTTTGAGTATAGCTTTAGTTTGCATTTTCATCTTGGTATTTTCATTGTTCCATAAATCAGCGACAAAAGATAGCGCAAATCCTCCTTTAACAAATGTTTTGACTGATAGCATTTCTCAAATTGTCTCAGCTTGTCCTGGCGAAATTGGTGTGGCGGTTATTGTTAATAACAGAGATACGGTTAAGGTCAATAATAAGAGTGTTTATCCTATGATGAGTGTGTTTAAGGTTCATCAGGCATTAGCTCTTTGTAATGACTTTGACAATAAAAGGAATTTCACTTGATACCTTAGTAAATATAAATAGGGATAAACTTGACCCAAAGACTTGGAGTCCTATGCTGAAAGATTATTCAGGGCCAGTCATATCATTGACAGTGAGAGATTTGCTGCGTTATACTCTTACTCAGAGTGACAACAATGCAAGCAACCTTATGTTTAAGGATATGGTTAATGTCGCTCAAACAGATAGTTTTATAGCCACACTCATTCCTCGTTCAAGTTTTCAGATAGCTTATACGGAAGAGGAAATGTCGGCTGACCATAACAAGGCTTACTCTAACTATACATCTCCTCTTGGTGCTGCAATGTTGATGAATCGTTTGTTTACTGAAGGTCTTATCGATGATGAGAAACAAAGTTTCATTAAGAATACGTTAAAAGAATGCAAAACAGGTGTAGATAGGATAGCAGCTCCACTTCTTGATAAAGAAGGGGTTGTTATAGCGCATAAGACAGGTTCAGGTTATGTTAATGAAAATGGTGTTCTTGCAGCTCACAATGATGTTGCCTATATATGTCTGCCTAATAATATCAGTTATACCTTAGCGGTATTTGTTAAGGATTTCAAGGGAAATGAATCACAAGCGTCACAATATGTTGCGCATATATCAGCTGTAGTATATTCTTTATTAATGCAAACTTCAGTAAAATCTTAAACTGCACTTGCTTTGATAATTAATGATAAACAATCTAAAAGCACTCTAATCGTTATCGGAGTGCTTTTAGATTACTAATCAAATTGCTTCTATTATAATTTGAATCCTCTACTTTTTCTTTCTTCCTGTTGCGGCACTCTTGCTCCATATCTAAGCCTGTGCCATTGCTCCCTGAACCAGTCGGCAATCGGCTTCCTGTTTATTGTCAGGTTCAGCCTGCTTTCATCGTCAGGGTCATTTTCCACCCTTAAAATATCATCCTTTATATCAAAGTTCCGCCTGTGTTGCTCGGAATAGATTTTACCGCTACATTTCAGGGCTTCTTTTTTGACTATAAGACTTTCAGTCATTTCTTTAGAGAATCCCAGCATGGCACAAAACTTTTCCATGCGCAGCATTTCCCTGAACATCGGAAACCACCTGAAAGCCTTGTCTATGATTCTGGCGAGCCGTGACAGTTCTTTTTCTTTCATGTCAAGTTCCTGCCTGTGCATTTCTCTGAGATTGTGGATTTGCGTATCATGCTGTTTCTGCATCTGCTGTACTTGGCTCTGCAATTTTTCAATATTGGTGTTCCGTTTTGAAACCTCGTCTTGCAGTTTTTCGTTGGCACGTTCCAGTTCTTTCAGTTTTCCACTCCCGAAAAGAGAAGCAACTCCACTAGTTATGGCTGTCGCTGCCGTGGTGGCTGTCTTCTTTAACTTGTCAGTGCGTATTTCTGATTTCACCTGTTTCAGTTCCTGCTCGGCAAGATTTATCTGTTCTTCTTTGTGCCGTTTGGCTGCATCCATGCGTTGCAGTTCAGCTTTCTGCTTCTCAATGATAAAGTCGTTCCGTTCCAGATGCTCCTTACCAGTGACAGCCTTTGACTGCCCGCGTTCCATCAGCAGGATGTCGGATGCAAGGGTCTGCATCTGCATCATGTCATCGTCATTGAGCTTTCGGCTCTTTCCTGTTTCGTGGTTCATCCAGTCGAAAACGATATGGGCATGATAGTTCGGCTTGAACCATCTGTCCCCGACTTTGAAGCTTTCCCTGTCTTCCGCTTCCGGCTGACCGTTCAGCCAATGCCCTTCATCCTTGTGCAGGAAGATTTGCAGCGGTGTGATTCCCCAGCGTCTTTGACACTCCTCACCGAATTTACGCACGTCTGCCAGTGTGGTGTCCGACCTGACAAGCAGCACTCCTTCACGTATGGGGGAGCATCCCGCAATCTTGACTATTTTACCGTTCTTGCCTTTGCGTTCACGCTCCTTTTCCTGCATGGCACGTCCGGTCTTTTCCTTTACCATCTGTCTGATATTGTCATAATGCATCCGCAAATCCGGACTGCCGAAGTCGGGATTTATCCACTGCTCATTATCGGTGGAGAGTTCTGGAACCACATAGGTTCTGGACTCTCCGATGTGGCGCATGTATTCGGCAGTCCTCCTGTTGTGAGCCTCACTCGATGCGATATTGCAGGGCTTGATATGTATGCTTGATTTTGTTGCCATAGATACTTGTTTTTTGGGTTTGTACTTTATTGTTTGCTTTTCCGCTGTCCGTAAACGCATGGGGTTCTTAGGGGTGCAACCCATAAGCGGAGATTGCAAAGAGAGGGTCACTCTTTGCTCTGGGTTCTCAGGGGAGAAACGCCCTGAGTGGGTCATTAGGGTAAAACCCTAATCCCCTCGGGAGAGCCCACAACTACGTAAGCGGAGCGTGTAGTTATAGTGGGCTATATCAATGGCAAGCCATTGTCTGCAAACTCCAGCCTACGGCTTCCGCTCTCCTCCGTCAGGGAGGTTTTTCATCATCGTTGCCGATTGGAGATGCACCGACCAGCACAAGGTCTAAATCGTCTATCAGTTTTTGCAGGACGGGATTCTTCTCTATCATCCGCTGGAGGATTCTCTCAGCCTCGACCAAGTGGTTGGCTGTACTCATCACCTTGCCCTCCCGTATCTGAAAGATAATCCAATCGGCTATGTCGATATGGGCTTCTTTTTGTTTCGGGGTGGCATTCCTTTCGATGATGTCCGAAACCACCACCTTACAAAAGTACATGCTCTCGGCTCGCTGTTTCCACTCGGCATAAGCATCGGCATCGGGAAAGAGAAGCACGGTTCGCCCTGACAGTACACGGAGTTTCTCTTCTCTCATCTGACTCTTACCACCCGTAGCCAGCCATACATAATCGGGGAAGATAGCAGAACCGATAACGGCACTCTTCTCGGATTCCACCAAGACCACCACCTTGTCGGGATGCGTTTTCAACAAGTGTTCCCCGAAAAGGCATTGGGATAGTTGCCAATCCTCTGCCAACACACGCTGCTTTTTCAATATGCTGTGTATCCAGTTCACTGCCGATGTCTGTCCTCCCTTGATACGGTGTCCGTCTTCGGGATTGTACTGCATCACCTTTCCCGTGCGTACCTTGCCCGTCCTGTCTATCTGCCAAAAGATAACAGAGCCGTCACGGGTAGCCCCCAAACGGTATTCCTCCAACAACCGCTTCAACACCTCTTTCGCCTTGTCGCCATAGTAGGAAGTAAGGAGTGTGAAGAGGAAACGGAAGAAATTGCTACGCTCGCTTTGCGACTTCTCCACATAGTGAGGGGGAATATAGCCGATGGCTGTCGGCTTACTTTGCTGCTTCACTTTCTTCTGCTCTGCTCTTTGCCTGTCAAAAGAGAAATCATTGGTAGTTCTGTGTTCAGGATGCTCTTGAAAATACTCTTTCGGAGTGTAGTGATACCCACAACCGCTTTCGTGGTTACATCTGCCGACCGATGGATGCAACGGCACATTATTTTCGTCCACGTAATAGACGAAAGAATGCCTGTCTCCGCATTTGGGGCAGGTATGCCGTGTTGCCGTTCCTTTATACTTCTGTAATGAATAATTGCCCATAGCTTAGTCCGTTTTTGATGGTTGATTGTCGGCTGTCCCATCCTGTCCCATTGTCCCACACTCTAAGGGTTGGGACAGTGGGACACTTGGGACACCTGCGTTTTTACTCTCTTTGCTGCGCTGGATGATACGGTTTACGGTGGACTTGCCACAATTCACCTGTGAGGCTATCTCCCTGACGGACTTGCCCGATTGGGAGAGTTGCAGAATTTGGCAATCCCTTTGGCTTGATTCATTGTCGCCCAATTTTTTCAAGTGTTCCTTTTCCGTGGAATAGCCCCTGAACACGAACTGCAAGAAAGCATCCACCTTGTCAATCTCGTAAACGATTACATTATCCGCATCATGAGAGAACGTGCCATAGCGCACTTTAAGCTGCTTCACATAGCGAAGCCCTCCGTCTTGGGCACTTTTTCCAATGGTGAACACGCTGTCAAAGAAATTGTAGAGCCGTTTGCTTCCGGCAAGGTCGTTGGATGTGATGGGACAATCCAAAGAGCGTTTGGGCGTATGTGCCAGGACAAGGATAGAGAGCGCATATCTCTTTTTGAGATTGTTCAGCTGAATCATCAGCCGTCCTGCGGCATCGCCTTTCTCCATGGCGCAACACAGGTAGGTAAGATTGTCAATGATGAAAATCTTGCAGTCGGTCTGCACAGCCATCTGTTCAATGCCGCCTATGATAGCTTCCTCAAAGTTGGCATCCAAAAGCTGGTTGCAGTCAATAGACACCCGATAGATTTTGTCGGGAAAGGTGTAGAGCTCTCCATGCTCGTTGGTATAGCGGAGCTGGAACTGCTTTTCGGACAGTTCAAAGTCCAGATACAGCACATTGTCGGTTCGGGCGATGCGGTCGGCTATCTGCACGGCAAGGATGGACTTGCCCACGTTGGAATCGGCAAACAAGCAGGAGAGTTCCCCCTCGTACCAAAAGCTGTCCCACAGCGCACGGGGCGTAGGCAATAACGATGCTTCAAGAATGGTTTGGTTTGCCGTCTTGATATTCATCATGCCTACACTGTCGGGCATACCGTTATGCGCTTGGGATGCTTTTGTGAGGTCGCCACGTATCAGGTTGATATAGTTCTTATCCTCTTCCATATCATTCACCAGTTACGTGGGTTGGGCTTGCGACGGTGGGAAGAGGATAAGGACTTGTTCAGTTCCTCGTCTGACAACGGTATGGGATTCTTTCGGGCGGTTTCCAGCCACTTGTCCAGTTCGTCACGGTAAAGGCAATAGCGTTTGCCGGGCTTGGTGGCAGGGATTGTCCCTTCTGACAGTTTCATGTAGAGCGTACCCTTAGGGATACCTAAATACTCTGCTGCCTCGTCCACAGACATGGGCACGTGGGTGTCCACCGTTTTGGCATTGTTCACACTGCGCTGCTCGGCGAGCAGGCTTTTCAGGCTCATCACTTCGTCTCGAAGCTGAGCGACAACCTCGGGGAGGTCGTTGAAGGTAAGAATTGATTTTTCCATTCGCGTACTCGTCTCTTTTGTAAGACTTGGCGCAAAGGACTGAAATGATATATCCGTGAATATCTCCACGACACGTCATTGCAAAATAATTCCCGAATAATTAAGCCCAGCCATAAATGACGGGTAAAATTACTCGGGAAACGATGTAAAACAGGCGGTTATGAGTTACCGGATGGTTGTCGTTGGTGTCGTGATTATCCTAATTCCGCACATAATCCTCGGGATAGTGGAAATCAAGTTTGCCGTTTTCGGGTTCATCAATGGGAATTTCCGTCTTTAACGGCTCTACCTTGAAATTCTTGATGGTTGATAAGTCTGTATCAGCAAACGATTTCGGGAAAAGGGCTTTGATGAACTTGGCACGGTTATCCCCATTGTAGTATCTCTTGTACAGGAAACGCTCAGAGATATTCCATACGAAGTGACGGAGTGGAATGTTGTTGATGTCTTTGGTAAACGGTCTTTGTATGGGCTTCGGGGTATAAGTGTTAAGATTCATCCATTTGTCCACCTCAGTACAGATGTGGTTCACGGTTTCTTGGTCGGCAATGCGAGGCAGGTAATAATGGCAATACTCCATGACCATGCGGATGCGCTCTTCCTTTTCCCGTTGCTCTCTGCTTGCGTAATTGGCACGGTTCTTTTCGTGAAGATCCGGGGCGATAGTAAGCTCTATCGGTTGTGTTTGGATAAGTGTCTCTTCTTTTGTCGGGGATGATTCGGGTACAGGCTCAGGGACTGATGTAGGTCCAGGCACAGATGTGGCTTCTTCAAGTGTATTTTGTGACAGTTCTTCCTGCACCTCTATGGCTTCGGCAATCGTTTCTTTCTTGCCGAACTTGATTTTGTAGATTTCGTATGTATCAAAGATAAGTGTCTGAAAGGAGAGATAGAGCAACCATCCCAACAGGTTACAGCATACGAATACTATCCACCTGACAAAGTTGTCTTGGTTGAAGCTGTCCGCTATTACCAGCGTGGCAATGGAAGATATTAGGACGATGGCGAAGCCGACAAAGCCCAAGATGATGTATTTGTCCTTGATTGATGATTCCATATTTCGTTGAGAGATTGAATGTTCCTGTATTATTTTGTGCAAAGTTAATGCTATTTTTCCCAATTACTGCCCGTTATTTGCGGTTAGAACGGTCTTTTTCAATGTATTTCACGAAATGTCATCATATCATACTCTGTTTCATACTCTGAGGGGCTTATAAATGGTGGCATCAAGCCAAAACATAGAGGGGCGATTATAGCCTTGTAGCCATAACCGCCCCTCTGAATACCTGTCAATGTGAGACATTTATGCCTCCTTGCGCTTCAAGGTTATCTTGTCCACCACCTGACACATCTGCTGCGCTGCTATCTTGGAATAGATTTGTGTGGTGGTAATGTTCTTATGTCCGAGATAGGCTTGGATGACAGCCATGTCCGTTCCCATTTCCACGTGCAGGCTTCCGAAGCTGTGGCGGGTACAGTGAAAGGTGATTTTCTTGGTTATCCCTGCTGCCGTGAGCCACCGTTGGAGTGGTCCTTGCAGCATCTTGTCCTTGAAATCCTCAAAGATAAGTCCCTCGCCCCGTTCTCCCAGCAGTCCATAGGCTTCATCACTGATGGGGTTATGCACTATTTCTTTGGTTTTCTGCATACGGGTGGTAACGAACATCCTGCCGTTGGTGTATGGTTGTATCTGCTGCCACGTGAGCTGTCTGATGTCGCTCTTTCTCAGTCCCGTAAGACAGGCGAAAAGAAAAGCTTTTTTCAAGACCTCCTCCTCACAGGGTGTTTCGGCAAGCCGTATCAGTTCCTCTTGGCTCAAATGCTCCCTGATGGTGGGAATGCACTCGATGCGGTCTAAGAAGCCGTTTGGGTTCTCCTTTATCTTCCTGTCACGGTAGGCGGTGTGCAGCACGGCACGGAAAGTTGACCAATAGCCTGCTGCGGAGTTGATGTGCAGCTTTTGGTTGGTGTGGATGGATTGGGGTGCATCAAGCAGGTATTCCATGAACTTGCGGCACAAATCCACATCCACCTCCTCAAAGGTGCATTTGCCGTTCACGAACCGCTGGAAATGCTTGTATACGTGCTGCCACTTGATATTCTTGCGGTCAGCCAGTCCTTTGAAATAGGCAAGGAAATCGCCCTTCATCTTGGTCTTGTCAAAAAAGCCGTTGTTTTCATTGAAAATGGCTTCGTAGCGCTGGTTGCGCAGGATGACCGCTTTCTTCATCATGCGTGCGTTGAAGTCCCGTTCCTGCTGGTTTGCAGGTTTGGCGAAGATGTAAATTCCTAAGGCTTCACGTGTAATCACTCTCATGGTGACATTGTCACGGTAGCCGGGATAGTAGTCAAGGCATAGTGAATACTGTGTCCCGTTCTTAATCTTGCGCTTACGCAAGGTAACTGTTTTGCATTTACTCATAATAATTATGTTTTAATTGGTTGTATACATTTTGGAGTTGTATCCATGTTTCCGATGGCAAAGGAACAACGTGAAATATCCGTGAATACCTCCACGATACATCATTTTGAAATAATTTTCGATAATCCCGATTTTTCACGGTTATTTGTTCCTTTCAGCCATGACACGCTCCACATCTGAGCGCAAAAGCAGGTTTTTCACACCCACCTTTATCTTTTCGATGTGCTTCACCTTGACGATATGGCAGATGTTGGCTGACGAAAGACCATAGATTTGCTGCACCTGCTCAACGGTATAGTAGCGTTCATCGTTCACAAGGTCAGTTCTGCGGAGTTCGTTCAAATGTGATTTGGAGTAATAGGTACGCCCGTACTCTCTTTTAGTGGGTATCTTATGGCGATAGGTGTAGGCACGGAGTGCGGTCGGCTTCATGCCGAACAGTTCCTCCACCTCCTCGGTCAGTAGCCAGTCGGTAATTTCGCTAATATCAACTGCCACACCGAAAAACTCGTCAATATGCTTCTTGCTGTAATAGTTCTTTCCTGCGATACGGCAGATGGGGATATGGTTACGCTTGGCGGAAGTGTAAAGCCATGACTGCTTTACCTTAAAAAGGGACATCACCTCCTCGCCCGAATAGAAGTCCAACACTTCTTCGCTTTCCTTTTCCCTTTTTTCTCTTTTGGCAGGTAAGGAAGATGAAGATGATTTCCTTGGTGTGGAGGTGTTGCCGGGCAGGATGCGGTGATAGGGATTGCCCTCCAACATCTGCTCGATGTCGGCTCTGCGGATGAATGCCATGCGGTTGCTGATGCGTGAGGCTTTCAGCTTGCCGATGGCTACAAGTTTGTAAATGTACTGTCGGGAACAGCCCATGAGGATGGCTGCTTTGGAAAAGGTGAGATACTCCTGATGCTGTATCTCCATCAAGGGTTGGGCGACTTTGAAGAGGTTGTTCTTCTGCATCACTCTGGCTCGTTTGGCTTCTGCCTGACAAGCCTCACTGCAATATCTTTGCATACCGCTTCGGGTTACAAAGGACTTGCCGCAAAAACTGCATTTTCTGGTTGCTTTCATACCGTTTTATCGTTTAATGGTTCATTTCTTCAATCCTATATCTCTGAAATGGTAAACGGATGTGAACGGAAGTCAACCATTGTCGCTTTTCTACACAGTGTGACTGTTTCCGCATATCGGGGCGGTTATTGTCGCTTGTCGTAAACGGTTGTAAACCCTTGTCAACTGTCTGCACGGTGTGACAAAAAACAAGCCCCGCAAATTCTCCACGTCAGAAATACGTCTCAAAAATATGTGGAAATTTGGGAAGCGACAAATGGCAACCGAAAAGTGTTAAATTTTAGAATATGCTGGTAATTAAAGATTTACACTCGGATATTTCTGATTAGTTTTGGTTGTTCTATGGTTATAAATACATTTTCCGTAATACCCTTCTATATCAGGCAAAAGACAGCATATTCCCCTTATTATCATGTAAACTTTTACACCCGCCTGAGACGCGTCCTTAATCGCATCTATCGTTTCTCTGTCCGTAAGGGAATTTATCTTTATAATTATTTGAGCCTCATTACCTTGTTTTGCTTTTTCTATTTCCCCTTGAATAAGAGTGATAATTTTATTTTTCATGCTGTTTGGAGCTACGAGAAGACTGCTGTAACTTCCATTGATATTTGCAATAGCCATGTTTTAAAATAAGCTGCTGCATCATTTCCTATTTCATCGTCAGCCGTCATTAAAGATAAATCCGTATAAAGTTTTGCTGTTTTTCATTGTAATTTCCCGTCCCAATCTGGGTAATATACTGATACCCCGTTTCTGGTCTTACAGGTAATCAGGCAAATCTTCGAGTGAACCTTGTAGTTTTCGAATCCATAAATCACCCGGCATCCGGCATCCTCCAGACGCTCCGACAGTCAATATTATTTTGCTCGTCAAACCGGGCGCGAAGTTCGATCAGAACCGTGACTTCCTTGCCGTTT
>ENA-OQCO01000981-OQCO01000981.1-human-gut-metagenome-genome-assembly--contig:-NODE-981-length-12648-cov-1.012619_pt1 | contig 12648 bp, 14 predicted proteins | sample MGYA00242500_ERZ504582 | MGnify/ENA primary metagenome ERZ504582 (study PRJEB26092, sample SAMD00036346) | human gut metagenome | host: Homo sapiens | study: EMG produced TPA metagenomics assembly of...
CTGTGTAAAATGTCGAATCAACGCAAGAAAACTGCTAAAATTGGCACATTGTAAAAATTTGGCGTATTGATTTTGGGCAACTTTACACAAACTTTGCAAAAGGAAAGTTTCCATTACCAAAGCTTTACCCGGATTGTACTGCACTATGGTCGATACTGGGGAAACAGCGCGGTACAATAAATACGCACTCAGGAAGAACGAATAGGAAAACACGAACTCCTGAGCGAATGTGTGAGATAGAATAACAGATACAATTAAGGGAGAAGAAAGTTTATGTTAAAGCGTAATGTTTCCGTTGCAGTTGCTGCTGCTCTGGCTCTCAGCCTGGCCGCCTGTGGTTCCAGCCCGGCATCCTCCGCTGCTTCCAGCGAAGCAGTTTCCAGCGAGGCCGTCTCCAGTGAGGCTGCTTCCAGTGAAGCCGCTGCTGCACCGGATGCCGGCGATTTCGATGTCGATCAGGACATCACCGTGATTTCCCGTGAGGATGGCTCCGGCACCCGCGGCGCTTTCATCGAGCTGACCGGTGTGGAAGCCAAGAACGATGCAGGCGAAAAGGTTGACAACACCACCGAGGCGGCTGCCATCCAGAGCTCCACCAACGGTGTTCTGACCGCTGTTTCCAACGATGAGACCGCAATCGGCTACATCAGCCTGGGTTCTCTGAACAATGATGTCAAGGCTGTCACCGTGGAAGGCGTTGCCCCCAGCGCTGACACCGTGAAGGATGGTACTTACACCCTGGCTCGTCCGTTCAACATCGTTACGAACGGCGAAGCTGCCGACCCCGTTGCCGTGGACTTCATTGCTTACTGCATGAGCACCGACGGTCAGGCCCTGGCCACCGAGGAAGGTTACATTGGCGATGTTGGCGCTGATTACACCAGCACCCAGCCCGCAGGCAAGATCGTGGTTGGCGGTTCCTCTTCTGTTTCCCCGCTGATGGAAAAACTGATCGAAGCGTATAAGACCGTGAACCCCAACGCAACCCTGGAACTCCAGACCCACCGACTCCACCACCGGCGTTTCCGGCGCACTGGATGGCACCTACACCATCGGTATGGCCAGCCGTGAGCTGAAAGATTCTGAGGTTGAGGGTGGCGCAAAGGCGACTGTCTTGGCAAAGGATGGCATTGCTGTTATCGTCAGCAACGACAACCCCACTGATAACCTGACCGTTGACCAGATCAAAGGCATCTACACCGGCGAGCTGACCACCTGGGCAGACGTTCAGTAATCCCCCTTTCTAAAAAAGACGGCTGTTGCGGCGGCAAAAGGCGGCAACGGCCGTTTTTTGAAAGCCATCGGTATATAGTTCCTGAGCAAAGACAGGAGAGTATGGGAAAATGAAAACAACAACTTCGCACCTGAAAGAGGTCGTCATGCAGGGTGTATTTACCGCCTGCGCGTGCATCTCCATTCTGGCCGTGGCGCTGATCTGCATCTTCTTATTTGCAAACGGCCTGCCCACCATTTTTGAGATCGGCCCCCTCAAGTTCCTGCTTGGCACCACCTGGAAACCCGGCAACAACCTGTACGGCATCCTGCCCATGATCCTGGGGAGCATCTATGTCACCGCAGGTGCGATCATTGTGGGGGGTGCCCATTGGGCTGCTGACGGCCATCTATATGTCCCGCTTTGCATCGCCCCGTATCAACAAGGTGCTGCTGCCGGCGGTACAGCTGCTGGCCGGTATCCCCTCGGTCGTGTACGGCTTCTTCGGCATGATCGTTATGGTCCCGGCGGTGCAGGCTATGGTCAAATCGGACTTTTTCAAAACTGTGCTGCACGTGAAAAGCGGCAAGGGCATGAGCCTGTTTACCGCCAGCCTGCTGCTGGGCATCATGATTTTGCCCACCATCATCACGGTCAGCAAAACCAGCCTGGACGCTGTGCCCCAAAGCTATTACGAGGGCAGCCTGGCTCTGGGTGCTACCCATGAGCGCAGCGTGTTTTGCGCGGTGCTGCCCGCCGCCAAAAGCGGCGTAATGTCCGCTGTAATCCTGGGTGTTGGCCGCGCCATCGGCGAAACGATGGCCGTTGTGATGGTTGCCGGCAACCAGACCTGGATGCCCAAGGGCTTGTTCCAGGGGCTGCGCACGATGACCTCCAACATCGTCATCGAGATGGGTTACGCTGCAGACCTGCACCGCGAAGCGCTGATCGCAACCGGCGTTGTGTTGTTCGTTTTCATTCTGCTGATCAATCTCTGCTTTAGTTTGGTAAAGGGGGGCGAAAAGAATGGGCTGATTTTGCTGCAACCGCCGGTAAAACCGATGATATGACCCACGCAAATGCGAAAATCGTTCCCCCCGCCCGCCACGAAAACCGCATGGCGGCCCGCGCGTATGCCCTTGTCATGCGATGGCTGGTGCGGCTGGCGGCCCTGATTACCGTGGCGATCCTTGTGTTCCTGATCGGCTATATCCTGGTCAACGGTATTCCCAACCTCAAGCCGTCCCTGTTTGAGTGGACCTATAATTCCGACAACGTATCCCTGATGCCCGCGCTTATCAATACCATTCTGATGACGGCGTTCTCGCTGGCCATTGCCACACCGCTGGGCATTTTTGCTGCGGTCTGGCTGGTGGAATACGCCAAACGCGGCAGCAAGCTGGTCAAGGTGGTGCGCATCACCACCGAAACGCTGCAGGGCATCCCCTCCATCGTATACGGTCTGTTCGGTATGCTGTTCTTTGTCATGCAGCTCAAATGGGGCTACAGCCTGATCGCCGGTGCCTTCACGCTGGCCATCATGGTGCTGCCGGTCATCATGCGCACCACCGAGGAAGCGCTGCTTGCAGTGCCGGATTCTTACCGCGAGGGCAGCTTTGGCCTGGGGGCCGGCAAGCTGCGCACCGTATTCACCATTGTGCTGCCCAGCGCCATGCCGGGCATCCTGTCCGGCGTGATTTTGGCAACGGGCCGCATTGTAGGCGAAACCGCGGCCCTGATCTACACGGCCAGCACCGTTGCCGCCGTGCCCGCCAGCGTGTTCAGCTCCACCCGTACCCTTGCCACCCATATGTATCTGCTTTCCAACGAGGGCCTGCATATCAGTGAAACCTACGGCACTGCCGTGGTGCTGTTGATCCTGGTGCTGATCATCAACAGCCTGTCCAGCTTTATTGCCGGCCGCCTTGCCAAAAAGTAATGCCGAAAGGAACTGCATGATGAATAAATTCGAAGTTAAAAACATGGACCTGTATTACGGCAGCTTCCATGCACTGAAAAATATCAACATTGCCATCCCCGAAAAAGAGATCACGGCGTTCATCGGTCCTTCCGGCTGCGGCAAGTCTACTTTCCTGAAGAGCCTGAACCGCATGAACGACTGGTGGAAGGCTGCCGCATTTCCGGCGATATCCTGCTGGACGGTGTGGATATCTATAAGGATAAGATGGATGTCAATGTGCTGCGCAAGCGGGTTGGCATGGTGTTCCAGAAGCCCAACCCCTTCCCGATGAGCATTTACGATAACATCGCCTACGGTCCCCGCACCCACGGTGTGCGCAGTAAGGCGCTGCTGGATGAAATTGTGGAAAAAGCCTGCGCGGCGCTGCCATCTGGGACGAAGTGAAGGACCGCCTGAACAAAGCGCGCTGGGCATGTCCGGCGGCCAGCAGCAGCGTTTGTGCATTGCCCGCGCCCTGGCGGTGGAGCCGGAAGTTCTGCTGATGGACGAACCGACCTCTGCCCTGGACCCCATCTCCACCTCCAAGGTGGAAGAGCTGGCTCTGGAATTAAAGGACCGCTACACCATCGTAATCGTGACCCATAACATGCAGCAGGCCGCCCGTATTTCAGATAAGACGGCGTTCTTCCTGCTGGGTGAGCTGGTGGAAATGGGCGATACGGAACGCCTGTTCTCCACCCCTGAGGACAAGCGCACGGAAGATTATATTTCCGGCCGTTTTGGTTGATCGGAGGAGCAATACCATGCCTAGTGTGCGTAAATCTTATGATGAAGAGCTTTTGCAGCTGGATACCTTGCTGGCCCGCATGGGTCACGAAGCCGGTGCCGCCATTGAAAGCGCACTGACTGCCCTGCGCAATGATGATATTGAACTGGCCCGCAGCGTGGTTGCACGGGACAGCCAGATCGACGCAAGCGAACACGAGATCGAACACCGCTGCCTGCAGCTGCTGCTGCGCCAGCAGCCGGTGGCTTCGGATCTGCGCAAGGTCAGTACAGCCCTGAAAATGGTAACGGATGTGGAGCGCATCGGCGACCAGGCCAGCGATATTGCGGAGCTGGTACTGCACCTGCACGCCAAATCCACCGATGCCGTGGGCGTGCTGGAAGATATCCTGAAAATGGGCGATGATGTGCTGAAGATGGTCAAGCGCTCCATTGCTGCCTATGTGCAGGTGGACCTTGCCGTTGCCGCGGAAGTGATCGCCCATGATGATGTCATCGACGCCGCGTTCGCGCGCATCAGCAGCGAAATTGCCCAGTACATTGCCGCCCACCCCACCGAAGCAGAGACCGCGCTGGATCTGTTTATGGTGACCAAATATCTGGAACGCCTTGGTGACCACGCCGTGAACGTGGCCGAATGGGTCGAATTCTTAAAGACCGGCGTTCACAAATCCCGCAAGATCGTGTGATCTTGCCCGGCGGCGTGTGAGGCTGCCCCAAGGTGAACCTGAAGCCAACTGCTTGGATTTTGAATTTTCAGGTACACCCAATAACATTGCCATTCTCTTTTTTATGTTTTCCTATACCGCACCAAAGGGCCAGCACTGCACGCTGGTCCTTTGGTGTTTTTATGTGTAGACTGCTGGGAATGAAACCTGGCAGAAAAGTGGAAGAAGCAATGCAGAGTGTGTTATACTGGAAAGAACAAATCGAAAACGGCTGCACAATATGAGCACTGCGATAAGATTTTGAAAGAAAAGACCGCACACTTCGGCATCCATGTTACCCGCGAAGACATCATCCACAGCTTTGACAATGCTAAGGGCACGAATGGCAGCATGCAGTTTCTTCCGCCAGCCTGCCGCTGGTCGTGGTTGCGTTCATTGTGGCGGCACTGGTTCGCATCTCGGTTGGTTCTTCTACCGTGGCCATGACGATGGCCGCTGGCATTATTGCCGCCATGCCCGGCATCAGCGAGTTGTCTCCTCTGTATCTTGCCTGCGTTACCGCTGCCATCGCAGGTGGTTCCACGGTCTGCTCTCACTTTAACGATTCCGGCTTCTGGCTTGTTAAGAGCCTTGTCGGCATGGATGAAAAAACCACCCTCAAGACCTGGACCATTATGGAACCTTGGTTGGCGGCGTTGGATTCCTGGTTGCGCTCGTCATTTCGTTCTTTGCCTGATTGGTACATGTATTGAAAAATTCTATTTTATAACCCAAAAGCCCAAAGCGGCACGGTTCACTTAACCGGCAGCTTTGGGCTTTTGCTGTTTTATCAGAGAAAAAATTACGCGCTTACATCTTCAAACTGGCTGTTGTACAAATCGGCGTAGAACCCGCCAGCGGCCAACAGGTCGTCGTGGGTGCCCTGCTCCACAATGTCACCATCCCGCATGACTAAAATCAGGTCGGCGTCCTTGATGGTGGAAAGCCGGTGGGCAATCACAAAGCTGGTGCGGCCGCGCATCAGGTTGTCCATGGCGGTCTGGATGCGCTGTTCGGTGCGGGTGTCCACACTGCTGGTGGCTTCGTCCAAAATCAAAATTTTGTTGTCCGCCAGAATGGCGCGGGCAATCGTCAGCAGCTGTTTCTGGCCCTGGCTCACGTTGGAAGCATCCTCGTTCAACTCCATCTGGTAGCCGCCGGGCAGCGTGCGGATAAAGTGGTCGGCACAGGCGGCCTTGGCGGCGGCGATGACTTCCTCATCGGTGGCATCCAGGCGGCCATAGCGGATGTTTTCCATAATGGTGCCCTGGAACAGCCAGGTATCCTGCAATACCATGCCAAAGCCTTCGCGCAGGGCGCTGCGGTCAAAGTCCTTTACGTTGTGGCCGTCCAGCGTAATGGCACCGGAGTTGACATCGTAAAAGCGCATCAGCAGCTTGACCATGGTGGTTTTGCCTGCGCCGGTGGGGCCGACAATGGCAACTTTCTGGCCGGGTTTTACATCGCAGCTGAAATCCCGGATAACAGTCTTTTCCGGCGTGTAGCCAAACTTGACATGGTCAAAGGTGACCTGGCCGTCAATGCAGGCGGGGTCTGCCCGGCGGGCGGGGTCAGCGTTCTGTTCTTCTTCCGGCTCACCCAAAAATTCAAACACGCGCTCCGAAGCCGCCGCCATACTTTGCAGCATGTTGCTGACCTGGGCCAGCTGCTGGATGGGCTGGGTGAAGTTGCGCACATACTGGATGAACGCTTGGATGTCACCAATGGTGATGATGCCGCGCGCGGCAAAAATGCTGCCGGAAACGGCCACTGCTACATAGCCCAGGTTGCCCACAAAGGTCATGATGGGCTGCATCAGGCCGGAAAGGAACTGGCTTTTCCAGGCGGATTCAAACAGGCGGTTGTTGGCTTCGTCAAAATCATTCAGAACGGCATCTTCGCGGTTGAACGCTTTGACCACATTGTGGCCGGAATATACTTCCTCCACCTGGCCGTTCACGGAGCCCAGAACTTTTTGCTGGGCGCGGAAATATTTCTGGCTGAACCTGACCACCAACAGCACCAGCGCCATCGAGACCGGCAGGATCAAAATGGCAATCAGCGTCATCGTGGGGCTGATGGTCAGCATCATGATGAGCACGCCGATCATGGTGGTAATGCTGGTAATCAGCTGGGTAATGCTCTGGTTCAGGCTCTGGCCCAGGGTGTCCACATCGTTGGTAATGCGGGAAAGTACCTCGCCCACGGTGCGCTTTTCAAAATAGGCAAGGGGCAGGCGGTTGATCTTTTCGCTGATCTGGCGGCGGAAGTCATAACACATCTTCTGCGAAAGACCGCTCATGATCCAGCTCTGGCAGAAACTGAACGCAGCGGAAACCAGATACATGACCAGCAGGATCAGCAGGATTTTGCCGATATAGCCAAAGTCAATGCTGCCGGTGCCCCGCAGCTTGGCCACCCAGCCGGTGGCCAGGGCAGTGGTGGCTTTGGCCAGCACCTTGGGGCCTGTAATATTAAAAATCGTGGAAAGAACGGCAAAAACAATCACGGCAATCAGGCGGAACTTGTAGTGCCCCAGCTCTGCCAGCAGGCTGCGCATGGTGCCCTTAAAGTCTTTTGCCTTTTGGGTCGTCATTCGTCCGGGATGCGGCATCAGGCTTCCCCTCCTTTCAGGTCCAGCTCTTTGTTGCTCAGCTGGCTGCGGGCAATTTCCTGGTAAGCCGGGCAGCTTTCCATCAGCTGGGCGTGGGTGCCCTTGCCCACAATGCGGCCATCTTCCAGAACCAGAATCTGGTTGGCGTGCAGCACAGTGGAAATGCGCTGTGCCACAATAATCACGGTGGCGTCGCCGGTTTCGGCTTTCAGCGCGCGGCGCAGGGCAACATCAGTCTTGTAGTCCAGCGCGGAGAAGCTGTCATCAAACAGGTAGATCTTCGGGTGTTTGGCAATGGCGCGGGCGATGGAAAGCCGCTGCTTCTGCCCGCCGGAAACGTTGGTGCCGCCCTGGGCAATGGGGCTTTCGTACCCCTCCGCCTTGGCGGAGATGAACTCTTCCGCCTGGGCAATGCGGGCGGCGGTGCGCACATCGGCATCGGTGATATTCTCGCCGCCGAATTTCAGGTTGGAATCAATCGTGCCGCTGAACAGTACGCCCTTTTGCGGCACATAACCCAAAAGGCCGCGCAGGGTGCTCTGTGGCATCTGGCGCACATCCACGCCGTCTACCGTCACGCTGCCGCCGGTCACATCATAAAAACGGGTGATCAAATGCAGCAAACTGGTTTTGCCGCAGCCGGTGGAGCCGATAATGGCCGTGGTCTGGCCGGGTTTGGCGACAAAATCAATATCGTGCAGGGCGTCCTCGTTGGAGCCGGGGTAGGTAAAGTTGACATGATGGAATGCGACTTCGCCGTTCCAGTGGTGCTGATTGAGGTCAGCGGGGATGGCTTCCGGCACCGGGTCATGGATGGCCGGCTCGGTGGTCAGCACTTCGTCAATGCGGTCCGCGGCAACGCCGGCACGGGGCAGCATCACGGCAACCATCGTCAGCATCAGGAAGGACATCACGATCTGCATCGTGTAGGTGATAAAGGCGATCATGCTGCCCACCTGCATGGTGCCGGCATCAATCTGTTTGCCGCCGAACCAGACGATCAGCAGGGAAGTGCCGTTCATAATCAGGGTCATAAAGGGCATCATGGCGGCCATTACCCGGTTGGTGAACAGCTGGGTGCGCATCAGGTCGGTGTTGGCGGCGTCAAAGCGTGTTTCCTCGTGCTGTTCGCGGCTGAATGCGCGGATGGGCATAATGCCGGTCAAAATCTCGCGGGATACCAGGTTCAGCCGGTCCACCAGCTTTTGCATGATCTTGAACTTGGGCATGGCAAACTGCATCAATACCGTAATCAGCGCCAGCAGCAAAGCGACGGCCAGCACAATGATCCAGGTCAGGCTGGAACCCGCCTGCGCCACATGGATGATGCCGCCAATGCCAAGGATGGGGGCATACGCCACCATGCGCAGCAAAATTACGCAGGTCATCTGGATCTGCTGTACATCGTTGGTGGTGCGGGTGATGAGGGATGCGGTGGAAAACTTATCCGTTTCAGAGGCAGAAAAGCTGACCACCCGGCGGAACACACCGCGGCGCAGATCCCGCGCAATGGCAGCCGCCACGCGGGAAGCAAGCAGCCCCACCAGAACCGCGGCGGCAACCATCAACAGGGTCAGCCCCAGCATCCGGCCGCCGGTCTGCATCAGGTAGTTCATCTGTACCGCATCGCTGATGCCAAGGGCCTGATATTCCAGCCCCACCAGCAGCACTGCCTGGGCTGAAAGCCCGCTCAGCTCACTTTCGCCGGCCTGACCCATGGCTGCGGCCAGCTGGGCCTGTACGGCATCCCGGCTGAAACCGGGCATCTGGGTCATGGCCGCAAACTGGGCGGTAACGGTATCCAGCGCGGCGGCATCCGGGGCGTTGCCCTCCCCGGCTGCCTGAGCGGAAGCCAGATAGAGCACAATATCCGGGGTGGAAAATACCTCCGCCAGCGTATCCCGGTCCGCATCGGCCCGCAGCAGGCGGACCGTATCGGGGGATGCGAGCTTTTTCTGTAAGCTGGTAGCGGAGGAGAGCGCGTTGTCGGTGCCGCCCGGCTGGGTGTAAGCGGCTTCCACCGCGGCGGCGTCCGCGTCCGTCATCAGCAGCTCCAGCACCTGCAGGGTGGAATCCCGCACTACTTCTGGCACAGCGTCCGCAATGCCGGACTGTTGGATGCCGGTATCCACAATTTTTGCTGGTGTAGTCCGGCAGGGTCAAATCGCCGTATGCCTGCACCAACAGCAGGGCAATAATAACAAGGCAGGCCGCCCAGTGTTTGGCCAGATGTTTGAAAATTTTTGTCATGGCATCTTCTCCTTTTCGGCCAGCAGCTTTTCGTTCTGGCGCTCAATGGCCTGCAGCAGGGTTTCAGCATCCTTTGCAAACTGCTGGCAAAATTCTTCGCCCAGGTCATCCATAATGCCGGTGATGTAATCATTCAGACGGCTTTCGCAGATCAGGCGGGATTCCTCCCCTTTTGGGGTGATGCGCACCAGAGTGCGGCGGCGGTCATTGGGATCGGTCTGGCGCTGGGCCAGGCCATCCTGCTCCAGTGTGCGCAGTCCGCGGGAAATCGCCGGCAGCGGCTGCTTGAAAATCTCCGCCAGGTCCGAAACATACACGGCACCATCCTGGCCGCGCACCTCAATGGCGTGGTTCAGCCCTTCCAGAATGCCAAGATGCAGCTTGGGGGCGTTGGCAAGGCTTAAAGACGCCCCGCGGCGCACAGACTTTTTCAGCCGGTCAAGATAGCGCATCACGGCTTTGCTGCGCTGGTCACCAATATGTCCCTCCATAAAGGTTCTCCTTTCTGTTGCTATATGTAAATAGTTGGCATATGTTAAGCATATGGAAACAGTATAGCCCCGCAGCCGAAAAAATTCAACGCTGCGGGCTATGTTTTAAATTTGTTTACAAACTGCTTACCAGTCAAAGTCACCGGTAAACAGCTGCACCCAGTAGGGGTGGCCGTCCACCATGGTGTAGCCAACGCCGATGCAGTCAAAGTTTTCGCTCAGGATGTTGGCGCGGTGGCCGGAGCTGTTCATCCAGTCGTTCATCACGATCTCCGGGGTTCTCTGGCCCATGGCAATGTTTTCGCCGGCATAGCCATAGTCAATGCCCAGGTGCCACAAAATGGTAAAGCATTCAGAACCGTCGGGGCGGGTGTGGCTGTATCGCTGGGAAAGCTCCTTGGCGCGGGCTGCTGCGGCAACCATCAGGCCATCGTGCTTGAGCAGGGGCTGCAGCCGCGGGAGGTGCGTTCCTGGTTGACCAGCTCGATCACGCGGTCTGCCATGGCTTCCTCGCTGGTCGTAATGCTGGCCTGCATCACGCCGGTATCAACATCAAAAAGGTACAGATTGCCGTCGATCGTCACAATGCCTTTGGCCATGGTGCCGTACACCTGGTCAAAGTAATAGGTGCCATCATTGTTGGTATCCCAGCCTTTTACCATGTGGCCGTTGGCGTCATACCGCACCCACTTGCCGGTGCCGTCTGCGTTTTCGGCCCAGTCGCCGGCTTCGGATTCCTGGTATACATCCTTGCTGACGGCTTTAGCACCCTGCTGCACGTTATCCAGCCAGTACCAGGCATCGGAGGCCGGATCATAGATTTCTTTGCCGCGGTAGGCTGCATTATTGGGATCATAACCCTGGCGCTTGCCAGCCTCGTACCAGTAATCTTTGCCGTCCATGCTGTGCCACATCAGGTTGCAGCCAATGCCGGTGGTGGTATCAAAGCTGCAGGGCAGGTTGTTCCACCACAATATCGCCCTTGGCCATGGCACCGGTGACAAGGTCAAAGTATAGGTACCGTCATCGTTGGTATCCCACCCTTTGATCATATGGCCGTTGGCATCATAGCGCACCCATTTGCCGCCGTTGGATTCCTGGTAGACATCCTTGCTGACGGCTTTTGCGCCGCCCTGGTCGGCGTCCAGCCAGTACCAGGCGTCGGAATCGGGGTCGTAAATCTCTTTGCCGCGGCCGGTGGTACCCTGTTTCACGCCGTTCTCGTACCAGTAATCCTTGCCGTTCACGGTTTTCCAACCGGTGTAGGTGGAAGCGCTGGCAACACTGTCGGCGGTTTCCGGCGTGGCGGTCTCTTCCGCCAAAGCGGGCAGTGCAGCAGCACTGCACAGCAATACGGCGGTCAGAACGGCCGCGCAGCGAAAACGAAATTGCATGGGATATTCCTCCTGCATGTTAAATGTGTTGATCGGAATATTTCAACTCTCTTTTGCGGGGTTCGGGGATGCCTTGATTACGCCAAGGCCCAAATCACTGGATAGCGGCGCGCAGTATTTCCAGCAGCGGGGTGATCATCCCGGCTGCAGCGGGACCGCCAAAGTTCACGATGCCGCGCAGCGGCATGGATCCAGCATCTGAGCTACGGCTTCGCTGCTGGCAATCTCGCTGCCGCCTGCGTTGCCGCCGGTCAGGGCATTACCTGCCTGTGCCAGCACCTGCTGAATAATGCCAGCCGTGCGGTCATCCTTGGAAAGCTCGCCGATGGTGGTGTTTTCGTCAATCACGAACGGGCGGCGGCGCGGGGTGCTGAACCGCACGCTGAGCGTTGCGTGGATATCCCGGCTGGAATGGCCCAGCAAAATCTTGTACTCGCCTGGGGCCGGCGTACCAGCTGCCCAGCGTTTCGTTCATAGTAGCTCAAATCCTGCGCGGTCAGGGTGAACTCTACCTGCTTTTCCTCGCCAGGTTCCAGCTTGACCTTCACGAACTTGCGCAGCTCCTTGGGCGGGCGGCCGGTGGTGCCGGTGCAGTCTGCTACATACAGCTGTACAACTTCCTTGCCGGGCATCATGCCAACATTCTTCACGCTCACCCGTACCCGCACGCTGTCGCCCTCGGCAAACTCGTCCGCCGTCAGCTGGGCATTGCGGTACACAAACCCTGTGTAGGAAAGCCCGTGCCCAAACGGCCACAGCACCGGCATTTTGCGGGCATCGTACCAGCGGTAGCCGACATACACGCCCTCGCGGTATTCCACATGGCGGCCGTCACCGGGGAAGTCGAGATAACACGGGGTATCTTCCAGCCGCAGGGGCCAGGTTTCCGGCAGGCGGCCGCTGGGGTTGGCATCGCCCCACAGCAGGGCGTCCGCCGCAGCGCCAACACCTTCGCCGCCCAGATACATGCACAGCACGGCGTTCACATCGTTGGCCCAAGGGCATTCCACCGGGGAACCGGTGTGCAGCACCACAACAGTGTTTTCTGCACGGCGGCCACGCGGGCAATCAGGTTGTTTTGGCTTTCCGGCAGGCGCATATGGCTGCGGTCAAAGCCTCGCTTTCAAAAGATTCCGGCAGGCCCGCAAAGATCACCGCCGCGTCAGCTTCCGCTGCGGCGGAAACCGCGCGCAGGAACTCTTCCTCCTCCCGCTGGTCCAGATCAGCGGGGAAGCCCTCCACATAGCTCACCCCGGCGGCCATGGCTTTCCG
>ENA-OQCO01000982-OQCO01000982.1-human-gut-metagenome-genome-assembly--contig:-NODE-982-length-12625-cov-1.363098_pt1 | contig 12625 bp, 14 predicted proteins | sample MGYA00242500_ERZ504582 | MGnify/ENA primary metagenome ERZ504582 (study PRJEB26092, sample SAMD00036346) | human gut metagenome | host: Homo sapiens | study: EMG produced TPA metagenomics assembly of...
CTTTTTTCTTGCAATCCCCATCCGGAGTGATTATAATACTATTGTTATGTGTTATGCGAGGGGCGAGGGAATTAGAGGAGAAATGCCCTGTCACCGTACTAATTCAAAAAATTTAAGCATTCGTGCGGATAGGAGTTCCTTTATGACTACGAAAGAATTTGCAAAAATTCTTCAGGACAAGCTGACCAGCGAGTACGGCGTGGATCTGAGCGTTGCTTCCAACCAGCAGATCTATCGTTCCCTTGCTCTGATCTGCCGCCAGATGATGAGCGAGAACCACAAAAAGTTCCAGTCCAAGGCGATCGGCACCGGCTCCAAGCAGGTTTATTACCTGTGCATGGAGTTTCTGATGGGCCGCAGCCTGAAGATGAGCCTGTTCAATCTGGGCCTGAACGATGTGGCACAGCAGGCTCTGGCCGCTGCTGACATCAACATCGACGGCATCTTCGAGGAAGAGCCCGATGCCGGTCTGGGCAACGGCGGTCTGGGCCGTCTGGCAGCCTGCTATCTGGACGGCATGGCCACCACCGGCATCTGCGGCACCGGCTACTCCATCCTGTACGAGTACGGCATCTTCAAGCAGAAGATCGTGGACGGCTGGCAGCAGGAGCGCGCCGACAACTGGCTGCCCGGCGGTCAGGTCTGGCTGAAGAGCCACCCGGACCAGGCTATCGAGGTCCGCTTTGACGGCGAGATCCACGAGAACTGGGATCACGGCTTCCACTATATCCAGCACACCAACTACAACAGCGTCATGGCGGTGCCTTCCGACATGTACGTGCAGGGCTACGACGGAAAGGGCGTTGCCAAGCTGCGCCTGTGGCAGGCAAAGGCCCCGGACTTTGATATGTCCAGCTTCTCTCTGGGCAACTACAACACGGCCATGAGCAAGAACGCCAACGCCGAGCTGATCTCCAAGGTCCTCTACCCCAACGACAACCACGTCGAGGGCAAGATCCTGCGCCTGCGCCAGCAGTACTTCCTGTCTGCCGCTTCCGTCGGCGACATCGTCCAGAACCACCTGGCTACCTACGGCACCCTGGAGAACCTGGGTGACAAGGTGGCCATCCAGCTGAACGATACCCACCCGACCCTGGCCATCCCCGAAATGATGCGCATCCTGCTGGACGAGTGCGGCTTTGGCTGGGACAAGAGCTTCGACATCTGCCAGAAGGTCTTCGCCTACACCAACCACACCGTCATGGCCGAGGCTCTGGAAAAGTGGAACGTGGACATCTTCAAGATGACCCTGCCCCGCATCTACCAGATCGTGGTCGAGATGAACCGCCGCGCCCGCGAAGAGCTGGAGAAGGCATTCCCCGGCGACGAGGGCAAGATCAACTACATGGCCTTGATCGGCGACAATCAGGTCCGCATGGCCAACATCTGCGCTTATACCTCGCACAGCATCAACGGCGTGTCCAAGCTGCACAGCGAGATCATCAAGGACAGCGTCTTCCACGATTACTACCTGTTCAAGCCGAAGGCATTCAAGAACGTGACCAACGGCATCGCTTACCGCCGCTGGCTGCTGGCCTCCAACCCGGAGCTGTGCAAGCTGCTGGATGAGACCATCGGCGACGGCTACAAGCACGACGCTGCTGACCTGAGCAAGCTGAACAAGTATGCCGATGACAAGACCGTGCTGAAGAAGCTGAACGAGATCAAGCTGGACAACAAGAAGAACTTTGCCGCTTATCTGGAGAAGAGCACCGGCCAGTCCATCGACCCGAACTCCATCTTCGACTGCCAGGTCAAGCGGATGCACGAGTACAAGCGCCAGCACCTGAACGCGCTGAACATCGCTGCTCAGTATCTGTACCTGAAGGAGAACCCCAACGCCGACTTCATCCCCAAGACCTACATCTTCGGCGCAAAGGCTGCTCCCGGCTACTACATGGCCAAGCAGATGATCCGCATGATCTGCAAGCTGGGCGACCTCATCAACAACGACCCCGCCGTCCGCGAAAAGCTGCGCGTGGTCTATCTGGAAGAGTACTGCGTCTCCCTGAGCGAGCACCTGATGCCCGCTGCCGAGGTCTCTGAGCAGATCTCTCTGGCAGGCACCGAGCTTCCGGTACCGGCAACATGAAGTTCATGCTGAACGGTGCCATCACGCTGGCACTCTGGACGGTGCCAACGTCGAGATCGCCGATGCCGCCGGCAAGGAGAACGAGCTGATCTTCGGTATGCTGACGCCTGAGGTCAACAACCTCAAGCAGGTCGGCTATCACCCCAACGCCTTCATCATGGGCGACGATGTGGCCAACGCAGCCCTGAACTTCCTGGAGCGCGGCTGGAACGGCGAGAACTTCCACGAAGTCACCGAGAACCTGCGCAGCAGCGACCCGTACATGGTCATGGCCGACTTCAAGGATTACCGCCGTGCACAGGCCGACCTGCAGCGTCTGTATGCCGACCGTGAGGCATGGGCCCGCATGAGCCTGAAGAACATCGCCAACAGCGGCATCTTCAGCGCCGACCGTTCCGTCCTGGATTACGCCCGCGACATCTGGAACGCACCTGTCGTGAAATAAACCGTCTGATCGATCAACTTCTCCGTCTCGCTTCCGCTCGCCAGCCCCTTGATCGGGGTGCCTCTGGCGAAGAGAAGAAGCTCTTCGCATTGACGGAGAGGTTTAACCTCATGATACCAAAAGCTCCGGACTGTACAACGGCTCCGGAGCTTTTTTCGAGAAAGGAACGACCCGACTTGTCTTGCCTGTTCAACAGCTACGATCCCTATTTCAAGCAGCCCTTCGGTGCCGTGCGGGCCGGGCAGAGCGTCCGGCTCTCCCTCTGCATCCCCGAAGAACTCGGCTATGTGGACCCGCACCTCGTCCTTCAGAAAGAGGGCCGGTTCGACGTGCCGGTGTACTACCGGATGAACTTCAACGGCCAGACCCCCAAGCAGAACCACTTCTCGGTCGAAGTCACCCTCAACGACCCCGGCCTCTACTTCTACTATTTTGACCTCTACACCGACTTTCGCCGCATCGTGCGCGGGCCGGACAACTGCGGCATGGTCAGCTGGCAGGACGGTGAGAAATGGCAGATCACGGTCTACGATGCCGCCTTCGAGACGCCGGAGTCCATCAAGGGCAAAGTGTTCTACCAGATCTTCCCGGACCGCTTCTGCGAAGGGGTGGAGAACAAGCCCATGCCCTTTGCCGACCGCATCTATCAGGCCGACAAGCACGCCGAGCCCTTCTGGCAGCCCAACGAGGTGGGCGGCCACCTGAACGAGGACTACTTCGGCGGCGACCTGAAGGGCATCCAGCTCAAGCTGCCCTACCTGCACGAGATGGGCGTGGATTTCCTCTACCTGAACCCCATCTTTGAGGCGCACTCCAACCACCGCTACAACACCGCCGACTACCTCAACGTAGACCCCCTGCTGGGCACCAACGAAGAGTTCGAGGCCCTGTGCGCCGAGGCGAAGAAGTACGGCATCGGCATCGTGCTGGACGGCGTGTTCAGCCACACCGGTTCCGACAGCCGCTATTTCAACCGCGAGGGCCGCTACGGCGAGGGTGGCGCTTACCGCGACCCCAGCTCCCCGTACCGCAGCTGGTACGACTTCGACCCGAAGTACAAGGGCGGCTACCGCAGCTGGTGGGGCTTCGAGACCCTGCCCGAAGTCAACGAGGAGACCCCCTCTTACGTCGAGTTCATCACCGGCGTGGGCGGCGTCATCGATACCTGGCTGCGGCGCGGTGCTGCCGGTTTCCGGCTGGATGTGGCCGACGAGCTGCCGGATGAGTTCATCGAACAGATCCGCACCGCCGTCAAGCGGGTCAGCCCCGAAAAGTTCCTGCTGGGCGAAGTCTGGGAGGATGCCACCACCAAATACGGCTTCAACCAGCGCCGCACCTACCTGCTGGGCAAGGGGCTGGACAGCGTGATGAACTATCCGTTCAAGAATGCCGTGCTGGATTTCGTCAAGGGCAAGCCCGCCGAGCAGGCTGCCAACGAGATCCTGACCATCTGCGAGCACTACCCTGCCCCCGCCATGGACACGGCGCTGAACTTCCTCTCCACCCACGACACTGAACGCGCCTTGACCGTCATCGCCGACGAGCCCGCCAACGGCCGGGGCCGGGAATGGCAGAGCGGCCGCTGTGTGACCGGCGACGCCTATGAGGAGGGCCTGCTCCGGCTCCGGATGGCCTACGCCATCATCTACACCCTGCCGGGTGTGCCCTGCCTGTACTACGGCGACGAGATCGCCATGCAGGGCTACCGCGACCCGTTCAACCGGGCCTTCTTCCGCTGGGACGCCCACGAGCAGCGCCTGCGCCCCGTTCTGGCACAGCTGGCCCAGCTGCGCCATACCTGCGAGGCGTTCCGCACCGGCAAGCTCAACGTCCTGCGGGCCGAGGGCGGCATCCTGCACTACCAGCGCATCGGCGAGGCGGAGACGGCGGAGATCATCGTCAACCGCACCGAGCACATCATCGTGGAGACGCTGGCCAGCGGCAAGAGCACCGAAGTGAACCCCATGGCTTCACCATCGTGGTGGAAGAGGTCGGCCACAACCCGAACCACAGCTACTACGATTATATCTGACCCTCAACGAACAAGGCCCGTGGGATCGCAAGACCGCGGGCCTTGTTTTCTTAAATCAGGACATCTTGTAATCCCGCCCTCGTTATTATATAATAAACGAAAAGAGGCCCTTCGTCTCGTTTCCATCTGCAAGGGAGGGAGTATCTATGCCCATTGACCCCATCTTCTGGCTCATCGCAGCCATCGGCTTTCTGGTGCTGGAGGGAATGACCTTCAGCATGGTATCCATCTGGTTTGCAGCGGGCAGTGCGGCTGCTCTGCTGAGCTGCCTGTTCTGGCCGTCGTTCCGGGTGCAGGCGGTGGTGTTCATCGTGGTCAGCATCCTCTGCCTCGCGGCGTTCAAGCCGCTGGCCGACAAGCTGCGCCGGAAGCACACCCCCACCAACGGCGACCGCAGCCTTGGCCGTGAGGCAAAGGTCCTGACCCCGGTCTCCGCCGGGAAGACCGGCCGTGTCCGGCTGGACGGCGTGGACTGGAACGCCCGCTGCGCCACCCCCGGCGACGCACTGGAGCCGGGCCAGACCTGCCGTGTGACTGAGATCCACAGTACCCTACTCATCGTGGAGCCTGTCCTGACCGAATCATCCACCCACTGAAAAAGGAGTGTTCCTATGCCCATCATGCTGTTTGTGATCCTTGCACTGGTCTTCGTCATCCTTCTCATCGTCATCACCAACATCGTCATCGTGCCCCAGTCCATGACCTACGTCATCGAGCGGCTGGGCAGCTACTCCGACAGCTGGAGCGCCGGCCTGCACGTCAAGATCCCGTTCGTGGAGCGGGTGGCCAAAAAGGTCAGCCTGAAGGAGCAGGTTGCCGACTTCCCTCCCCAGCCGGTCATCACCCGCGACAACGTCACCATGCAGATCGACACCGTGGTCTTCTTCCAGGTCATGGATGCCAAGCTCTACACCTACGGCGTCAACCAGCCCATTGCGGCCATCGAGAGCCTGTCTGCCACCACCCTGCGCAACATCATCGGTGAAATGGAGCTGGACCACACCCTGACCAGCCGCGATGTCATCAACGGCAAGATCACGGCCATTCTGGACGAAGCCACCGACAAGTGGGGCATCAAGGTCAACCGCGTCGAGGTCAAGAACATCATCCCCCCGCGTGAGATCCAGGAGGCCATGGAAAAGCAGATGAAGGCCGAGCGCGAGAAGCGCGCCGTCATCCTGAAGGCCGACGGTGAAAAGCAGGCCGCCATCACCGCCGCCGAGGGCGAAAAGGAAGCCGCCATCCTCCGCGCCGACGCCGTCAAGCAGCAGCGCATCCTCGAAGCCGAGGGCGAGGCACAGGCCATCCTCGCGGTGCAGCAGGCCAACGCCGACGCCATCCGCCTGCTGAACGAGGCCATGCCCAGCGACAAGGTGCTGGCCATCCGCAGTCTGGAAGCGCTGGCCAAGGTCGCCAACGGCAAGGCCACCAAGATCATCATCCCGTCCGAGCTGCAGAACCTCGGCGGCGTGGTGCCCAGCATCAAAGAGCTGCTGACTGACCCAAAGGACGCAGAATAAGGAGCCTGTTTATGATCTACGATACCCTGAACAACCTGCCCAACTATCTGGGCATGAGCGAAAATCTGGACGCTGTCATCGAGTTCGTCATGGCGCGGGACATCAACAACCTCCCCGCCGGAAAGACCCGCATCCTCGGCGAGAAGGCCGTCGTCACGGTCAGCACCGTGACCCCGCAGCCCGGCGACAAGGCCCCCTTCGTCCGCCGGGACACCCACCTGACGCTGGAGACCGACCTTGAAGGCAGCGAGCTGTTTGAAGTCTCGCTGGGTGAGTTCAGCCCCACCAAACCCACCGACGAGGCTGCTGACATCACGGTCGGCAGCGCGGGCACCAGCATTGCCGGGATGCTCTGCGAAGGCCGCTTCGCCCTCTATCTGGCCGGGGAACCGTACAAATCCGGCCTGAAAGCCCAGGGCTGCGGCAAGCTGAAAAAGGCCGTGTTCAGCATCGAGCTGGATGAGGACGACACTACAGAGTGAAAGGAACCATACCATGGGATTTCTTGCTGTTTTTATAGCCTGCCTGTTTTTCGTATTCATTTTTACCGTATTCGGCGGTTATTCCCTGTTGCTCTATTGCCAGCAGTCTCTGCTGATGGTCATACCGCCTGCGCTCGTGCTTTCTGTCCTTGTATGGGCGTTCATGAAAATGGATGATAAAATCACTGCTTTGCAGCATCGCGTCGATGAACTGGAAGCGGCACAGAAAGAATCCTCCGAAGCAATGAAGCCACAGTAAACCAAGCCCCCTCTACGCAGCGTAGGTTGCGCAGAGGGGTTTTCTATGCTATCCTGTCTGCAACGCAAACGAACAGGAGGAATCCATTATGAATACCTATGTGACCGGAAGCACCATCCGGCTGCTGCGGGAAGCCAAAGGCCTGACGCAGGCAGAGCTTGCCCGCCAGCTCCTGGTCAGCGCCAAAACGGTCTCCAAATGGGAGACCGCCAAGGGTCTGCCCGACATCTCCCTGCTGGAACCGCTGGCCGCTGCACTGGGCGTGTCGGTGCTGGAACTGATGCAGGGCGAACCGGTGGTCAACCGAAACCGTGCCGCCAATCTGCTGCGTTCCAAGCTCTACGTCTGCCCCCTCTGCGGGAACGTGCTCCACTCCACCGGTCAGGCCGTGGTGAGCTGCTGCGGCATCACGCTGCCCGCGTTGGATATTGCGGAGGCCGATGATGCCGACGAGAAGCACCAGCTGACCATTGAACGGGTGGAAGATGAACTTTTCGTTACCCTGCACCACCCCATGGAGAAGGGCCACTTCATCTCCTTCATCGCCTATCTCACCGGCGACAAGCTCCAGCTCGTCAAGCTCTACCCGGAGGGCGAAGCCAGCTGCCGGTTCCCGCTGCGGGGTGCCGGGGTGCTCTATTTTTACTGCAACCGCCACGGCCTGATGAAAGCCCCAGACCTCCGCACGGCCACCCGCCGCACCCCGCCGCAGAAGATCCACCTGCGGGAGCCGGACGAGCGCGACCGCGAACAGGTCATGGCTTATCGGGAGGAATTTCTCGCCCTCGGCTCCCGGATGGACGGCACCTCGGCGCTGGACCAGTTCGACGATTTCGACGCCTGGCTGGCCCAGATTCGGAAACTGACCGACCCCCGCACGACGCCCGCCGGGCTTGTTCCTGCCACCGAATATCTGGCGCTGGACGAGCACGAACGCCTTGTGGGCATGACCAACCTGCGCCATCGCCTGAACGACTATCTGCTCACCTACGGCGGGCACATCGGCTACAGCGTCCGCCCCTCCGAGCGGCAGAACGGCTATGCCACCCAGATGCTCCGCCTGACGCTGGAACAGGCCAGAGCGCGCGGCATCGGGAAGGTGCGCATCTGCTGCGACCACTACAACGTCGCTTCCGCCAAAACCATCCGCGCCAACGGCGGCATCCTCGAAGACGAACAGTTTGACCCGCAGGATGGAACCCTGACCCAGCGGTACTGGATCTCCAACAATTAAAAAAACCCTCTCCGTCATTGCTTCGCAATGCCAGCTCCCCCTTCGGGAGAGGTGGCAAATCCGACAGGCTTTGACGGAGAGGGTTTTGTATTGTGATCAACCCAGATGGAACAGATCAATGAGAATGACCATGGCAAGGCCGTAGTAGACCACGACGGCCACCAGATCGTTGATGGTGGTGATGAGTGGGCCGGAGGCCACAGCGGGGTCGATGTGGATCTTGTGGAACAGCATGGGGATGACCGTGCCCACCAGGCTGGAAACGACCATGGCGATGATCAGCGCCACGCCGACACAGCCGGACAGCAGGAAGGCTTCGCCCCAGGCATACGCCTTGAAGAAATGGATGTAGCAGCCCAGGAAGCCCAGCGCCATCACAGCCAGCAGTGCACCGTTCACCAGACCGACCCGCATCTCCTTCCAGAGCAGCTGGAGCTTTTTGGCGGTGGTCAGGTTCTCGTCCACCAGCACACGGATGGTCACGGCCAGCGACTGGGTGCCCACGTTGCCGGCCATATCCAGCACCATGGACTGGAAGCAGATGACGATGGGCAGCACCGCCACCACCGACTCGAACGCACCGACGACCGAGGAGACGAGCATTCCGAGGAAGAGCAGGGCGACCAGCCAGGGCAGGCGCTTCTTCACGCTCTCGAAGACGCCCTCATTCAGGTCCTCTTCGCTGGTCAGACCGCCCAGTTTTGCGTAATCGTCGCCCATCTCGTCATCGACCAGTTCGACCACGTCGGACGAGGTGATGATACCGACCAGCTTCCCCGCGTCGTTCAGCACCGGGAGCGAGCGCTCGGCGTAGTCCACGATGCGGTCGATGCAGTCGCTGATCTTCTCGTGGTCGGTCACATAGGGGTACGACCGCGCGATGAGCTTTTCGAGCCGGTCGTCCGCACGGGCAATGATGAGGTCTTTCAGGTCGATGGCACCATAGAACTTGTCGTTCTCGTCCACGACGTACAGGGTGGAGATATTGTCGTTCTCGCCCGCCTGCTTCACCAGCTCGCTCATCGCCTGCCGGATGGTCATATCCTTCCGGATGGAGATGTAGTTGGTGGTCATGCTGCTGCCGATCTCATCCTCGCCGTAGGAGAGCAGCATCCGGACGTCCTCGGCGGAGTCGCGGTCCAGCTGGCCGACGATCTTGGCCTTGTCCTCTTCTTCGAGGTCATCCAGCGCGTCCACCGCATCGTCCGAATCCATGTTGGAGACGACTTTTGCCGCCTTTTCCGAGGGCAGCTCTTTCAGATACGGCTCTGCATCGTCGAGGTAGGAGAAAATCTCGGCCACCCGCTCGATGCCCAGCACCGGGTACAGCTTCTGGCGCTCGTCCGGCGTCAGCGCCGTCAGCGCATCGGCCAGGTCATTTTCGTGGTAGTCGGAAAGCTGTTCCCCCCAGCTCTGCCTGCGGCAGACCGCTGTGGATGAGGTTCAGGATCTCTTCCTGGTAATTCTTCTTCTGCATCTTGGTTCCCTTCCTGCCCATTCCGGGCATAAAAAATACACCGCGTCGGTCATGCTTGACTCCTGCGGTGTATCATGGGCACATGCAGTTCAGGACGCGGCAGACTCATTCGCCTGGCCCGCATCGCAGGAGAAGCGTTGTTTGGGGTGATCCGTATGGTCACTGGACATGAAATCAAACGCCTCCTGAAACTGAGATTTGCCGTTCGGCCTCGTTATGATACTACGGCCGGGCGGATTTTTCAACCCCTTTTACAAAACTTTTACCGATTCTGAGCCGGATTTCAAGACATGATAAAACCGGAACGCATCGAAAGACACGTTCCGGTTTTTGTCACTTTTTGTATTTTCCGTACCACGCCACCGATACCCGCCACGACACGGCGTACAGCACCAGTGCCGCCGCCAGCAGCCCGCTCACAAGAACCGCCGCACTGGCACCGGAAAAGGCATCCATCAGGCAATTCCTCCGCCCAGCATGGCCCCCATTCCTGCAAACATCAGCATGTACAGCATTCGGGCTTTTTCCGGACCAAAACGATAATACAGCGGAAGCATAATGCCATTCATCAGCAGTATCGCCAGCACGCCAAACTCCATCCAGATGCTAACCGGGGCATCTGGAAGCGGTTTTCCCAGCAGAACAATCACGCCGCATGACACGCCGCTCAGCCCAACGGAGACCGCTGCACAGATCACCCCGATAAGATATTTTTCCGCGACCTGAATTTTTCTGCTCATTGGCAAGGTCAGGCCGTACTCTGTCCACCCGCTGGAATGATCATATGCCAACAGGGAGACCGGCAGGATGCCCAGAAAAATGGCCGCATAGTTCATGGCAAAGGTAGACGCTCCCGATGCGCTCAGAGTCCAGATCACCAGAACAGCCAGAACTGTAAGGTACATCGTCTTCATGTTGCTTTTTATCTGGTACCAATCTTTTAATAATAAGCCCTTCATGCGTTCTTCTCCCCTTTCACCATCAATACAAACAGTTCCTCGATACTCACGGGCGTCAGGGCGCTTCCAGTGGGCACCCCGTCCCGTTTGACCAGCGCCTCGGCCCCGTAGGCTGTCACCCGATGGCTGACGACAGCGTTCCTGTCCAGCTCCTCCAATTGCCCGGCAGTGCCGTGCCAAAGAGCGTACTCATCCCGCAGAGTGTCCTTGTCCTCGCAGAGTAGGAGCCTGCCCTTGTGCAGGAAGGCAATGGTGTCGCAGAGCTTTTCCAGATCACTGACAATGTGGGACGAGATAAGAATGGCGTGGTCTTCGTCCCGCACAAAATCCAGCAGCAGGTCGATGAGCTCATCCCGAACGACAGGGTCCAGGCCGCTGGTGGCTTCGTCCAGAAGCAGCAGCTTCGGATGGTGGGATAGTGCCACTGCAAGGCAGAGTTTCATCTTCATGCCGGTGGAGTATTCGTTATACTTTTTCTTAGCAGGCAGTTCAAAGCGCTTGCAAAATCCGGCATAGACCCCGGCGTCCCAATTGCGGTAGATGCCCGCCATCACCTTTCCCACCTGTTCGGCGGTAAGGCAGGTGGGGATGCCATCGCCGCTCAGCACCATGCCGATGTCCTCCTTGGTGCAGGGGGATACTTCCAGGTCGTCTTTCCCCAGCACCCGGATGGTGCCGGACTCCGGTGGAAGTATTCCCAAAATCAGCTTCAGGGTCGTGCTCTTGCCCGCACCGTTCTCGCCGATCAGCCCGCAGACTGTGCCGCCGGGCAGTTCGAGATCAATGGGCCCCAGCGTAAAATCCGGGTAGTGCTTTTCAAGGCCGTGCAGTTCTAATGCATTCATGCTTCATTCCTCCCACAACAATTCCAGCATTTCGACAAGGTCGTTCTTTGCCAGCCCGCAGGACGCCGCCAGCCGGACGGCCTCCGTCAGGTGTGCTTCGATTTTTTTCAGGTTTTCTTCCCGGAGCAGTTCGGTGTTCTTCGCTGCCACGAAAAAGCCCTTGGCAGGCACAGCGTACAAAAAGCCCTCCTGTTCCAGCTCATCGTAGGCCCGCTTGGTGGTTATGACGCTGATGCGCAGGTCGCGTGCCAGCGCCCGGATGGACGGCAGCGCCTCGTCCGGCTGCAGATTACCGTTCAATATCTCATTTTTGATCTGGGTATAGATCTGGTCATAGATCGGTGCTCCGCTTTTGTTGTCGATAAAAAGATTCACATCGCTCCCCCCTTCCGTCTTGTCTGTACATGTACAGTATATACAGATGGCACAGTGTTGTCAAGAGGCAACTGCAAAAAAGCAGCCGCTCCCAAAGGGAACGGCTGCTTTTGGTTTTTCTTATGCAGTTCCTGCGAACGGCTCAGTAGGCCACGCCCCAATAGACCATGGCCTTGGCGGGCTTGCCGCAGCAGGGGCAGACATCGCTCAGGTGCTCCTGCGCGAAGGGCATGCAGCGGCTGGACAGACCTGCTTCTTCCTTCATCTTCATCTCGCAGGCCAGGTCGCCGCACCACATGGTCTTGATATAGCCGGTGTTAGCCTTGGCCAGCTCCTTGACCTCGTCCATGGTGGTGGCTGCCCAGGTGCGCTTTTCGCGGTTGGCCAGAGCGCGCTCGTACAGATCCTTGCGCAGGGCCTCCAGCTGGGCCGGGATGGCCGTTTCCAGCTCGTCCAGAGAGACGAAGATCTTCTCGCGGGTGTCGCGGCGGACCAGGACGCACTGGTTCTTCTCCAGATCCTTGGGGCCGATCTCCAGGCGGAGGGGCACGCCCTTCATCTCCCACTGGGAGAACTTCCAGCCGGGGGCGTTGTCGCTGTCGTCCAGCTTGACGCGGGCGTACTTGCTGATCTTCTCAGCCAGCTCCGCTGCCTTCTCAGAAACACCGGGCTTGTGGGCGGCGATGGGCACGACCACGACCTGGATAGGAGCCACAGCGGGCGGCAGGATCAGGCCGTCGTCGTCGCCGTGGGTCATGATGATGGCACCCACCAGACGGGTCGAAACGCCCCAGCTGGTCTGGAACGGGTGGTGCAGCTGGTTGTCGCGGCCGGTGAAGGTCACGTCATAGGCCTTGCTGAACTTATCACCGAAGTAGTGGCTGGTGCCGCTCTGCAGGGCCTTG
>ENA-OQCO01000983-OQCO01000983.1-human-gut-metagenome-genome-assembly--contig:-NODE-983-length-12623-cov-4.034651_pt1 | contig 12623 bp, 15 predicted proteins | sample MGYA00242500_ERZ504582 | MGnify/ENA primary metagenome ERZ504582 (study PRJEB26092, sample SAMD00036346) | human gut metagenome | host: Homo sapiens | study: EMG produced TPA metagenomics assembly of...
GCTTTCCAGAAAATACGACCAGATGGATAAGAATCTGAATATTCTCGATTCTCAGGATATGGCTCTCAAAGAGCAGCTTGAAAAAGATGCTGTCGCTTTCCAAGAGGAAAAACTCCGGCCTAAACCAGAGCAATATACAGAATTACTGGATGCCAGAATCCAGATACGACCTACTTTCCGAGAGAAACTGATTGAGCAGCTCAAAGGTACTTTTGGTGAATATTATGACTATCACTATCGTGATATCGCAACCCATGAAGTGGATGATCTCAATATGGAAGATCCCTATAGCTTCTCTCATCGTACCTGGGAACTTGAATATCAGAGGAAACAGGAATTGCAAAAAAAACATCCTGTTCAATCCAGGCAAAAATCGCACAACACAGAACTATAATGTTTAAACTACTAATATAAAAAATATCCCGTTTTCTCAAACAGTTATATTGCTTCATCCCAATAATTCACAAACTGCTAACCACCGAGCAAAAGTGAGGCACAAAGTGCGTAAGCATAATTTGATTTCTTTCCGCTTACGCACTCTCTTTTTATCTTGAGCAAAAAATTCCTACTTTGTAAAGCCAACAAATGGGGTTGGGGGGCTCCCGAAAGTGACAGTTTCGGATATCCAAACGCTATGCTTGCAAAACCAGTTCCACTAATTTCCCTCGATACTCCCTTCTTCTAAAATCAATGATAATTATAACATTGCCAATTTTGTAAAGTAATAATCAACTTAAAATATAGACGACAAACAATAAAACCATGATACTGTTACAAAAAGCAGTAGCATGGTTTCTTTATATTTCATTATAGATTTTCTCTATCTATCATTATTTTTCTATTGTTTCTGAGAAACAACACTCTTTCAAATCAATACTTTTGTCCATCTTCACAAGATTTGTATATTTCTCATCTGTATAGTGTTTTGATATTACAGCAAATACTTTATATGTAGGCTGTGCTGTTACATCTCTGATGTCCTTTTTCAGCAATGTGTTCGGTACATTTAATTTCGTATTTTTATCTTTTACGAAGCCAATACAACCACATATATTCCCGGCAGCTTTTTCTGTATATAATTTCGGTCCTCGATCTGTAAATTCTCCTATCATTGTTACGTTTTTCTTAATAAGCATCATACGTTCCAATATATCCAATTTTTGCCCCGTAGAGCCATCTTTTGCAAAAACAAAATCATTTTCTGTTAATCGCTTATCCAGGCATTTCTGGTAAAAATGAATTGCAGAAGCTGTCTCTTTTTTATTCAATCGAACTCCTGTCAAATGTAAAAAATTGTATCTATGGAAAACAACTTCATATCCCTGTACAGATGACAAAATCTTATTACTTTCCTGTAATTGCTTATTCACCTCTTTCGGTAAGCCATATAGGAACAAAACCTTCTGATCCTCAAGATGTTCTTTATATAGTTGTGCCGCTTTTGTCATAATCTGAATTGCACGTCTTTTGTCCATAACTTAATCCTTATCCCATAAAATTTAGAGAAGGGAATGTTCACGCCGCAGCACTAAACATTCCCTTCTCATGGTTGATTTTTCCGTTGTCTGCCAACCTCCAGCACCTTCGTCTGGAAAATATCAGGTTTTTCCGTTGCCTGCCAACCTCCGACACCTTCGTTCGGAAAACGTATCAGATTTTAGGTGTCAACCCACCGCTGATGCACAGCTTTTCTAATTACATTTTACACGAACTATGTGGAAAATGCAATTACAATTTTATCTTATGATGCCCTGCTACATTTTATACACTATTTATCTTACATTTCATTCTTGATAAATTATCTCTTTATCCACAATCTCCCTCGCACATACTTGTATATTGTTCATTCTTCCTATCCATTCCAAGACATTTTCCACCTTTAGCTGTTCTGTAATGCCTTGTGCCTGTTTCATCTGTTCTACAAGTCTTTCAAAGCGTTCCTGTGCCTGTTCTTCTATATCAGCCAAATAACCATTCAGCCTGCCGCTTGTAAGCATATTCAGATATAGCAATCTGCGGTATTCCTTCAAATACCGCAAATGTCTTTGTCCCCATACACCGACAACCCTTTGTTCTTCTTCCTTCGGTAAGGTAAGAGCAGGGGATAAGATAATCCCCATGTCTGATATAAGTGCCGCCCATTTCTTCAAATATTGTTTTCTTCATAATCGTTTCCACCTTTCTTATCGTTCTCTATTCATAGATTTTCTTTACGACCGTTCCAATTTTACAGTAACAATAATTCTTCAATTTTCAGTTCACATTGCCCCTCCCGAAGAAGTATGATAGAATAATTCTATTAAATTGAATCGGAGGTGCCACATGGCTATCAGTTCCAACAATATCAGGTCTATACTACTTTGTCCAAAGAACTGGTTGCTGAGATTGATAAGGATGCAAAAGCGAACTATCGTACACGTTCCCAGCAGATTAACATGATCCTGACCGAGTATTATAAGACTCAAACAACAACCAAACATGAATCCGAGTAAAAACACTGAATTGCCTGAAAACACAGGAAATATCAGTGTTTTCTTATGTTTTCCCTTAATTATAAGGTTCATGTGAGCCATAATTATTTCCAAAACTGAGATTGATCACCATTGGTCTTTCCATAGCCAGCGCCTGCCTCACCAGATAATCAATCCCCTGTATCAGTTCCGTAGTCCTGGGAAAGGAGTTCTCTCTGGGAATTCCCCATTTTCACAACCAACAGATCACTTTCACAGGCAACTCCCTGATTCACCCCATCTGATGCTCTCCCATTTCCTGCTGCAATTCCCAGCACGGAAGTTCCATGTCCACTGTAATCTGAAGATGGAACAAGACGCCTGCCCTGGTTTCTCCAAATGCAAGCGCCTCATCTATCTGCCCTTTCGTATATTCAGTTCCTGTCACATATCCCTGAGGTGGATTTCCCTGTATGCTCTGATCCCATAAACGTAAAATTCTGCTGCTCCCATCTGCATTTCGGAAATCAGAGTGAAAATAATCCACTCCTGAATCCACAACTCCTGTCAGGATTCCTTTTCCCGTCAGTCCATTCCTGCCGGTCTGCACTGTGCGGATGCAACTCGCTCCCTTTGCCTGAAACAATTCAAAATATAACCGTTTTGGCTTCTCCATAAATTCCACCTGCGCTCTGTGGGAATACTTATCAATCTCACTTTCCGGCAAAGTTACCACTGCATAGCCGCCTAACAGTAGCACTACCTGAATTCCATTTCCAGCCAGACCACTTTCCGGTCCGCTATACTTTATGATCACATCCCATAACCTGGTTGCAGGATCATATCCTACATTAAGATTTCCCGACTTTCTGCGCTCCTGTGGTGTTGCATCCATCGCAAGATTTAAAAGGTTATCTATTTTCTGGTCCGGCATAAATGATTCCTTTTCATTATACACTTACTTATATTATATGTATTCTATGAGAATTGCTAATGCAGATAAATGCTCTGAGTGCATCAAACGGAATACAGCTTTTTACAACCTATAAATAAAAATGCCATCAGTTACAAACTTGCTCCGCAACTGACAGCATTTCAGCTTACAAATATTTCTGCATATCATCCCGCAGATTCTCCTCCATTCCAATAAGCTTCTTTGCAATGGAAATACTTTCGGACGACGCATCTTTGCATTGGTGCATGGCTTCTGTGATGGACTGGGTTCCCATGTTGCAACCATTCATGATGATCTTAACCGCCTGTTTATTCTCATCTTCTCCGGTCATCATTTTTACACCTGTCGTCATCCACGAAAATGTGGATACCATAACACCCGGTTCTTTCTCCGGCTGGCCTGCGCGAAGAAGTATTTTGGAAATTTCCTCTTCCAGTTCCTTGTGTTTTGAACAGGATTTTTCAATTCGATTGCTGCGATTTTGGTATCTGTCACATGATGCTGTACCTGTTCCATGCTCTCAATTCCCATCTTGCATCCGACACTGCATTCTTCTAATAGTTTCTTTGTGCTGTTGTCCATGTCTGTCCTCCTGTATAAAAATTTACTTTCTACATGGAAGATAGTATACGTACTTTTTGGACTATTTATGTATCTTTCCCGTTACTGGGTACGAAGTGTATAGTGGTTCAGTTGTCAAGACAAAAATCTAAGCTTTTATAATGAACTGATATATGTAACTGGGTAGGGGAGAATCCCCCCTTAGGCCGCATGATCATCCAGTAACAGAATTGGATAATAGCAGGATGCCGGTGTCTGATTATTGAGTGCAGAATGACAACGTTCAAAGTTGTAAGTGTGCACATATTTACCGATTGCCTTCCATGCTTCTCTGATATTGTTATATTGGGTCAGATATGCTTCCTCGTACTTGAAGCTCCGGAACCATCGTTCAATCATGATATTGTCAGCCCACCGGCTTTTACCATCCATGCTTTGACGGATCTGGTTCTCTTTGAGGAAATTCATGTACTCATTGCTTGTAAACTGACAGCCCTGATCCGAATTCAGGATAATAGGTTTTGCCACCATAAACGCCTTTTTTAACGCAGTTATGACCATTCTGGTATCTAGAGTATCATCGACTTCCCAGCCAACGATACAGCGGCTATACCAGTCAATCACAGCGGTCAGATACAGGAATCCACGCTTAATGGGGATGTATGTAATGTCGATTGACCATGCCTGATTTGGACGGTCGATAACGGCGTTACGTAGCAGATACGGGCAGACTTTAGCCTGTTGCATACGTTTAGAAAGGTTCATTTTTGGATAAATTGGATCAATCCCCATTTCAGTCATATAACGGCGCGTTTTCCGACGGCCAACCTGATGCCTGACTCTGTACATATTTTTTCGTCACACTGAATGACACGGATATAAAGCTGGTAGCATAACTGAATAAATTTATATCAGTAAAAGATTCATCCCCAATCCTATAATCCCGCAACAGCACATTACCAATATAGGATTACATTTCCATTTTCTCAAAACAATAAACGCTACTAAAAACAGTATCACACCTATCCAATTAATATGGGTCAAATCAATAGACTTTCCTTGAAAAACAACCAACTCCAAAATTGATAGGCCAGCAGATGCAATGAGTGCAACCACTGCCGGTCGAAGGCTTGCAAGTACACATTGAAGGCCTGACATATTTTTATAGCGAAAATAGACATATGCCAAAATAGACACGATTAGACAAGACGGAAGAATACAACCGAAAGTAGCAATAAGAGCTCCCGGAATACCGGCAATCCTAACGCCAACAAAAGTAGCAGAATTTACTGCGATAGGCCCCGGTGTCATTTCCGCAATTGTAATCAAATCAGTAAATTCATTCATTGTAAGCCAATTATGACTTGTCACCACTTGATTTTGAATCAACGGCATAGCTGCATAACCCCCGCCAATGCTAAACATTCCAACTTGTAAAAAACTTAAAAACATCTGTAAATATATCATGATGCATTTCCTTTCCTCTGTTCTACGACCGCTATAATGACTCCTACGAAGGCTGATATTATAATGATATAAATAACATTTATCTGAAAGATGAATGTAGCAACAAAAGCAGCTATTAAAATAATATAGTGAATCCAGTTTTTCTGCTTTATAACATTAGCTCCCAAACTGCATACTACATCAAGTATCACTGCAGCAACACCTGCCTGCATCCCCTTTAAAATAAGCGCAATGTAGGTATTAGTTGCAAATGCAACGTAGAAAAATGAAATGATAGTAAGAATAACCATAGGTGGAATTATTGTTCCTATTACCGCCACAACCATACCGGGAAGCCCACCTGTTTTCCATCCAACTAATATAGCTGCGTTTACGGCAATCGCGCCAGGGGAAGATTGTGCAATGGCCGTCAAATCAAGCATTTCCTCTTCATCAATCCAATGTAATTCATCCACAAATTTTTTCTTCATAAATGTAATAATTACAAATCCACCACCAAAGGTAAACGTACTAATATAAATAGTAGTGAAAAAAAGTTTTAATAATATGTATTTTTTTGAGTTTTTATTCATATTTATTTTTCCTCCTGTTCTCATATTACCACTTGTCAGATAATAAGTAAAATGCTATTATATTATTATGTATATAACACAAATTACATAATATTAAAGAGATCCATATGAATATTAGACATTTGAAAATTTTTGTCATCGTATATCAGAATATGAGTGTCACAAAAGCGGCAAAAATCCTGCATATAGCGCAGCCAGCAGTTACACGATCAATCCAGGATTTAGAAATGATTATGGCGTGTGTCTGTTTGATCGCTTAAATCATCGTTTATATCGAACTCCACTAGCAGATGAATTATATACAAGGGCATGCTATATTCTTGACTCTTTGGATGAATTAGACAGCACACTCAGACATAATGGCGGATGCAAAATATTAAATATCGGAAGTACAATGACTATAGGCAATTTTATGCTCCCGAATGTTGTGTCTCAATTTAATAGGATATGTCCTACGGTACAGGTAAAAGTTGTTGTTTCGAAGAGTTCTGATATACAACAAAAAATATTAGACAATTGTTTGGACTTTGCTTTAGTTGAAGAAAATGTCAGTGCAGACTACCTGGATAAGGAATATTTAGGTACTGATTACATGCGTTTAATTTTGCCAAAAGATCATTATCTATCTGGTAAAAAAAGAATTTATATGAAAGACATTTCACAGTTTCCTCTATTATTGCGGGAAAAAGGAAGTGCAACGCGAACTTTTTTAGATCACATATTTGCAATTCATGAAATTGAAGTGAATCCCACTTGGGAAAGCGCCAGCCCACAAGCATTAATAAATGCTGTATCGAAAGGAATTGGTATATCCATACTGCCCGAGAAATTGGTCCAACAAGATTTTGAAGCGGGCAGAATTGAATTAAGGAAACTCCAGGATGAAGAACTTAAACGTAAAGCATATGTCATTTGGCATCGCCAGAAAATAATGTCTGATGAGTTGAAACTATTAAAGGAATTATGTAAAAAAATTGCTTCAGGAGAGAAATAATATGTTACAAAATATTCTCATAAAACCTGCGTCCGGACTCTGTAATATGAGATGTGATTACTGCTTTTACTGTGATGAAGCTACCAAACGGAACATTCCATCTTATGGAATGATGGAAGAAAAAACAATAAAAAACATTATTCGCAAAGTATTGAGGCAAAACGTAAAAAATGTCTGCTTTGCATTTCAAGGTGGGGAGCCTACTTTACACGGTCTGGACTTTTTTAAAAAAGTAATCGAATTGGAAAATCAATATAACACTCACCACTGCTCTATTTTAAATTCATTACAGACAAATGGTTTATGTATAGATGAAAACTGGTGTTCTTTTTTCAAAAAGCATAACTTTTTAGTAGGAGTATCTGTAGACGGAATAGAGTCTGTCCACAATTTGTATCGTCATGACAAAAATGAGCAGGGAACTTATCACAGAATAAGAGAAAACATCAAATTACTTGAAAAATACAACGTAGAATATAATATCTTGACGGTAGTAAATCGCCAAGTTGCAGAAAACATCAAACAAAATTTACAAAGAGTACCGAGAAAACGGCTGGAACTATCAACAATATATCCTTTGCCTTGACCCTCTGGGGGAACAGCAAGGTCAAAAAGAATATTCTCTTACACCTGAGATTTATGGGCAATTCTTAATTGATTTGTTCCAATTATGGTATAAAGATTGGAGGAGAAACAGAGCTCCATATATTCGACAATTTGAGAATTATATAGGTATATTATTGGGATATCCCCCTGAGTCCTGTGAACAACGGGGAATCTGTAGTGTACAATGCGTAACAGAAGCTGACGGCAGTGTATATCCCTGTGATTTTTACGTCATAGATGAATATAAATTAGGAAACTTCAACACCGATCAGATTACGGATTTTTTTGAATCAAACAAAGCAAAAGATTTTGTAATGCAATCAAAAAAGCTACACAAAAAATGTCTGCAATGCAAATATCTCCCCCTTTGTAGATCTGGATGCAGAAGAAGCAGAATAAAAGACGAAATGACCGGAACATATTACAATTATTTTTGTGAGGGATATCGCCGTTTCTTTGAAATATGTGGTCCTGAACTTGCTAATATTGCAAAATATATTAAACGTCAAAAAGAAGGAATGAAGAAAAATCTGTAAATAGGATTCTTATACGATAAGACGTTACTTCATACCTGAGGTTTTTCAAAAAAGCATATGGATTTAAAACTTCCATGTATAATTTGTATTATAAGTCAAAGATGCCGCATACTTCAAGAAAATTTTGAAAAAACACAAACCAGCTTCCTGCTTTACACCTGACTTTTTGCATTTTCAATATTTCACTCCCTGGAAACCAGTTTTATGACCGCTTAACATAAGACAAACCTCCAAACCGGTACATAATCTTATATCAGCCTGGAGGTTTACACAAAATAGTGCGCTCTTCGTTATTGTTTTATTTTGAAATTTTCACCTTTCTTTTGGGTTAATAACCGATATTTTACTTACTTCCTACAGCAATCTTCAGACCTTCCATACTCATATTTTTCTTAAATGCATCATCTATTTTCTCTAATGGATACCAGTCTGTTACCATTTCCGAAACAGGAATTCCTATTTCAATTGCTCTGCGAATCATCTCAATGGTACGCGGATAATTCTGCGGTGCATATGCATAAGAGCCAACCATGGTAATTTCTTTGAAGCAGATATCTTTATGTGGATCAATTGAAACTTCTCCTAGTTCTACAAAGAATCCTACTTCACAGAATCCTCCTCCTCGCTTTGTAAATTTCATTGCGTTCTGGAATCCTTTTGCGTTACCTGTTGTCTGGAACACAAATCCTGCCCCAACACCTCCGGTAAGTTCTTTCACTTTCTCAACCAAAGCTTCACTCGAAGGATAATCCATAAAGTTTAATGTTGCTGCAGCGCCAATCTTTTTTCCAAGATCCAGACGTTTTTCATTTCCATCTACCAGAATAGCATTTGTGATTCCCATCGTTTTTAATACTGTAAGTACTGCAATACCGATCGGACCCGCACCATTAACAACGCAAGTAGTATTAAAAGAGATAAGCCCTGTACTCTTCGCTCTTTCTACCGCCTGAACTCCAACAGAAAGTGGTTCGATCATAATACGTGTATTAACATCAAATTCATTAACCTTGAAGAAAGTAGAACCTTCACGAAGTAAAAGATAATCAGCAAACCATCCATTTAAATGCTTCTCATCATCTGCCATAAGTCCGTAACACCCAATATTATCGCAGAGTCCGGCTCGATCCGGCATAGTCTTGCATGATTCACATTCCCCACATGGTATTACACTTGTCACAATCTTATCGCCCACCTTTACAGGTTTCCCTGTAAAATCAACAGTAACATTCTTGCCCATCTTTACAATTTCACCTGTACCTTCATGCCCCAATACTATCGGAAGACAGTTCATCGGATCTGATTTGTACTCGTGCACATCTGTACCACATACACCACATCCTTCTACACGGATCAACATTTCGTTATCACCCACTTCAGGAATATCGTATTCCTGAATCTCGAATTTCTGTACCTCTGTCATCATAGCTACTCTTGATTTTTTGATTTCCATAATAGTATCTCCTTCTCATATTATTTATAATATCTTTAAAATAAAATTTGTTGATTATTGATAATCAGCATATGACCTGATTATCTTTATTTTTTATTATCAGAGCGTTTTTCCAATATTTTCACTATAACTCCTATTAATATGGCTGCCAGCGCCATCGCAACAAACGTATACACATTAGGCCCCTGAGATCTTACAAAGCCTATAGGAGAAAATGCAATATAAACCGCAATCATTGTCCACGTAACAAAATCACCAAATCTATAGCGATTTTTCCACGGATCTACATTTACAACATGGTTATTTTCAAATTCATACTCCTCGCAAGGATATTTCTTCGCAATAAAAAACATGACAAGACAACTAATTATAAATAAAAAGGTTGTATAATATAAATAATGCATTGGTTTTATAAAATAGCAGATAACATAACCGATCATATATACGCAAACACCGATTTTTCCTGCAATTGCAGGCATTTTCTTTGTCAGATAACCGACAGCAATTACAATTAATACAGGAATATTGTATAGCAAGTTAATTGACTGGAAAAAGTTATATAACCCCTGTGGTGCATACATAAAGAGCGGTGCTACAACCATGGAAAATATACCCATTACCACACTGAAAATACGACCTACTTTCACCAGATCTTTTTCTGATTTGTTTTTTCCCCATTTTGGTTTATATATATTTACTGCAAATAATGTCGCTGAACTATTCAAAACACTATTGAAAGTACTTAGTACCGCACCAAACATTGCTGCAGCAAAAACACCGGCAAGAGGTACTGGCAGAACAGTTCTTACAAGAGTTGGATATACTGTTTCTGCATTGCTAATATTGTCGCCAAGCAGCTGATATCCCATAACACCTGGCAGGATAATGATAACCGGTGTAAATACTTTCATCAACCCTGCTAACATGAGTCCTTTCTGTCCTTCTTTTTAATTTTTAGCACCAAGTTCTCTCTGAATCACAGACTGATCTGTTTCCCAGTAAAAAATGTTTGCAATCAACATACCTGTAAACATTGTTCCAAACGGCACATCATCATTTGGTCCACCAATAGAATTTAGTTTCTCCGGAATCATATTAAGAAAATTTTGCACTCCATCAACGAAATGTCCCTTTCCAAGAGCAAGCAACGCTCAGATTACTACGGAAAATCCACCAATTAGTAATATAACTCCGTTGATAGTATCAGAAACTACTACAGCTTTTAATCCTCCGCAAACTGCATAACAACATCCGATGATACCTACCAGCCAAACCATAATCCAGATTCCCTGACCATATGTAATGTGAAACATTCCCTGAATATCAAATATCTGACTTAGGGCAACAGCTCCTGCATATAATGTACCTGGAAGCATATTGATGATATATCCCAACAGGATCAACATTGTAATGAGATTTTTAGTAGAAGCATCAACGATCCGGCCACGACAATTGCCGTCAGGCTACGCCCGCCAAGGAAATATCCGTCACTGGTTTCCATATTATCGTTTCTGGTTTTGAAATACGTAATAACTGCAACCAATCAGGCAAAAATTATAAATGATATAATTATCATAGAACTATTCACTTTACTTTCCTCCTGTTCTCAGTAGTTAATTTGAGAAAAAGATCAAGACTGCATAGAGAATGTCCTGATAGCTTTTTCAACATTTTCCTGCATTTTTTCTGTTGCTGCAGCTGCGATCTCATGATAAAACGCTACCTCTCCATTATGTTTTTCCAGACACGATTTCACTCCGTCTACACCTGCTTTTCCCATATAAGAGTAATAGTTGATCTTACGAATACCACAGTGAATTGCTTTTACATAGTCTTCTGCATTCACGCCAGATCCTCCATGCATAACCAGCGGAATCTTTACCAGACTCTTTATTTTCTCAATCCTTGCAAAATCAAGTTTAGGTGCAACAGTGTAAAACCCGTGTGCCGTTCCGAAGGAAGCCGCCAGTGCATCAATCTTTGTTTCCTCCACAAATCGCTTTGCATCTTCCGGATCCGTATACATATCCTCCGGTTTTATGCTCCCTACATTTGCTCCTCCTGCTTCACGTCCACCCATAATACCAATTTCTGCCTCTACATCTGCACCGTATCTTCTTGCATATTCAACTGCAATCTTTGTGTTTCTTACGTTTTCTTCATATGAAAGTTCAGATCCGTCATACATAACTGATGTAAACCCAAGTTCCAGGCAACGCTTTAAGCATTCCAGATCACTGCAATGATCCAGATGTACTGCAACCGGAACTTTAGCATTTCTGGCAACCGCAACCATTACAGGTGCCATAAATTCCACAGGAGCAACATCCTCAAGCAGTGGAATATACATCAATATAACAGGCACATTGTACTTTTCAGCGGTCTTCACAACCGCAAACATATTTTCTAAATTCGGGGTATCAAATGCACCAACCGCAATATTTCTAGCTTCTGCGATCTTCAGCACTTCGTTCATTGTTGTTAACATTTATGCTTCCTCCAAAAGTTTTATCTTAACACCATATTTTACTATTTCATTTTCCTTCAACATTACAAGCTTACCACTTTGATTAACCTTTTTACGGCCGTTTGGATTACAGTTTCCGGGTTCCAGTCCCAGTACATAATCGTATTTCCCCATCATTTTCCACTCTGTAAAACACGGGAGTGATTCGGGATCAAAAGATATCTCCACACCTTTTTTAATATCAGGATTATATATCTTTGCAACTCCTTTTTCTTCAAAAGAATGGTAATAGCAAGCCTCCTCTGTCATACTGCCCGGCTCCGAAATCTCTTTCCAAGTAGAAATGTGTTCCCTTGCATATTCATTCCTAGAGTGTGTCTGAAAAATAAAAATTGCACAAAACGCATGTTTTATTTCCCTTTTTCATGATAAAATAAAGAAAAAGGGGTGTTCACTATGTGAAACGATATGAGTTGACTGATGAAGAATGGCTTCGCATTGAACCTTTATTACCTCCTGAAAATACTGGAAAACAAGGACGTCCAAGGAAAGACATCGTATA
>ENA-OQCO01000984-OQCO01000984.1-human-gut-metagenome-genome-assembly--contig:-NODE-984-length-12601-cov-1.662498_pt1 | contig 12601 bp, 13 predicted proteins | sample MGYA00242500_ERZ504582 | MGnify/ENA primary metagenome ERZ504582 (study PRJEB26092, sample SAMD00036346) | human gut metagenome | host: Homo sapiens | study: EMG produced TPA metagenomics assembly of...
TTTTTTATATGATTAGACATCGTAAGGAAAAGATGCTGGTATTCTGTTTGACGCTTATTATAAGCGGAGGACTCGGAAATATAATAGACCGTCTTTTCAGAGGCGGACGAGTTGTAGATTATCTCGATTTGCAGTTATTTGATTTTGCCATTTTTAACTTTGCGGATTGCTGCGTAACAATCGGCGCCGCACTTCTTTTGATATATATTCTATTTTTTGATAAAAGCGGCAAAAAGTCTCAGAATGAAATAAAGGCTGATAATAATGAATAGCTTGACATTTCATGCGTCCGATTCTGCGGAAGGAATGAGGATAGATAAGTGGCTTTCTTTACAGGATACAGGATTGACAAGAAGCGCCTTGCAGAAACTGATTGAAACAAAAAATGTTTTTGTAAACGATGCACCTATATCAAAAAATTATAAGTGCCGTAACGGGGATAATATAGCTTTGGAAATTCCTGATCCTGTCGATACTGACGCGAAACCGGAGAACATACCTATAGATATTGTTTATGAGGACGATAGTCTGCTTGTAGTGAACAAGCCTAAGGGAATGGTAGTTCATCCTGCGCCGGGAAATTACAGCGGAACTCTTGTAAACGCTCTGCTTTATCATTGCGACGGGAGACTTTCCGGAATAAACGGAGTTATACGTCCGGGCATAGTTCACAGAATAGATAAAAATACCAGCGGATTACTGATTGTAGCAAAGACGGACGCAGCGCATTCCGGTCTTGCAGAGCAGATAAAAAATCACAGCTTTACAAGAGAATACGAGGCTGTGGCGTTGGGACGCTTTAAAGAGCTAAGCGGCACGATTAACGCTCCCATCGGCAGAAATCCGAATGACCGCAAGAAAATGTGCGTAACTTATAAAAATTCAAAAGATGCCGTAACGCATTATGAGGTAATTGAACAATATGAAAAATGCGCTCATTTAAGACTCAGACTTGAAACGGGCAGGACGCATCAGATAAGGGTTCATCTTTCATATAAGGGACATCCGGTTTTGGGCGACGAGGTTTACGGAAAAATTTACAGCGGAATTGACGGGCAGTGTCTTCATGCAAAGAAAATCGGATTTATTCATCCGATTAAAAGCGAATATATGGAGTTTGACAGCGTGCTTCCGGATTATTTTAAAGAAATTTTACGAAAGGTCAGGTAATTATGTCTGATTTATCCAACGTATTGCTTATAACTGATTTGGACGGAACACTCCTTCCGGATAATAAAATTTTGTCACAGAAGGACAAGGAGGCGATTAAGCGATTCAGGGCTGACGGCGGAAAGTTTACAGTTGCAACGGGAAGAACAATTCAGTCGGCTATGAAATACTTTGAGGAGCTTGAAGTGGATCTTCCTGTGATTCTTTATAACGGCTCGCTTATTTATGATATTTTGACCAAGAAGGTTATGTATACCGACTTTTTGCCTGAATGTGCAGCAGAAATCGGGAAAGAGCTTTTTGAATTTATGGAAAATCCGGGAGGAGAGGTATTAAGGCTTGACAATATTTATGTAGTATGCAATAATGATTATGAGAAGGAGCATACGAATATATGTCAGGTCGAGCCTGTTTATACGACCTTGGATATGGTTCCTAAGGGAGAATGGTTCAAGATACTTTTTGCAACCGAGCCTGCTCTGATAACTAAGCTTGAGGAGTTTGTTTCCGCTAAGAATTATCCTGTTGATTTTGTTCGTTCTCATGATATATTTATTGAAATGCTTCCAAAGGGAAGCTCGAAGGGCTCTGCCCTTAGGGAATATATAAAGCTTATGGAAATAGATAACATGAAGGTCATCGCTGCAGGCGATTACCATAACGATATAGAGATGCTTCAGGCTGCGGATATTGGCGCGGCGACAGCAAATGCTCAGCAGGCATTAAAGGATGTAGCGGATATTGTGCTTGAGCATACGAGCAATGACTGCGCTATTGCCGAGCTGATTGATATGATATATGAAGGCAGTATATAAGAATATAAACATATAATTAATATACCAGGAGGTAAAAACATGGACGGCAATAAGAAAAGAAGCCTACAGATAACCGCATGCAAGGTAAGAAAGGGAATTATCGAGGGCGTTTATAATGCTAAATCCGGACATCCGGGCGGTTCTCTTTCCATAGCAGACCTGCTTACTTATCTTTATTTTGAAAAAATGAACGTTAATCAAAATGATCCTGATAATGCGGATAGAGATAGGTTTGTTCTTTCAAAGGGCCATTGTGCTCCCGCTCTTTATTCGGCGCTTGCTCTTAAAGGCTATTTTCCAGGAAAAGAGCTTAAAGCTTAAGGCATATCGGTGCAGCTCTTCAGGGACATCCCTGTATTCATATAAACGGCGTCGACATGTCAAGCGGTTCGTTAGGACAAGGTATTTCCGCTGCATGCGGTATGGCTCTTGCCGGAAAGCTCGATAATAAATCCTATAGGGTTTATACTGTTTTGGGCGACGGTGAGATTGAAGAGGGTCAGGTTTGGGAAGCGGCAATGTTTGCCGCTCATAAGAAGCTTGATAATCTTGTTGCCGTTGTTGATAATAACGGTCTTCAGATAGACGGTCCGATTGCAGAGGTTTGTTCGCCTGAGCCTATAACAGATAAGTTTGCGGCTTTCGGATGGCATGTTATAACTATGAACGCTCATGATTTTGATTTTATTGAGAAAGCGTTTGAAGAAGCCGATAAAATTTCCGGCAAGCCTGTTGTAATCATTCAGAAAAGTATAAAGGGTAAGGACGTTTCATTTATGGAAAATCAGGTTTCATGGCACGGCGCAGCGCCTAATGAAGAACAGTATAAGCAAGCTATGAGCGAGCTTGACGCAAAGCTGAAAGAACTGGAGGGCTAAACAAATGGCAGAGGTTATAAAAAAAGCAACGAGAGAAAGCTATGGAGAAGCGCTTACAGAGCTTGCGGATAAATACCCCGATCTTATTGTGCTTGACGCAGACCTTGCGGCGGCTACAAAAACAGGAATATTTAAAAAGGCTTATCCGGAAAGATTTTTTGATTGCGGAATTGCAGAGGCAAATATGATGGGTGTTGCGGCAGGTCTTGCGGCATGCGGCAAGATTCCGTTTGCAAGTACCTTCGCTATGTTTGCGGCAGGAAGGGCTTATGAAATAGTGAGAAATTCAATTGGTTATCCCGGATTGAATGTTAAGATAGGGGCTACTCATGCCGGTATTTCAGTTGGCGAGGACGGAGCGACTCATCAGTGCAACGAGGATATTGCTTTGATGAGGACGATTCCGGGAATGACTGTTATCAGTCCGGCGGACGATGTTGAGGCTAAAGCTGCGGTTGAAGCGGCTATACTTCATAACGGACCTGTTTATTTGAGATTTGGTCGTCTGGCGGCTCCGGTATTCAATAATAAGGAAACATACAAATTTGAGCTTGGAAAGGGAGTTACGTTAAGAGAGGGCAGTGATATTACTATTATTGCTACCGGATTGATGGTAAGCGAGGCTGTAGCTGCCGCTGACGAGCTTAAAGGAGAAGGTATAAACGCGGGAGTCATTAATATTCATACAATCAAACCGCTGGACAAGGATCTGATCTGCAAGGCTGCTGAAAATTCAGGAATTCTTATGACAGTTGAGGAACATAGCGTGATCGGCGGTCTTGGCTCCTCTGTTGCAGAGGCTGTTACAGAATGCTATCCTGTTCCTGTGATAAAAATCGGTGTAAACGATGAGTTCGGTCATTCCGGTCCCGCCGCCGATCTGCTTAAGGAATTTGGATTATGCAAGGATAATATAGTTGCAGAGGTTAAAAAAGCTTTAAAATAATTAAAGTTGTTCTTTTGCAGAAAAAATATAAGATTATTTTTATACTGCATTAGAATTTAAGAATTGAGAAAATATGGGATATGCAGGATTTTCTGTATATCCCTTTCTATTGACGGCTGAAATTGAAATTATAAAATAAAGCTTGATTTTTATCTGCTGAAAATGGTAAAATAGTAATATGATATTGTATAAATTCGGGAGGATCTGATTTGAAACTAACAGATTTTAGTAAAAACCTTAAAAACGGCGATTATGATGTTATATTTGGACAACTATACGGTGAAGACGAGAACGTTATAATGAGTCAAAGGCGGAGGTATGAAAAAGCGGCGGAGGAGTTTGCGAGACTGTATCCGAATCGTGAGGATATAGCGGTTTATTCGGCGCCCGGAAGAACGGAGGTCGGAGGCAATCATACTGACCATCAGCATGGCTGCGTGCTTGCAGCGGCTATCAATCTTGATATTATAGCTGTTGTTAGCTTTCACAACGATGGAGTAATAAGAATTCATTCCGAAGGCTATCCTGAGGATTGCGTGGATTTATCAGATTTGTCCGTTCATTCGGCAGAAAAAGGAACATCGGCTTCATTAATAAGAGGTATAGCGTCGCGGTTCAGTGAAATCGGCGTTAATATCGGTGGGTTTGATGCGTATACCGTATCCGATGTCTTAGGAGGAAGCGGTCTTTCGTCGTCGGCGGCGTTTGAGGTGTTGATAGGAACAGTTATTGACATCCATTATAACAGCGGTAAGGCCGGCGCTGTTGAAATAGCTAAAATTGGTCAATATTCAGAAAATGAATATTTCGGAAAGAAAAGCGGTCTTATGGATCAGATGGTCAGCTCTGTCGGAGGCTTTGTCTTCATAGATTTTGAAAGCGCCGTCGATCCTGTTATTAAAAAGATTGAATGCGGCTTTGAGACTTCCGGTTATCAATTGTGCATTACCGATACAAAGGGAAGTCACGCTGATCTGACCGATGATTATGTATCTGTTCCGGAGGAAATGAATCTTGTTGCAAAGCATTTTGGAAAAAGCTGTCTGCGCGAGGTTAATTTCATTGAATTTTATAAGGCAATTCCGGAACTGAGAAAGAAATGTTCTGACCGTGCTATTCTCAGGTCTGCACATTTCTTTTCAGAAAATGAACGCGCCGGACTTGAAGCGGCCGCATTATCAAAAGGCAGCTTTGACGAATTTTTAAGTCTTGTAAAAGAATCGGGAGATTCTTCTGCAAAATGGCTTCAGAATCTTTATTCATGCAGTAAACCTCAGGAGCAGGGGATACCGCTTGCGTTGCTGATCAGTGAAAAAATACTGAAGGACAAAGGAGCTGTAAGAGTTCATGGGGGAGGATTTGCCGGCACCATACAGGCGTTTGTTCCGTTATCAAAATGCTGTGATTATGAAAACGCTATGAATGAGCTTTTCGGCGATAAAAGCTGCTACCGTTTGAAATCAGAAATTTCGGAGGTATAAATATAGCTGAATAGCAGAAACGTAAGGAGATTAATATGATTTGTCAGCTAATACAGAACCTAATAAATTACGGCATTTCTAATGAGCTTATTGCGCAGGACGACAGCATATTCGTCAGAAATCAGCTTATGCACGAGCTTCAGATTTCCGAGTGGAAAGAACCGCAAAGCCTTCCTGAAATGTCATTGGAAGAAATTTTAGACGGTTTATTGTCGTATGCGTGCGAGCAAGGAATAATTATTGATTCGTCAGCTTCAAGGGATCTGCTTGATACAAAGCTTATGGGACATCTAACTAAAATGCCTCATGAGGTAAAAATGGAGTTTTTCAGAAGATATAAAACTAACGCCCGGTCGGCAACAGACTGGTATTATAAATTCAGCAGAGACACAAATTATGTTCGTTCAGGTAGAATAGCAAAAAATATATGCTGGACTTATAAAAGCGATTATGGAGTTTTTGATATTACAATTAATCTGTCCAAGCCTGAAAAGGATCCGCGCGATATTGCCGCCGCTCTTAATAGTCCTAAAACTAATTATCCTAAATGTCAGCTCTGCATAGAGAACACGGGCTATGCCGGAAGAATTGCATATCCGGCAAGACAGAATCTGCGCCCGATTCCTTTCAGAATATCGGATAAGGAATGGTTTTTTCAGTATTCACCATACGGATATTTTAACGAGCATTGTATTATATTTAACGGAGATCACACTCCGATGAGTATTAATCCGGCTGTTTTTGAAAAGCTATTTGACGCCCTTGATTTTCTTCCGCATTATTTTATAGGATCGAATGCGGATTTGCCTATTGTTGGAGGCTCTATTCTAACGCATGAGCATTTTCAGGGCGGACGATATACATTTGCTATGGAAAGAGCCGGTGTTGAAAAGGAATTCCTAATGCCTAAGACTCCCGGCGTATGGGCCGGTATAGTAAAATGGCCTATGTCTGTAATCAGACTTCAATGCGAAAACCGTACCGTTCTTGCAAACGCCTGCTGTCATATTTTAAAGGCGTGGCGAGGCTACAGCGATCCGGAGGTCGGAATATTTGCCGAGACTGACGGAGTTTTGCATAATACTATTACTCCTATTGCCAGAATGAGAGGAAATAGATATGAATGCGATCTTGTTTTACGAAATAATCTTACCGATAAAGATCATCCGCTCGGTATTTTTCATCCTAATTCGGCGCTTCACCATATAAAAAAGGAAAATATAGGATTAATAGAAGTAATGGGGCTTGCAGTTTTACCTGAACGTCTTGCCCGCGATATTGAACTTATGGAAAAAGCGCTGTGCAGAGGAGAAGATATAAGCGGCGATAAAAGACTTGAATGTCACAGTAAATGGTTTGACAATGTGCGTAAACGTCATCCTGAAGCGGATTCTAGCAGTGCAGGCGACATTTTAAAGCAGGAAATCGGAGCCGTATTTGAACAGGTTTTGCTCGACGCCGGAGTATTTAAGAGAACGTCTGAGGGATTAGACAGGTTTAACAGGTTCATAGAATATTTAAATCGTGATTCTATATAGTAAAAACAATATCCCGTACATTAGAGTACGGGATATTTTTTAACCTTAGTATCCTATTGCTTTACTTAATTCTTCTGTAATTTCCTTTTCTGTTTTAAGCTTCATTATTTTTTCTGCAAGAGCGTCGGCGTCCTTTTTACTCCATTGAGAAATTATTTTTCTGGCGCTTAATATAGAAGAGGCGCTGACGCTGTATTCATTAAGCCCAAATGAGATTAATAAGGGTATCATCATTTTGTCCGCCGCCGCTTCTCCGCACATTCCAACCGGTATACCGGCTTCCTTTGCACAGGCGATTATATGCTTTATTGAACGCAGAACTGCTGGATTAAAAGTGGAGTATAAATAAGCTACGTCTGCATTTCCCCTATCTACCGACATAGTATATTGCGTAAGATCATTTGTACCGATACTGAAAAAGTCTGCTTCACGGGCAAGTAAATCCGCAATAACTGACGCGGCGGCAGTTTCTATCATAACTCCGATTTTTAAATTCTTATTATATTGAACTCCAATGGTATCGTATTCCTTCATAATATTGCTTACCATTTCTCTTACGGCTCTTAATTCATCTACACAGGTTACCAAAGGCGCCATAATTCTAATATCACCATATGCGCTTGCTCTTACCAAAGCCCTGAGCTGTGTCATATAAAGTTCCTTGTTTTTCAGGCAGTAACGTATAGCCTGAAGCCACGAATGGAATTGATTACTCCCCTTAGGCATGCGAGATAGGGGATGTTTTTATCTCCGCCTACGTCTAAGGTTCTTATTATTACAGGCTTTCCTTTCATAATAAGGGCGACTTTCTTGTAAGCCTCAAATTGTTCGTCCTCGTTTGGCTGTGAGGCTCTGTCCATAAAAAGAAATTCTGTTCTGAAAAGACCGACGCCCTCTCCGTCATTTTCTACGACCTTATTAGCGTCCTCCGGTTTTCCGATATTTCCGGCAAGCTCTACCCTGATACCGTCTGAGGTAACCGTTTCTTTTCCTATATAACCAGCTAACGATTTTCGTTCTTCAATGAAATCCACTCGTTTTTTTGTATATTCGTCAAGCTGTCTGTTAGTTGGATCGGCGATTACAATCCCCTTTACGCCGTCGACAATTACCATACAGCCGTCGGTCAGGTTTTCAAGAGCGTTAGATACGCTTTGAACGGCCGGTATTTCCATTGCTCTTGCCAGTATTGCTGAATGTGAAGTTTTTCCGCCGGTTTCTGTTATTATACCGACGATATTTGATTTGTTTATGCAGGCCGTCATTGACGGCGTAAGATCCTTTGCCACCAAAACGGTTTTTGAAGGAGCGTCGGATATATCTGTTTCTTCCGTTCCAAGCAGAATGGAAAGAATGGAATTTTTAATATCTATAACGTCAGTTGCCCGCTGTTTTGTAAGCTCGTCGTCTGCCGATGAAAAAACCATTGAAAACATATCGCATACTGTTACAAGAGCGCTTTCCGCGCATTGTCCGTTTTCAATGAGCTTTTCTATTTCTCCGTTCATATATGGATCCCTTATCATGAGAATATGTCCTGAAATAATTTCAGCTTCTTTCTGACCGACGGTTAGCTTTATTCTTTCCGCGGTTTTTTCTGTTTTTCTGCAAAACCTATCTACCGCTTCCTTGTATCTTTTAAGTTCTTCTGAAGGCACGCAATTATCTTTAGGCGTAAATTCAAGGTTTATTTCTTTTATAGTCAGTACTCTGCCGATACCATAGCCTTCCGAGCTTCCGATTCCTTTCATCATATCGTTTCCTCCCTTATAGAATTTTTCGCTCCATGTGATACCACGGAGCGAAATTATTAATCCGGTTATTCTCCGAATCCGCTTTCAATCAATGATACGGCTTCTTTTAGGGCTTCGTCCTCATCTTCGCCTTCGCATATCAGATCAATCGTGCTTCCGCACTTTATACAAGCGGCAATGATATTCATAAGACTTTTACCGTTTATATCGTTGCCGTTGAATTTAATTGTTACCTCGCTCTTGTATTTCCCCATTGCAGTTGCGAATGCTCCGGCAGGCCGCATATGGAATCCCTGTGAGTTTACGAGTGTTATTGTCTTTGATACCATAATAATTTCTCCTTTTCTTAATCTTCATTAACATTTTTCTTAAGAAGTCCCAGTAAAAGCATTCCGACTACTGAACCAATCGCAAGAGAAAGCAGATACATGGGCCAGTTACCTACAACGGCAAATACGAATATACCGCCATGTGGAGCCATAAGCGTACAATTAAACAGCATTGACAAGCCGCCTGATACTGCCGCGCCGACCAGGCAGGACGGAATTACTCTGAGAGGATCTGCCGCTGCGTAAGGGATCGCGCCTTCAGTTATAAAGCTTAGTCCCATTATATAATTGACAGGACCGCTTTTTCGCTCTTCCTTTGTGAATTTTTTCTTGAAAAATGTTGTCGCCAGCGCAATCGCTATAGGAGGAACCATTCCGCCTATCATAACTGCCGCCATAATGTCGTAATTTCCCGAGGCTATTGCGGCTGTACCAAAAACGTAAGCCGCCTTGTTAAACGGACCGCCCATATCTATTGACATCATTCCGCCGAGAATACAGCCGAGAACAATTTTACTGGATTCGTTCATGGTGTTCAGGAAGTTTGTAAGTCCCGTATTGATCATACCCATAAATGGATTTACAGCGCACATTATTACAGCTATCAATCCCAGACCTACGAGTGGATAAATCAGTACAGGTTTTATTCCTTCAAGAGCCTGAGGAAGTTTGTCACAGAGCTTTCTAAGTCCCAGCATAAGATAACCGCCGACAAATCCTGCAAATAAAGCTCCAAGGAAACCGGACGGAATATCTCCGCCGACCGCTGAGAATGTAGAACCGGTTGTTGCAAGGAAACCGCCTACAAAACCTACTAAGAGTCCCGGTCTGTCGGCAATGCTCTTACCGATATATCCGGCGAGTATCGGAATCATAAAATTAAAAGCATAGCCGCCTATGGTTTTAAAGAATGCGGCCGCAGGCGTGTTAGTACCAAAATTTGAATCCTGCGGAGCTCCGGAAATAGTGTCAATCAAAAACGCAATCGCTATAAAAATACCGCCTGCAACAACGAATGGCAGCATGTTGGAAACACCGTTCATAAGATGCTTATAAATTTTGCGTGTAAATCTTTCATTTTCAGCGCTGTCATTGCTGATAGTATTGCCGCTGTATCTATAAACAGGCGCGTCTCCGTCAATAATTTTTTGTATCAGCTCCTCCGGCTTCTTTATTCCGTCTGAAACGGCAGCGCTGATAAGCCTTTTGCCGTTGAATCTGGCGGTTTCAACTGTTTTATCGGCAGCTATTATGATTCCGTCAGCTTCTTCTATTTCTTTTCTGGTAAGAACGTTTTTGGCGCCGCCTGATCCGTTTGTTTCAACCTTAATTGTATAACCAAGCTTTTTGCCGGCTTTTTCAAGGGCTTCTGCCGCCATATAGGTGTGAGCTATACCGGTCGGACAGGCTGTGACAGCAAGTACTCTGTATCCTGTTTCAGATTGTTGCTGAACTTTAGGTTCATCAGGGAATTTTTCAGCTTCCTTTTCGTCGATCGCCTTCAGAAATTTTTCTTTGGTATCTGCTGCAAGAAGATTTCTTCTGAATTCCTCGTCCATCAGAATAGTCATGAGCCTAGACAATACTTCAAGATGCAGGTCGCCGTCATTAGGCGCGGCTATCATAAATAGGATATTTGAGGGCTTTCCGTCCATAGATTCATAGTCTACTCCGTTGGGTGCGGTTATTGCTGCAAGACCCGGCTGCCGGACAGCCTCACTTTTTGCATGGGGTATGGCGATACCGTCTCCGACTGCGGTTGAACTCATCTGTTCTCTTGCAAGTATGTCCTTTTTATAAGCGTTTTTGTCGCTTATGTTTCCTGCCTTTGCCTGTAGATCGATAAGCTTGTCGATGGCGCCCTGTTTTGTAGAAACAGGAGAATTAAGCTCTATACTCTCCTTTTTCAATAAATCTGTTATACGCATAAATAATCATCCCTTTCTTTATTTTTCAGACTTAATATTTTCCATCAGTCTGTTAATAAGTTCCTTTTCCGCAAGTTCCTTCTGAGAATGCGGTTGCGCTGCCGGAAGCTGTTCCAAGTCTTAATGCGTAATCATAATCAGCTTTTTCAGCGTATCCGGCTATAAAACCGGCAACCATAGAATCTCCGGCACCTACCGAATTAACAGCCTTTCCGTCGGGTACTCCCATTATATGAGCGTTTCCGTTTTCGTCAAGAAGAATAGAGCCTTCTCCTGCCATTGATACAAGTACGTTAACAGCTCCTTTTTTTTGAAGCTCCTTGGCATAAAATATGATATCGTCTTTTTTGAAATTTCAATTCCGAATATTTCGCCAAGCTCAAAATTATTAGGTTTTATTAGCCACGGTTTATATTTTAATACATTAACTAAAAGATCCTTTGTAGCGTCGACAACAAATCTTATGCCTTTACCGGATAACCTTTCAAGAATTTTTTCATATATATCCTCGGGCAGTGTGTTTGGTATGCTTCCCGCTAATATTAATGTATCGTTTTTTTTCAGTTTATCAAGCTTTTCAAACAGCCTTTCTATTGCGTTATTGCTGATATCCGGCCCCTGTCCGTTTAAATCTGTTTCAGTTTCCGCCTTTATTTTTACGTTAATCCTTGAATTTCCGCTGTCGAGTCTTACAAAATCTGTTCTGACTCCCTTATGCGCTACTCCCTTTTCGATGGCCTCTCCGGTAAACCCGGCAGAAAATCCAAGCGCCACCGATTCAACGTCCAGTTCCTTCAATACCAAAGATACGTTTATACCCTTTCCGCCAAAATAAATTTCTTCTCTGTCGGATCTGTTAACAGTTCCCGTCAAAAAGCTTTTAAGTCTCATAACATAATCTATTGCCGGATTGAATGTGACGGTATAAATCATACTATAACCTCCTTTATTATACATTTTTCCTTATATTTTTTATCAGGCAGATAATCTGTTATTATACACGCGCTGTCTGCAGGAGCGAATGTAACTGATGAAACCTGATTGAATTTGGAGTGATCTGCCAGAATATATGCTACATAGCTATGCAGTATCGCAGTTTTCTTTACAGCGGCTTCATCTGTATCGGGAGTAGTGAATCCGGCGGCAAGTGAAATACCGTTTGTTCCCATATAGCATTTGTGAAATTAAATTTCTTCAGAGCCTCTACGCATTCCGTTCCGATAACGGCCTCTGTGGAAGACTTGATTTGTCCGCCTATAATATAAACCTTGAAATTTTTCCTTGCAAGCTTTTTGGCATGGCTGAATCCGTTTGTAACAAAAATCGCAGACGATTCAGTAATAAAATCAATCATTTTATCTGTGGTGGTTCCCGCGTCTATAAAAACAAAATCGTTCTTTCTAATAGTGGAAGCCGCATATTTTGCAATAGCCGCTTTTTCCTCTGAAAACATTTTTTCCTTTGCTTCAACTGGGTGTTCGCTGAAATTAAAGCTGTCGTTTAAAACGGTGGCTCCTCCGTGTACCTTTATAATTTTTTTCATTGTTGCAAGCGAATTCAGATCGCGTCTTATAGTTGATTCAGAAGCGTTCAAGGCTTCCGCAAGCTGGGTTACTGTTACAGTTTTATATTCGTTTAAACATTCAAGGATTTTACTGTATCTTTCTTCTGTTAGCATTTAGTTTTACTCTCCCTTGAAATAAAATGATTGAAATTGAATGAATTTGATTGGTATGGATATATAATACCATGATTTTTTTCA
>ENA-OQCO01000985-OQCO01000985.1-human-gut-metagenome-genome-assembly--contig:-NODE-985-length-12587-cov-0.985795_pt1 | contig 12587 bp, 19 predicted proteins | sample MGYA00242500_ERZ504582 | MGnify/ENA primary metagenome ERZ504582 (study PRJEB26092, sample SAMD00036346) | human gut metagenome | host: Homo sapiens | study: EMG produced TPA metagenomics assembly of...
TCTACCGGACGCTTCGGAGGCCCGGATATGAAGATCATCGACCTGCTGGTAAAGACCTGCGCAGGACGCTGCAAGCTTAAGATTGCAGGAACCGGACAGTTCTGGACTACCAACATCGCCCTGATGGCTGTAGCAGCGGGCGTAGACATTATCGGCACCCGTTCTGCCAAGAAGATCGTGGACGAACTTCCAATCTTTGAATCCATGGTCAAGAACATTGAAGTATAACGTTTAAAAGGCCGGATTTTCCGGCCACACAAAAGATAAAGGAGAAAAATATGGGGAAATATGTGATAGGAATTGACGCGGGCACGATGGGTGTACGCTGCGTAATATTCGACCTTGAAGGCAATGAGATTTCTTCGGCTTATTTTGAGACTCCTACAGTATATCCCAAGCCAGGCTGGGTAGAACAAGACGCGAATGATGTTATTGAACTGGCATACAAATCGGTTGCAAAGGCAATTGAAAAGAAGAATGTGGACACTTCCGAGATCATCTCGGTAAGCTTCACGAATCAGCGGACTTCCTGGGCACCAATAGACAAGGATGGGAACTTCCTGCACAACATGATCCTGTGGCAGGATCAGCGCGGCGCGGAGATCTTTCCCTGGGCCAGGGAGCAGCTTGCAAAGCATGGCATGACGGAACTGGATCTGTACAAACGCTGGCGGACATCCGCTGGGATCCGTTCAATGTGGATCTAAGGCATTCTGGTACCGTCTGAATAAGCCGGAACTTTATGAGAAGACATACAAGATGATTACGCCGCACGCGATGCTTGCCAAGGCATTCGGCGCGGATGACTGGTATGACGAGGAAAGCGATGCCAACTGGTGGCTGGTGACGAACGGGGATACCTTTGAGTTTGACCCGGAACTGTGCGACATCTTTGGCATGGACATTGACAAATATCCAAGGAACATGAAGCCAGGAACTCCGATCGGTGCTGTGACGGAGGAAGTTTCCAGAAAATGCGGGCTGAAGGTAGGAACACCGCTGTTCGTAGGATCCGGGGACCAGCAGTGCGGCGCTGCGGGAGTGGGCAACTCTGGAGAAGCCGGTCTTGGCTCTGTGTGTCTGGGAACCGCGGGATTGTGTATCGGCTACTCAGCTACGCCGGTGCGTGACGCCAACGGCAAGTGCCATGTGCTTGGCCATCCGGCAGGCGGCTACACGATGGAAGGCCATGCCTCGGCGGCAGCCTCTTCCTTCCGGTGGTGCAGGAATACTTTCAGCCGGTTTGAGATGACGGCGGCAGATCTGGCGGATATGGATGTCTACACGATCATGAGTTCCATTGCGGCAAAAGCGCCGATTGGGTCGAAGGGAACCATCTTCCTGCCATGGCTTGCAGGGGCGGCGTGCCCTTACTACAATGATTCCGCGCGAGGCGCGTTTATCGGCATGACCCTTGGCGTTACCAAGTCAGAACTTCTGCGGGGCCGCGATGGAAGGCATCTGCTTCGAGATGCGTGGAATGCTGGATGCTCTCAAAGATGCAGGATTTCATGAGTTTAAGAAGCTTCGCGTTACAGGAGGGGCTGCCCGTTCCGATCTGTGGAACCAGATCCAGGCAGATATCTACGGATGCCCGGTAGAAACGGTCAATGCATCGGAAGCCACCGCACTTGGCGCGGCGATGATCGGCGCGGTTGGCGCAGGCGTATTTAAAGATCTGGCCGAAGCGTCCCGGCATATGGTACGTGTCAAGGATACTTATGAGCCGATCCCAGAAAACGTTGAGCGATACAACGAGGTCTACGAGGTATTCAAGGCCTGCTACAAGGGCCTGGCAGCGGACGGATTTGAACAGATCAATGCTTACCAGAACAAGTTCTGTTAAGCGGCACAGCACAAAAAGGAGATATGTCATGGAATTTTCATTTTTAACAGCACGAAAAATCGTATTTAAGACGGGTGCGGTTGCAGACATTGCCCAGTACATAGCAGGATATGGGAAGAATTTCCTGATTGTGGTGGATCCTTTCTTTAAAGAGTCTGAAACAATGCAGAAGGTTAAGAGCCAGCTGGACTCTATCGGCGCGAAGTATACGGTCTACGGGGGAAGTAAAGCGGAGAACCGACGGTAGAGCAGACGGACGAAGTCTGCGAACTTGCCGTAAAGAATGGCTGCGATGCGGTTATGTCCATCGGCGGCGGCAGCAATATTGACGTAGGCAAGGCAGTCGCAGCGCTGATTACCAATGGAACTCCCGCGATCGACTACATGGAGTATGTAGGCCGCGGCAAGAAGGTAGAAAACGAGCCGGTTCCCTTCATCTCCATTCCGACAACGGCAGGAACCGGAAGCGAGGTTACCAAGAATTCTGTCCTGGGTTCAAAGGTTCAGACATTCAAGCGCTCCATGCGCTCGGATATGATGCTGGCGAATCTGACTATCGTGGATCCGGAATTAAGCAGAGGCTGCCCAAAGAAGGTGACGGCATCCTCAGGCATTGACGCCATGACCCATCTGATAGAGGCTTATACTACCTGGAGGGCGACTCCTATCAGTGACGGGCTGGCGCTAAGGGGCATCGAGCTGGCGGGCAGATATCTAAGGCGCGCGTATGATGACGGAAACGATATGGAAGCAAGGGGAAGGAATGGCGGCAGCGGCCCTGCTGGGCGGCATGGCATTCGCCAACTCCGGCCTGGGGGCAGCTCACGGCATAGGCATGGCCGTCGGGATTGCTTACCATGTGCCTCATGGAGAAGCATGCGGCATCCTGCTTCCACATGTAATGAAGCTGAATCAGAAGAAGGCGGAAGAAAGAATGGCTAAGATTGGAGAAGCCCTTACAGGAAGACGGTTCGCGAAGCCGGAAGAAGGCGCGCAGGCAGCGGTTGATTTCATTCTGGAACTGAACGCGCATATGGAGATCAAGCCGGACTTCAAGCACCTGGGAATCCTCGCGAGGATATCGAAAAACTGGCGAGGCCAGCTACGGAACCAGCATGAGCAGTAACCCGGTACAGCTTGAGATGGATGAGATGATAGAATACATCAGCGAGATTGTATAGAAGGCAGGTCATAGATGATAAGATTAGTTGCCAGTGATATGGACGGGACGCTCTTGAATTCCCAGAAGGAGACCGGGCGCGGACTAAAAGGCGTTATCCGTACGCTGAGGAACCGAGGAGTGCTGTTTGCAGCCGCAAGCGGCAGAAGCAGGGGCAGCATCCTGAGTTATTTTGATGATATGCCGGTGACGGTAATCGCAAATAATGGCGGCGCGGTCTATCTGGAGGATGGAACCCTCCTTTTTACAGGAGAGTTCCCCTACGAAAAGGCAAGACCCGTCATGGAGGCTGCCCGGTCAGCCTCTTACATGCATCTGGTCCTGATCGGCGTAAAAGACACCTATGTCCAGATGGATGAGCCAGAGGAACATAAGATATTCGCGGGATTTTTATTTCAATAAGAAGGTCAGGTTCGTCCCCAGCCTGGAGCAGGTATTTTTGACGGATCAAATCGTAAAGATATCGATTAGCACTGGAGCGAACCGTCAAAATGAGAACCGGGGAATGAAGTTTATGCAGCAGTTTGCGGATACCTTTTCCCTCGTACTTTCCGGCGATGGCTGGGTGGATCTGACCAGGAAAGGGATATCGAAGGGATATGGGCTGGAACAGGTGTGCAGGCACTACGAAATAGCCATGGAGGAAACGATCGTATTCGGTGATTATCTGAATGATCTGGACATGCTCCGGCTTACGCCGAACAGTTATGCCATGGCCAATGCACATCCGGAAGTAAAGAAGGCCTGTATGAACGTAACCCGTTTTACCAACAATGAGGACGGCGTTGTCAGAGAACTGACGAATATATTCGGATTAGAGTAGCAGTCAGCGGATCGGCAATGGGATCGAGGAGGAAACATAATATGATGACGGTTAGAGAATTTGCAAAACATTTTGATTTGGCATGGCTTGCCCCTGACGCACAGGAAAAAGATATCATTGCCGCCTGCGCGACAGCTGCTAAATACCAGGTAAACTCCGTGAATGTCAATTCCTGCTGGGCAGAACTGGCGAAGAAGGAACTGGCAGGAACAGGCGTGGGGCCAAGCGCTGTAATCGGTTTCCCCTATGGCGCATGCATCTCCGAATGCAAGTTTCTGGAATTGGAGCGGATGGTGGAACTTGGATGTACGGCGTGCGACATGGTGGTGAACATCGGAGCCATGAAAGATCACAATTATAAGCTGGTAGAAGAAGAGATAAGAAAATTTGTGGAGATATGCAAGCCTGCCGGATGTGACACGAAACTGATCTTTGAAGTGGGATTTCTTACGGATGAGATGATCGCGGATCTGACGAAGATCTGCTGCGGGGCAGGGGTTACATATGTTAAGACGGCTACCGGAAGCCAGGCATTTCCGGATATCCATCAGGTTAAGATCATGAAGGAAAATCTTTCCGGCGACACGAAGATTAAAGTATCCGGCGTTCCAAGGACATTCACCCTTCCGGCAGCCATGTATGCATTCGAGCATCTGGCGTCAGCCTGATCGGGACAAGAAGCGCGGGCAAACTCGTTGCCCAATATGCAGAGTACCTGGAAGAGATAAAATAAAAGGGTCTTTGCTGGCTGGATTAAAAGAGGGATAAATACAAAGGAGGAAAAAAGATGACTACGTATTTTGTTTCTATTGACATTGGAACTACTGGCACGAAGGCGATCGTCTTTGATAAAAAAGGAAATATCAAAGGCAGCGGGTCATTTGATACGCCTACCTATTTCCCACGTCCCGGATATGCGGAACAGGAGACGCAAGAGATAGTAGAACTGCTATACAGCGCGACGAAATATGCCATCAATAATGCAGGAATCGATCCAAAGGACATTGAAGGAATTTCATTCTCCACATGTGCTGCTCCTTCGTTCCTGTGGACCGGGAAGGAAACTACCTAAGCCGTTCTATTTTATGGAATGACTTCCGTGGGGAAGAGATGTTCCCTTATATGAGGGAGCGTCTGGAGGCAAATGGCATCAGCGAGCTGGAAGATTATAACTTTACAGGCTATCCATTCGGACCGCTGGCGACAACGCCGAAGTTCCTGTGGATTAAGAAGAATTGGCCGGAAATCTATGAAAAGACTTATAAGTTTATCGGGCTGGAGGCTGTAATGATCAGCGCGTTCACCGATAACATCGAGGATACTGGATGATAAGCCAGGCCTTACCTACACCAAGCTTTCGAATAATGACACGTTTGAATTAGATCCGAAGCGCGCAGAGATCTATGATATTGACATTAATAAATATCCTGGCCGCAAGAATCCGGGCGAATTCGTGGGGAGCGTGACCGAACGGGTAGCCAAACTGACAGGCCTGCTGGCCGGGACGCCGGTGTACTGCGGCGCCGGGGACCAGCGCTGCGCGGCAGTCGGCGCAGGCGTCGCAAAAGACGGCATGATCTCGGGCGTGCTTGGGACTGCGGGAGTAATCCATGCATACAGTTCGAAGCCAGTCAGGCATCCGGAAGGCAAGATATCCATTATGGGACATGCAGGAACGGGACACTGGCAGGTGGAAGGCTCTTCCAACTCAGGAGCATCATGCTTCGCTGGTACCGGGATGTATTCTGCCAGAATGAGGTAGGCTTCTCCAAGTTATCCGGCAAGGACATCTATAGCATCATCAGCGATCTGGCAGCCAAGTCGCCGGTAGGCTCGAATGGCGTGATCTATGCTCCGTGGCTGGAAGGATGCGACTGTCCAAGGTTTGACGGCAATGGCCGGGCCACCTTTACAGGACTATCTTTTTCCCATAATAAGAATGATATTGCGCGGTCCGTGCTGGAAGGCGTCTGCTATGAGATGAAGAGCATGATCGATGATGCGGACCGGACGCTTGGATTTAAGACGAAGACGCTTCGGACTGTGGGCGGCGGCGCAAAGTCTCGTCTGTGGAACCAGATTCAGGCGGATGTCTACAACAAACGGATCGAGACGCTTAAATGTCCGGAATCGACCGCGCTTGGAGCAGCAATGTTCGCGGCGATCGGCTCTGGCACTTACTCGGATATCCACGAAGCAATCGACAATATGGTACAAGTCGACTATTGCCTCGAGCCTATCCCGGAAAATGTAAAACGATATGAAGAACTTTACAAGATATACACGGAACTGTATGAGGATTTGGCTGTGCGTGTATTTCCTGCAATCAAGAAATATCAGGACAGGTGTTTTGAAGGATAGGAAGGAGAATTCTTATGGAGTTTACATTTTATACTGCGGATAAAATTGTATTTAAGCGGGGCGCGCTTAAAGAAGCAGGGGATTACATCGCCAGGCTGGGCAAGAAGTTCCTGGTCATTATAGACCCATTCTTTGCGGAGAGTCCGGCAATGGAAGACTTGACGAGACAGCTGGAAGCGCTGGGAGCAGACTATCTGATCTTTAGCGAGGTCAGGGGAGAGCCCACCGTCGATCTGGTGGATGAAGTCAGCAGACTGGCACTTGCGAGCCAATGTGACGCCGTGATCTCCCTGGGAGGCGGAAGCTGCATTGATGTAGGAAAGGCTACGGCAGCCATCATCACCAATGGCGGCCCGGCAGTGGATTACCTGGAAGTGGTAGGAAAGGGGAAAAAGGTCACGGAGGCCCCGGTACCCTTCGTAGCGATCCCAACCACAGCGGGAACAGGCAGCGAAGTGACCAAGAATGCGGTGCTTGGCTCCAAGACGCAGGGATTCAAGCGTTCTATGCGTGATGACAAGATGGTGGCTACCATTGCTATCATAGACCCGGAACTGGATATGGGATGTCCACGGAAGGTTACGGCCACATCCGGGATAGATGCCCTGACGCATCTGATCGAGGCCTATATTACATTCCGCGCGACTCCGATCAGTGATGGACTGGCGCTTAAGGGTATCGAACTGGCTGGGAAATATCTGCAGAGAGCCTGCGACGACGGGAAAGACATGGAGCGCGGGAAGGCATGTGCGCTGCGGCCCTGCTGGGTGGCATGGCATTTGCGAACTCGGGACTTGGCGCGGCTCATGGATTTGGCATGGCAGTAGGCATACGCTACCATCTGCCTCATGGCGAGGCCTGCGGGATCGCCCTGCCTCATGTGGTACGCCTGAATGCAAAAGCATGTCCAAAGAAGATGGATAAGATCGGCGAGGCCCTGACGGGCAGACGATTTGACAAGGCAGGAGAGGGTACGCAGGCAGCGATAGATTTCCTGTTTGACCTGAATAAGGCAATCGGCATTGCGCCGGATTATAAATTCCTGAACGTACCTCCTGAGGAAGTGGCAGAGGTGGCATTGGGCAGCAGAGGGACGAGCATGACAAGTAATCCAGTTCAGCTGACAGACGAAGAGTTGATCGCATTTCTCCGGAACATTATGTAGCAGTTATGATTACCGTTTGTACAAAAGAGAAGATTTGGAGGAGAAAATTATGTTATTGAAATTCCTATCTGAGTTAGTTGGTACATTTATTCTGATATTGTTAGGAGACGGCGTTGTTGCAAACGTTACGCTGAACAAGTCAGGCATGAAAGGCGGCGGCACGGTGCAGATCACGCTTGCCTGGGGGCTTGCGGTCATGGTTCCGGCGTTTATATTCGGCGCGGCGTCCGGCGCCCACTTTAATCCGGCCCTTACCCTGGCGCTTGCAGTGGAAGGGAGTGTTGCGTGGGCAGAAGTACCGTTTTATATCATCGGGCAGTTTGCGGGAGCGTTTCTGGGCGCCTGCTGCGTATACCTTCTGTTCAAAGGACAGTTTGATGCCACGGAAGATCCAAACACGAAACGAGGCGTATTCTGTACATCGCCTTCCATTCCGAACAAAGCCCTTAACATGCTCTCAGAGATTGTGGCTACATTCGTGCTGGTATTTGCCATTAAGGGGATCGGACAGGTGTCCGGCATTGCGGGCGGCTTAAGCAATGTATTCGTCTTTGGCATCATCACTTCCATCGGCATGAGCTTGGAGGCCTGACAGGATATGCCATCAATCCGGCCCGTGACTGGGGCCCGCGTATTGCCCATGCTTTGCTGCCGATCAAGGGAAAAGGCCCGTCTGGCTGGGACTATGCGGTTGTTCCTATGGTGGGGCCGATTATCGGAGCGTTGCTTGCGGTTGGGCTTTATGCGGTAATTCCGTGGTAAGAAACAGGATACATCAAGGTTAAGAAGAGGAGTGGCAAAGATGAAGATTGCGATTGGATGCGATCCAAATGCACAGGAAGCAAAAGAAGAATTAATAAGATTTATCAAAGAAAAGAACTATGGCGAGGTGACGGATTTTGGAAGCACTGACCCAATCTACGCGAATACGGCGATCAAGGTCGCGGAGGCAATAGCATCGAAGAAATATGACAGGGGAATCTTGATCTGTGGCACAGGCATAGGCATGTCAATCGCGGCAAATAAGGTAAAAGGCGTATACGCGGCGCTCCTATCGGACGTATATTCTGCGCAGCGGGCCCGCCTCAGCAACGATGCCAATGTAGCATGCATGGGTGCATTTACATCAGGAAGCAAGAACAGGGAGATGATGACGGAAGCGTTTCTTTCCAATGAATTCGTGCCAGGATGCTCATCCCAGCCGAAGGTTGAGGCGTTTGTCAGGTATGATAGCAAGAGATAAGAGGCAGTCTGATCATGAAAAGACCGGTGCGGAAATATCTGTATCCATTCAGGTTGTTTCCGCATTTTTAAATTCTTTCTCCCTTAATTCGCTTGCATGCTTTTAATTTAGCGGATATAATGAAAGCAAAGTCTGAGGTTGAAATGGAGGTAGCAAATTGACAGGCCTAAATTTAGATAGCCCCTGTCCGTTATATGTTCAACTGGAGAAAATCTTGCGTAAGAATATTGAAAAAGGCATTTGGAAAGAAGACGCAAGAATTCCATCTGAAAATGAATTAAGCAGAGAATATGGTTTAAGCAGGATGACTGTAAGGTCAGTTTTAAATAAATTGGCCCAGGAGGGCTTAATTTACCGGGTTCCGGGTAAGGGTACTTTTGTTAGTTCGAATAAAATTATAAGCAAGCCCCTTTCTCAGATGGGAATAAGAGACCAGCTTGAGAAGATGGGGTATGAAAATGAAACCAAATTGATTTATACGGATACTGTAGAATGCGATATCAAACTGGCAAGGAAGCTGAAAGTTAATATTGGCACTCCGCTTTATAAGATTAAGAGGGTAAGAAGCGTGAATGACGAGCCATTCAGCATACATCTGTCCTATATCCCAAAGCAGTGCTGCGAAGGGATCTTTGAGCGGGGATATGACTTTGAGCATATGCAGCTGTGCGATATCTTGAAGGAAGGATATGGCATCGAGCAGAACCAGATGGTTGAGACGCTGGAGATTGTCAATGCAAGGCCGGATGAGGCACAACTGCTGAATGTAGATGAGAATTATCCTTTGATCCACCTTGAAAACACTTTGTACTCCCAGATGGGAGAAGTGACGGAATATTCTTCCGTTCTTTTCCGGGGAGACAGGGTGAAGATTGAGATAAAGAATACGTATAGTTCATAAGAATGACAGGGGCCTTGTGCCTCTGGTGCGGCCGACATCCTTGGATGCCGGCCTTTTTCTTATCTTTTAATGTGATTCTTCCAGAGTCCTTACCGGCTTGCCATCTGCGCCTTCGTTATGCTCTGCCCCAGCCGGTTATTACGGAGAACAGCAGTACCAGGAACAACGAGAAGCAGTAAAACATGAATCCACTTACCTGAGTAACGGATAAGGCATCTGCATACTCATATCCGGCTGTAAGGGAAGATCCGATGAATACGAATACGCTCAGAAACGGAACTGCCAGGACGATGGAATTGGCAAATCCATCCAGCAGATTGGCCCGGCGGTATGGGTGCAGGCCGACACGTTTCCCAATCTCGTTCTGGATCTTTCCGAAGGTAGCCATGGAGGCGCTGGTCACGCCGCCGAAGAACATGGTTGTGATGGGAGATCCCAAGCATCATGGCAATCTCTGCACCGCGGGTAGTCTGGCCAAATTTGCTGTCCAGGATCATATTGGTAATCTTCTCCAAGGCTCCGGCAGCAGTGAGTACGCCCATGATTCCATATACGGAAAGTACAAGGGTGATGGTTGCGATCATCCCATTGATGCCATCGGTAAGGAAGCCGGCAGGCGCGCCGTCCTTGACGGAAAGGATGCTGCTTGGGGTCAGAAGGTGGAATGCCATTCCTACGATGGTTCCCAGAATCAGTCCGACGGTAATGGCTTTATAAATATTTCTGGTTTTTACGGCGGTAACCAGCATCACCACTACAGGAACCAGCATGACCAGCGTGGCAGGGTTCATATTTTGGGAGAGTATCTCCTCTGCGCCGCTGCCAAGCGTTCCGCCGCCTCCAAAGATCCAGAACAGTACAAAAGAGACTGCGCCGGCAGCCAGCGAGTATTTCAATCGGCTGGTCACGCATCCGCCTACGTCAGCGAGCCGGATTTTTTCGTGTATTCCTGGGTGCCCGCAGATATAATCGTCGTATCGGAGATAGGAGCCAGGTTATCGCCAAAGATTCCGCCGGATACGATGGCGCCCGCCAGCGCGGCCGGATTGCTCCCCAGCAGGATGCCTGCTGCGTAGAAGATAGGGAAACAGGTGAACATGGTTCCCAGGGAGGAGCCGGTTGCGGATGCAATGATACATACGGCAAAAAAGGTAAATGCCGTAAATAAGCCGCCGCCCACATGCAGTTTATCGGCGAGCCATACAAAGCCGGTGGAAATATTGGCAGCCTTGATCATGGCAGAAAACATGCCGATGATCAGCAGCAGGACGGCAACCGGGATGGCCTCTTTCGCGCCATCATAGACGGCTTCCCAGAAGCGGTCATAATGCCCTTTCTTAGTGAAGACAGCGCTGATCAGCAGTGCCACGAAGGCTCCCATTGCAAGCGCGTACATTTCAAATGCTTTCAATACGATAAAATATAAGATGCAGAAGAATAGGAAGATGCATACTGGAAGGAATGCAACCATCCATCCTCCTCTGAATTCGAGTTTTTTCTTTTCCATATCAGGTGTTTCTCCTTTGTAGTGTTAACTTTGTTCCTCTTTCGTGATATTCATATGCATAATATTACGGTATTTTGAACCTACGGTACGCTCTAACTCAAACGGCTCGCCCTGTGGAGTCGGAAATTGCTTAAGGAACGTGCGGATTGTGTGAATATCGTTCTCAGACAGTTCAAACTTGAATATCTGCGCATTGGATTCTACGTGCCTGCTGTTGCGGACTCCGACGATAGCGCCGGCAACGCCGTCCTGGCTTAGGATGTACTTGGTTGCGACATTGGAAATGCTGGCGTCATATTTTTCCGCAATTCCTTTTAGAAGTACAAGCAATTCCTGGTAACCATCCCAGCCCAGAGAATCTTCGATGATCTGAAGGTATTTTACCTGGGAGCGGGTCTCGGGCTCCGCGGCTTTCCTGCCCATCCATTTCTCTGCCAGGAATCCGCCGGAGAGGGTTCCGTAGCATAATAGCTTGATATCATTTTCTTTGCAGTAGTCCAGCATCTTCCGCTCCGTACGGCGGTCAAATACGGAATACTGCGCCTGCATGGAGACTACCGGAATTCCGGCATCCACCAGTTCTTTTAAATGTGCCGTATCAAAGTTGGTCACGCCGATGTTGCGGATTTTCCCCTTTTCTTTTAAGCGCATCAGGTCGCCTGCCGTCTCGATGCATCCCGGAACATCATAGTCCCACCAGTGGAACTGCACCAGATCCAGGGTGTCCCGGTTCAGGCGCATCAGGCTCCGTCGATGATCTTTTCCGTAAATTCATAGTTTACCTGGCTTAAGTAATTAATATCTGGCACATATTTCGTATGTATCTGGATATCGTCAGCGGAAAAGCCGTGGCCGTTCTTTAGTTCCGTTACGAACTGGCCGATGAATTCTTCCGCGCCTGTGTAGATATCCGCACAGTCAAACGTTGTAAATCCTTGCTCTACCAGCATGTGGAACGCTTCATAACATCCTTAAGATCCAGGCTGCCCTGCAGGCTGTGGCCTTTTGATAACTGCCAGCAGCCATTTAACACCCTGCTGATCGTATAATCCTTGGCTAATTCCATTCTCAGTGTCATTTTCTTTCCCTCCATATCAAACTTAATTAATCTTCATTTCCCTGATAAATATCTTCCACAGTACAATCGGCGTGGCTGAATGTCCGCTTACCGATCCTCGTAATCTAAAACGAGCGCCGCAATTGGGATCGGGGCAGGCAATCACGCTGTCCGAGAGCATCCAGTCATTTTCATGCAGTTCTCTTTGCTTAGCCGGAAGAAGCGGAAGCAGGGCAGCAAGGGAATACATGGAAAATGAGGTGGTCTGCGGAAAGACCAGATTTTCTCCGATGACCAGGAAGTAGTCCCCCTCCTTATGGCTGCATACCATGGGCTTGTCTGAGGCAATAACCTCGACCTTTAGATCGTACAATGTAAATTCATCATGATTCATAGATAAACATCCTTTCCAAGTGTAAACTAAAAAACTGTCCTTGAATAGATTCATTCAAGGACGAGCATAAACCTGCGGTACCACCTTGTTTGGTATAAAATATACCCTCT
>ENA-OQCO01000987-OQCO01000987.1-human-gut-metagenome-genome-assembly--contig:-NODE-987-length-12583-cov-3.208815_pt1 | contig 12583 bp, 15 predicted proteins | sample MGYA00242500_ERZ504582 | MGnify/ENA primary metagenome ERZ504582 (study PRJEB26092, sample SAMD00036346) | human gut metagenome | host: Homo sapiens | study: EMG produced TPA metagenomics assembly of...
AGAAGAAAGGAAAAAAGAGGGGCACTGGCAGGATGTGCCCGGGTCTGTAAGATATTCGGAACGGTCTGTCTGGTGGCAGTGATTCTTGTATGTCTGCCATTAACCCTTCCGCGGGTCTTCGGATATGAGATCTATACAGTCATCAGTGGAAGTATGGAGCCGGCGATACCGGTGGGAAGTCTGGTCTATGTACAGCCGGGAGCACCGGAGGATGCCGAGACAGATGATGTGATCGCATTCCACAGTTCTATGGATACGGGAGCGATCATCACACACAGGGTTATCAAAAATGATATAGTAACCGGTCAGATCCACACCAAGGGTGATGCAAATGAAAAAGAAGATCTGTATCCGGTGGGCTATGATTATTACATGGGAAAGGTAGTGTATTCTGTTCCTGTGCTGGGACGGGTACTTGCATTTTCCGTGACATTTCATGGTAAGATCGCAGCGGGAAGTCTGATCGGACTTGCGATTCTGTTACAGATCATCGGTGGAATGCTGGATCTGCGAATGAGAAGAAACAGGCAAAAATATCGCAGAAATAGCTTTGCGATATTAGCAGAAAATAGTATAATAACAGTAGCTGTGAAAGATGAGACAGTTACTGAGAAATGAGGTAACCGGGGCAGCAGCCTGCAGTTACCTTCTGTGTTATAGAAAGAAGGATAGGTACGATGGGATTTAAAAAAGTTGATGTAAAAACACTCGATATGAAACCTTTTGAGAAGATCGGTTCCGAATGGATGCTGATCTCTGCAGCAAAAGACGGCAAAGCCAATACAATGACCGCTTCCTGGGGCGGCATCGGCGTTCTGTGGGGCAAGAATGTGGCAACAGTATATATCCGCCCACAGCGTCACACCAAAGAGTTCGTAGATGCAGGTGATACATTTACCATCAGCTTCTTCGGTGGCGGGCACATGAAAGAGCTGGGCTACCTCGGCAAAGTCTCCGGCAAAGATGTCCCGGACAAGATCGAACAGTCCGGCCTGCATCTGACAGAAGTGGACGGTCAGCCGGGATTCGAAGAGGCCACACAGGTGCTGGTATGCAGAAAGCTTTACCATGATGACATCAAACCGGAAAACTTCTATGAACCGGAAGAAGATGAAAGATGGTATCCGGAAAAAGATTATCATACCATGTACATCGCTGAGATCCGGGAGTGCTGGGTGAGAGAGTAAAGCAGAAAGTACAAAAGAAGAGTCGGAATCCGGGAAGGTAAGACCGGTTTCCGGCTTTTTTGCATGACAGGCGAGGCAGGATTGGCTGTTTCTGGTTGCGGAAGTAGGGAAAAGAGACATATAATAGATGTTGCAGGAAAGGTTTACATGCAGAAAAAGGAGACAATCGTATGCTGAATATTTTTTATGGTGATATGAAAGAAGCTGTGTATAATACGGCAGCTTATTTTAAATATGATTACGAGGACAGCTGGATCATAGATCCGTTTGTGAAAGAAATGATTCAGGATGTCGATCGGTCGACGGTCTTAGACAGTGGAGTCATCGACAGCCCGATCCTTGGGAAGATACCACCAACAGGACTATCCGGTGGAGTGAAAACACTGATTCTTGTTAAATTTGAAAAAGATAAGATTTTTAATGCTTCGACATGCGGTGACAATTGCGCAAAATGGTTGTTGAAAATTGCTGCATCAGAGGATCGCACAATTAATCTGCATCATTTGATGGAATTTGGGGAAGAACCATTTCAGATCCGTATTCTGAATACGGATCAGGTGGTGTGTTCCATGAGAGAACTGATATCGATAGCCGGTGAATTTGTCTGACAGGAGATAGGGAGAATGAAGGGAAAACATAAAATTGTTGTTTCAACAAAACGCTTAAAATATGAGTTTGAACTGCACCGCAATCTGACTATCATTCGTGGAGACAGTGCAACCGGAAAAACCACGCTGGTAGATATGGTCCGGGATCATATCAATAACCCGTCAGGCACACCGGTGGAGCTGGTTTGTGATAAAACATGCTATGTGCTGGAGGGAAACTTATGGAAAGCACAGTTATCGGAGATTTCAGATGGTATCGTATTCATAGATGAAGGAAATGAATTTATTAAAACAGAAGAGTTCGCGGGAACTATTCAGAAAACAGATAATTATTATGTAATTGTAACAAGGGAATCTTTACCTGCACTACCATACAGTGCAGAGGAAATTTATGGTATCCGAACATCTGGAAAATATGGGATGTTGAAACAGAGTTATCATGAGTTTTACAGAATATATGGAACAGATACCTGTACTAACCCGGTAAAACCGGAGATAGTTCTCACAGAGGACAGTAATTCGGGTTATCAGTTTTTTTCTCACATATGCCAGGCGAATGGGTTGAAATGCGAGTCTATGAATGGAAAATCGAATGTTTTCCACTATATCAATGAACATAAAGATCAGAAAATCCTTGTAATAGCAGACGGTGCGGCGTTCGGCTCGGAAATTGACAGAGTATTGAAACTGATCCGGGAAAATGAAACAGCAGCTCTGTATCTGCCGGAATCCTTTGAATGGTTGATTTTAAAGTCTGGGGTATTGAAAAATAATCAGATAGACCAGATATTGGATGAGCCGGCAGAATATATAGAAAGCAGAGATTATTTCAGTTGGGAACGGTTTTTCACATCTGTGTTAATTGAGAACACCAGGGATAGCTATCTGCATATGCCAAAAAGAAGTTGAATGAGGCTTATCTTGGTGGAACGGTAGAGGATGCAATTCTTAGACAGATGGAGAAGATAGAACTGGGGTGGAAGAAAGAATTAACTGACATTTTACATGGCGAAGATTGTGAAATTAACCATTTTCATATATAATAAAACATATAATATGCCCGAAAAGGGGAATTTTCAGAAAATGTATATGGGGATGGAGGACGCTGTATGAAGAAGAGAAGAATATTCCGCAATCTGAACGACAAAGAGTTCGCTGGGTGCTTTATGATGTGGGTAATTCGGCGTATACGATGCTGGCGTGTGCGCTGATACCTATCTGGTTTAAGGCGATGGCGATAGGGACAAAGCCGGGGCAGCTGACATCGGATCGGGCAACGGCTTATTACTCGATGGCGATTGCGGTGATCACGATCGTGGTTGCGCTGCTGGGTCCGGTGTGTGGAGCGATTTCTGATTATAAAGGCATGAAAAAGATCTTTTTTACCAGTACCGTTGCAGTGGGTGTCTGTGGGTGCATCCTGAATGGATTTGCCTGTCAGTGGATCGTATTTTTTGCTCCTGTTTGCAGCAACCAAGATCTTTTACAATATGTCCCTGATGTTTTATGACTCGATGTTAAACGATATCACTACGGAAGAGCGGATGGACGAAGTTTCTTCTTATGGTTATGCATGGGGATATCTTGGATCGTGTATTCCGTTTCTGATCGCGCTGGTGGCTTATGTACTCGGACCGGATATGGTGGGTATCATTTCCGGTAAGTTATCCATGGCGATCGGGTTTGCGGTTACTGGGCTCTGGTGGCTTCTGGTGACGGTTCCGCTGATAAAGAATTATAAACAGATCAATTACGTGGAAAAGAAAGAACATGCAGTGAGAAGTGCGTTCCGCAGGATCTTTGAAACCATCAGGTTTATCGCAACAAAAGATAAAAAGGTATTTTTCTTTCTGATCGCATTCTTTCTCTACATCGATGGCGTGGGAACGATTATTGATAACTGTATCAATATCGGAACGGACCTGAACCTGAGCACTGTGGGACAGGTGATCTGTCTGCTGGCGACACAGGTTGTTGCCTTTGGCGGTTCACTGGTATTTGCAAAATTGTCGAAGAAGTACGATACCGTACAGCTGATCCTGGTATGCATTGCAGGGTATTTTATCGTCTGCCTGTATGCGCTGACCTTAAAGAACCTGATAGGTTTCAGTTTTCTGGCATTCGGTGTGGGATGCTTCCAGGGATCCATCCAGTCCCTGTCGAGATCGTACTTTTCCAAGATCATTCCACCGGATAACTCGGGAGAATATTTTGGTCTGTATGATATTTTTTCAAAAGGAGCATCTTTCCTTGGATCGGCTGTGATCGCAGGAGTAAAACTGGCTGGAGGGACCATTAATATTGCAGTGGCATCACAGGCAATCTTTTTCTTCCTCGGATTCATCTTCCTGAAGATCGCAGATGGAAAAGAGCGGAGGATCGTGGAAAGTAAATAAAGAGTATCAGAAGGAAATACGGGAATAAAAAAGCTAATTACATATTGCAGCTATAAACAGCAGGAGTTTGAAGATCAGTAGACGGATTTTCAGGCTCCTGTTGTCTGTGTATGATAGAAAGATGATTTTCAGACAGTCAGGAAGAAATGTGGAAAGATAAAAAGTAACTATTTAGTAGGTAACTGTGAGGGTACTGAACAGTTGCGATAAAAAAGAAATCAGAGAGGGATATTTTCCGGAGTTTTCCGTCTAATCTATGTAAACAAAAAAGCCGGCCGGCAAACCAACCAGAAAAGGTGGTGCAAAAGTGACAAAAGAACAATTAGGAACCTTGATCCTGGATTCCGAGAGGCAGATGTATTCTACTGCAAAATCCATGTTATATAGCGATCAGGACTGTGCGGATGCCATCCAGGAGACGATTGTAAAGGCATTTTCCGGAGTGCATACACTGCGAAATGACAAATATGCAAAAACATGGCTGATGCGGATCCTGATCAATGAGTGTTATACCATCCTGAGAAAGACAAGTAAGGTGATTTCTCTGGACGAGATGTGTGAGACGACGGAGCTTGCAGCGGATGAAAAGAGTGACTACAGCGATCTGTACAAAGCAGTAGGTTCTCTGAAAGAAGATCTGCGGATGCCGGTGATTCTGTATTATATTGAGAATTTTAACATCAGAGAGATTGCGCAGATTATGGATATCAGCGAAGGAGCCGTACAGAAGAGACTGGCCAGAGCAAGAGGAAAATTACGACAGGATCTGCAGGAAAGTGAGGCGTGGACATGAGATTAGAAGAGATGAAAAACAATATCCCGGAAACTCCCGATTTTATTCATAAGATGGTACAGGAAGAAGTCAGCAGACAGCTGCAGGACACCAAAGTGGTACCCATGAAGAAAAGAAAATGGAACAAAGTGCAGGCCGCCGCCGCAGCCGCCCTGTGTCTGCTTGCTACTTCCACAGTGGCGTATGCCGGCAACAGACTGTACCATATGTATGTGGAAAAACAGGGAAATTACCGTGTGGAGACTGGGATTCAGGCAGATGCCGGAACATCCGTGCAGCTCCCGGAACAGATTCATGATGTGGCAATCTCAACGAACTATATTCCGGATGGCATGACATGGACAGATGAAGATCATCTGCAATATACAGCACAAAACGGTGGCTTTGCATTTAGTTCTGTACTGCTTGACAGTGATGATTTTGAGAAAGCAAAAGAAGATAAAAATATCGTAGAGAGTGAGGAACATACTTTTGGCAAGTACGAAGGTGTCTATCTGAGATATCATGAAGTGATACAGTACGGCTTCTTTAACCAGCGTATCTACCTGTTTTGTCCGGAAGAATACCGTGTGATCACCATCTATGTGGGCGATGATGTATCCAAAGAGGACGCCCTGAAAGTGGCAGATAATCTTCAGATCACAGAGAAAGATACCATGATAGAAACTGCCGGTATGTATACCTGGAGTGATATCGTCTCACCGGAAGAAGTACAGGGAGACGAAGCTGTGACCAGTGTATCTGCCGACCAGCTTCCGGTTGCCAAAGTCGGAGAGAAAGTTGATCTGACAGCCAGCGGTGAAGATAAAGATGGAAATTACGCAGACAATCTTCCGATACAGGCAACGGTAGATTCTGTTCAGATCACAGATGACCTTCAGCTTCTGAACGGCCAGATTCCGGAGGAATGGAAAGATGCTGTCGGAGAAGACGGAAAACTAAAAGAAAACACAATCTCCTACATCCGGGAAGGAGACGGAGTTAATACGCTGGATGAAGTCGTAAAAACAAAGACCGAACAGCAAAAACTGGTATATACTACCGTCACATACACCAATACATCAGACCAGGAAGCAGACCATATACTCTACCTTGGTTCCCTGATGATGTGCCACAACGATGGCAGTACATACAAAGTGTATACACCGGGCGAAGAAGCCGGAGACGGCTACGATCGCTGCACCTGGGACGGAGCAGCCCGAACCGGTGAAATGAAATACTGCAGTGTAACCGAGAACTATGGTAATGGCGGAAACTATATCCCGTCCCTCAAACCGGGCGAAAGCATCCAGATATCCATGGCATGGATCGTCAACGAAAGCGACCTGAAAGAAATGTACCTGAACCTCAACGGCACAGGCGCCTCCTACCAGTTCGATGACGAAATCCTTGCAAACGGCATTATCGACATCCGTCAGAACTAGAGCGTTTCATAAATAACTATACATACCTGCCGCTTTCCAATACCCAGAAACAATGCCCCTGCCCCGGAGCGTGAGACAGCCTTTTGCCGGCGCCTTTAGCAAATATGAGATCCAGCATTTACGCAGGCTTTCGCGAGGGTCCGCTGACCCTCGTGAACATAGCCGAAGTTAATGCTTAGCTCAGATTTGCGTTGCCGGCGGTTGTCTCACGCTCCGGTGCAGGGGCATTGTTTCGTCCGCATCGGTAGCAACTCCGGTGCAGGGACATTGTTTTATCCGCATTTGACTATGATTTCACGCCACCAACAATATTCCACCCCCAAAATGAATAACATTCCCCACCCCCGTCAATCCTCTAAAAAAAACAAAAGGAGCCATAAAAAATGAAACACCAATCCCACGCAACCCTAACAGCCCTCCTGTTCCTCTCCTTACTTCTCGTGACAGAATCCCCCGCTATCTCCAAGACAAGTCCACTTCCACCCTTCAGCAACAAATCGCAACACAAGTACTACGCTTTCACATAAGAGCCAACAGTGATACCGTTGTCGACCAGCAAAAAAAACTCCGGATAAAACAATCCCTCCTGGAATGGCTGACACCCATCCTATCCGAAAACACCAGTAAATCAGAAACCATACAGTGCATCAGGAAAAATCTCCCGGACATCCGAAAAGAAGCCACCCGTATGGCCGCCCCGGAACCCGTCACCGTAACTCTTCAGAAAGAATGGTTCCCTGAAAAAACTTATGGAACCTGTACTTTCCCGGAAGGAATCTATGATGCCCTTCGCGTAGATATCGGACAGGCAAAAGGCCATAACTGGTGGTGCGTCCTCTACCCCTCCCTGTGTTTTGCGGATGCGCTGGAGCCTTCCATGACCGAAGAGGGCGAAGAAAAACTGCAACAGGTACTCGATGAAGATGCTTATGACCTCCTTCTGCATCCACAGAAGCTGAAAATCCGGTTTAGACTTGAATTCTTCTTACGAAACAGGTAGAATATGATAAGTATGTAAGCAGTGACAGAAGAAAAATGTAACTGTAAAAACAGGAAACCTGAATGGGAGAAGAGACATGAAAACAGATCGTAACGCACCGATAGGTGTATTTGATTCCGGTGTCGGCGGGCTCACGGTAGCCAGAGAAATCATGAGAAACCTGCCCATGGAAAAATCGTATACTTCGGAGATACCGCCCGCGTTCCTTATGGAAGCAAATCCAAAGAAACCGTTATCCGGTACTCCAGACAGATCGTCCGATTCCTGCAAAAACAGGGCGTAAAAGCAATTGTGATCGCCTGCAATACAGCCAGTGCGCTGGCACTTGATACCCTTGAAAAAGAAATCGATATCCCGATCATCGGTGTGGTAAAACCGGGAGCCAGGGTAGCGGCAAGAGAGACTACAAAAAAAGAGTTGGTGTTATCGCAACCGAAGCGACCATCAACAGCCACATGTACAGAGAACTGATCCAGCAGATTGATCCTGAAATTACGGTAGTCGGAAAACCCTGCCCGTTATTCGTGCCACTGGTAGAAGAAGGCTGGCGAAAAGATCCGGTCACAGAGATCGTGGCCCGCAGATACCTGAAAGAGATGCAGGACGAAAAAGTAGACACCCTGATCCTTGGTTGTACCCATTATCCACTACTCCGCGGGGTGATCGGATCTATTATGGGTGATCAGGTACAGCTGGTAAACCCGGCGTACGAAACCTCACTGGCATTAAAACAATTACTGATCGAACAGGACCTGCTGAATCAGGGATCGGTAGAAGAAGAATTTCCATACCGTTTCTATGTAAGTGATGCGGCAGAAAAGTTCAAAAGCTTTGCCAACTCCATTCTCCCCTATGATGTGGAGATGACAAAACAGGTAAATCTGGAGGAATAAAAAGATGACAAAAGAAGTATTGATCCATCTGAAAGGTATGCAGACCACGGATGACCCCCATGGTTCTGATGAACCTCTGGAGCTGATCACTGTCGGAGAATATTATTACCGGAACAATACCCACTATCTGTTGTATGAGGAACAGATGGAAGGACTTGACGAACCGATACATAATCTGGTCAAGATCCGTCCCGGTCATATGGAAGTGCGAAAAAAAAGGACCGGTACAGACCAATATGGTCTTTGAGACAGAAAAACAGAACATGGCCTGCTATCAGACACCATATGGTCCGATCCAGATGGATATCACAACGACCGGAGTAAATTTAGGGGAAGAAGAGGAACTTCTGGAGATAAAGACAGAATATGTCCTGGGGATGAATGGTCAGAAAGTAGCGGACTGTCAGATGCATATCCGTGTAACCCCGAAGGGCAGCAAAGAGACTACATTTTTCAGAGCATAATCAAAATTGGTTCACCGGACCAATTATTGATTGATATGCAATGCAACAAAAAACGGAGCTTATCATCCATCACTGGAAAATAAGCTCCGTTTTTGAGTTTTATTTGTCTTTTTTTGCGATTTTGTTTTTCATTCTCCGGAAGAACTTTTCCTTCTGTTTTGGCTGTTCCAGAGGACCTCTGACACCGCGGACATCTGTGATATAGATACCACTGATGGTAGCTTTCACTTCTTTTTTCAATGGGATCAGATCGAAAATCTTCTCGTCAGCAACCATCGTCATAATTCTCGGACCGATCTTTGCTTTTACGATGGGAAGTTTTGTTCTGCGCATCAGCTTCGGCGTCTGATCGATTACCATCTGCGGGAGTCCGGATTCTTTGATCCGAAGTCTCTTCTTATCAATGATCAGCATATTGACGGTCTGTTTTGCAGCCTCAATCTGTGCCTGATTTTCCTCCTGCTTTTTCTGTGCACGTTTGCCAAGAAAATAAAGGACAACCAGTACGGCAATCAAAATCACTAAAATAATTAATAATACCTGCCAGACTTTCATACTTTTCCTCCTGTCCTGTGATACAAGCACGAATCCATCATTCCATGCCTGTCTATTTTATCACTGATATGGGCAAAAGGCAATCAGAATCGGGGAAAATCTCAGGAAAATCCGATTTTGCTATGGCTTTCAAACGGATTCATGCTATAATATCTGGTAGGTGTCAGCATTTTTTTAAAGAGATAAGAACTGACCTGGATGGAGAAATAACCGGATGGAATCAGGGAACCACAGAGACCGCCGGAAGAACCATACAAAAGTCTAAATAAAGGAGTAAAAAAATGAGTCAGGAACAAAAGAAAAGACCACCCATGACGGAAGAAGAAAGACAGAGGCGAATCGAACGGCTTCGGAGAGAACGCAGAAGAAAAAGACGTCAGCAGGCGATGATCATGCGTGCCGCAGTTCTTGGTGTGCTGATCCTGATCCTGATCGGATCCATCGCACTGGTATCTGTTCAGGTGCGCCGTTCAAAAGCGAAAAAAGCGGAAGAAAAAGCGAAACAGGAGAAACTGATCCAGGAGGAAGAGGCAAAAAACAAACAGCGTAAGGAATCCATTGATCAGGCAGATGTTATGGCACAGGGATATGATTATGACGGTGCGATTGAACTGTTAAAATCTCTGGATAATTATGACAAAGATGCGGATATCGTGGCGAAGATCGCAGGCTATGAAGCGGACAAATCTACGCTGGTAGCGGTCAATATGAACGAGATCACTCATATTTTCTATCATTCACTGGTTGTAGATCCGGAGCGGGGTTTTGCCGGCAATGACAGTGCAGCAGCCGGATTCAAGCAGTGGATGACAACGGTAGACGAATTTAACAAAATCACACAGGCGATGTATGACAATGGCTATGTGCTGATCGATCTTCATGATATGGTAACAGAGACGACAGATGAGAACGGAACGGTTCATTTTACCACGAATCAAATTATGCTTCCGGAAGGGAAAAAACCGTTTGTATTATCGCTGGATGACCTGTCTTACTATCACAGTTATGACGGTCGCGGTGTCGCTTCAAAAATAGTACTGGACGAGAACGGGAAACCGACCTGTGAGTATATCCAGGCTGACGGAACTACCGTAACCGGTGCATACGACTGTATTCCTCTGCTGGATCAGTTTCTGGAAGAACATCCGGACGGTGCATACCATGGAGCAAGGGGAACGATCGCACTGACAGGATACAATGGTATTCTGGGATATCGTACCGATATTGCTTATAAGACAAGAGAGAATCTGACAGCAGATCAGCAGGCATGGCTGGATGCCCATCCGGATTTTGATTATGATAAAGAATGTGAAGAAGCAAAAAAAGTAGCAGATGCTATCAAAGCAGACGGATGGAAGTTCGCCAGTCATACCTGGGGACATATCCGGATCGGTGATGCAAGTCTTGAGAGTATCCAGAAAGATACAGAGAAATGGCTCAGCTATGTAGCACCGTTAGTCGGCGGCACAGATACGATTATTTTTGCTCATGGACAGGATCTTGCAGACTGGCATGATTATTCCAGTGATAATGAAAAGTTCACATATCTGAAGAGCCAGGGATTTAATTTCTTCTGCAATGTGGATTCTTCACAGTATTTCTTACAGATCCGTGATAATTATGTGCGTCAGGGAAGACGAAACCTGGATGGTTACCGTCTGTGGAACGATGTCCACGGAGAGAAAAATCGAACCAGTGATCTGTTTGATGCGACACAGATTCTGGATCCGGCACGTACGGATATGCCGCCATTATAAAAGGATACAAGGATAAGATGAACGGTGCGGGAATGAAACCGTTACATATAGGGAAAGAACATGGATGATACAACACGACAGAAAGTAGAAGAATCGCCTGAGGAGCGCAAACGCCGGATACGCAGACAGCGTATGATTCAGGAACGGCGCCGCAGACGTCGGAGAAAAGCACTGATTCTGAGGGGAATCCTTGTGTTGAGCTTTATACTGATACTTGTGGGGATCGGCTCCGCCGTTTCCTGCGGAGTAAAAAAGTACAGGCAGTCAGCGGCCGGGAAAAAAGATTCAAAAAAACAGGAAACCCAGGTGACAGAAGAAACTGTGCAGATGGAAGCGGTGGATCTTAAGAAGGTTCTCCATCTGTCTTTCGAAAGTCTGATCGCGGATACCGATCAGGCTTTCGGACAGGAAGACAGCAGTGCCGCAGCGACACTGGATCAGACCCGCGTGACGGTGGATGAGTTCAACGCCATGCTGGGGCAGTTGTATGAAGAAGGATATATGCTGGTGCGGTTTTCTGATCTTGCAGCGGTCAATGAAGATGGGGCGATGGAGGCCAAAAAGCTGATGCTGCCATCCGGGAAAAAACCGTTGCTGTTATCAGAGACGAATGTGAATTATGATCTGGAACTGTCCGGACAGGGTCTGGCATCCAGGCTGGTACTGGATGGCAACGGAGCACTTACCTGTGAACGTCAGGCTTCAGATGGCAGTACTGTGACAGGAGCCTTTGATGTGGTTCCGTGTGTGGAGGCATTTATTCAGGAACACCCGGACTTTTCCAATAATGGAGCCAGAGGGATCCTGGGACTTACCGGATATAACGGAATTCTTGGTTATCGGACGGATGATGCTCTGGCAACATCAACGGATAACCGTTATGCGGCGAAATATGGAGTATTTGATACAGCAGCAGAAAAAGAGGCGGCAGCGCCTGTGATCGAAGCTCTGAAAAGTGCCGGATGGGAATTTGCCTGTAATGGATATGATGGAACCAATTATGGCAGTGATGAAGAGGCCGTATCTGCGGATCTTACAAAATGGAACGAAAGTGTGGGAACACTTGTGGGAAACACCACGATTCTGTTGTTTCCGTCCGGTACAGACAGCCGTGGATGGAAAGCATATGATGAGTCGGATCCGGTATATCAGATACTGAAAAAACAGGGATTTCTGTATTATGGCAGCATGGATATCAGCGGAACAAAAACACAGTTGACGGAGCAATATCTTCGATGCAGCTATATGAATGTGGATGGTTACCGGATGTATCAGGATCTGTATAAGGATGCCGGGCGTTTTACGGGGATTCTGGATTTTCAGGAAATCTATGACAGCAAACGACCGATGGCAGCGAATGAAACAGATACACAGGCTACAGGCGGAGAAGATGAAAAAGTCTGAAAAAAATGTGAAATCTGGCAGATATACTTTTCATTTAAAGAAAAATATGATATAAACAAAATGTATTGTGCCTGTTAATGGGATGAAAATGGAGGATTTATG
>ENA-OQCO01000988-OQCO01000988.1-human-gut-metagenome-genome-assembly--contig:-NODE-988-length-12574-cov-2.053266_pt1 | contig 12574 bp, 14 predicted proteins | sample MGYA00242500_ERZ504582 | MGnify/ENA primary metagenome ERZ504582 (study PRJEB26092, sample SAMD00036346) | human gut metagenome | host: Homo sapiens | study: EMG produced TPA metagenomics assembly of...
ATACTATTAAAAAAGAAACTATACGGAGGAAATATGATGATATATGATCAGACAAGGTTGAAATGCTCAGACAGAGATACCCTGAAGGCACAAGGATCTGCCTTGACAGCATGGAAAACGATCCGCAGCCGATTCCGTCAGGCGCTGTGGGAACGGTAAAAGCAGTGGACGACGCGGGTACTCTGCATTGCAAATTTGACAATGGAAGAACGCTTGGAGTTATACCCGATGTGGATCACTTCCATAAACTCGATCAAGAACAGACTCCGACCAATGAGCAAACAGAGGAAAATATTCAGTGCGAGGAAATCACTGAGGATATTGAAGAATCAGAAGAAATGGAAATGTCAATGTAACGGTTAAGTTTTGAAAAAGACTTAGCCGTTTTTTATTACACAAACAAGAAGGGATTGGTGATAAATGATAAAATATTTTGAAGCGTTTGCGGGAATCGGAGCTTTCCGCTCGGCATTTGAAAAGACAGGCGGGTTTGAGTGCGTCGGATGGTGCGAAATCGACCGGTTTGCGCGGAAAGCCTACAGAACGCTGTATGACACAAGGGGGGGAATTTTTTTATGAGGACATCACAAAAATCGATTACGGAGGTATGCCGGATTTTGATCTGCTCGTCGGCGGACCGTGCTGCCAGTCCTTCAGCGTCGCGGGGCGCAGAAAAGCTTTTGAGGACGATAGAGGAAACCTCTTTTTCAACTATATCCAAATCCTTGAAGCCAAGCGCCCCCGTTACTTTATCGCTGAAAACGTACCCAATCTGCTTGGTATATCGCAGGGGGAATGTTTCAGAATCATCCTTGAAAAGATTTCTGAACTGGGGTATAGTATGTGCTGGCGAGTGCTTAACTCTGCCGGATTCGGGATACCGCAGTCAAGAAGAAGGCTGTTCCTTGTCGGATATCTTGGAAACAGATGTCCCGCCAAAGTATTGGCTTTCGGAGGAAATGATGAGGAAAATTGCGAAAAAGGAAAACCTGAGCAGCTGATAGGCGGCAGTCAGGGATCAAGAGTGTATTTAACAAACGGCACAGCAGTGACCCAGTGCAGCGGTTCGGGTGGCATAGGCGGTAAGACAGGGCTGTATTTTATCGACATGAATCCCGATCCTCAAATGACAGATACTGCGAGATGTATAACCGCAAGGCAGAACAGCGGAGTATCTCACCATAAGGGAGAGCATTCCGCTGTTTTCTACGATTTGAACGAGAATCCGCAGATTACAGAGAATGCAAGATGTCTGCATACAAGAATGGATTTGGGAGTAACAAACGGAGCTCATAAGGGGGAAAGATCGGGAGTTCTGGTCGATGACGGACCAAGAGCGATACTCAATCCGTTTAAGGAAAACACTCGTCAGAACGGCAGAAGAATAAAAAATCCTGATGAACCGATGTTTACGCTTACTGTGACAGACCGCCACGGGATCGTTCACAAAGGTCGTATTCGCAGGCTTATGCCTGTGGAGTGTTGGCGTCTGCAGGGTTATGAAAAGGCTCAGTTTGAAAAAGTCGCAGCCGCGGGAATGTCCGATGCGCAGCTCTACAAGCAGGCGGGAAATTCAATTACGGTAAATGTGGTTGAAGCTATCGCGAGAAATTTACTGGAATTTGACGAGGAGGAAAACGCAAATGGAAAATATGATCAGGATTTTTGAAAACGAAGAATTCGGAAAAGTGAGAACGGTTATTAAAGACGGCGAGCCTTGGTTTGTGGGAAAAGATGTTGCTGAAATTCTTGGCTATACAAATACGAGAGATGCGCTTGCAAAACACACTGATACTGAAGATAAAGCTGACGTCGCAATTCACGACGGCAGGCAAAACAGAAAAATGACAATTATCAACGAAAGCGGACTTTACAGTCTGATACTTTCCAGCAAGCTTCCGAGAGCCAAAGAGTTTAAGCGGTGGGTCACAGCCACGATTTTACCAACTTTGAGGAGAACAGGCGGCTACGTCGGCAGCGAAGAAATGTTCATAGAAAACTACCTCCCGTTCCTCGATGAGCCGTATCAGAATCTTTTCCGCTTACAGATGATAGCGATAAATCAGCTTAACGAGCGTATCCGGCATGACAAACCGCTGGTGGAGTTTGCAAATCAGGTTTCAAATACCGATAATCTCATCGATATGAACGAAATGGCAAAGCTTGCGAGAGCCGAAAGCGTCCCCGTCGGCAGAAACAAGCTGTACGCCGTTCTCAGAGGAATGGGTATCCTTATGACCGACAATCTCCCCTATCAGAAATATATAGACAGAGGATATTTTAAAGTGAAGGAGTCGGTTTTTAAAACCTCCGCAATGACAAAAACCTATCGGCAGACCTACGTCACAGGCAAGGGTCAGTTGTTTGTCATAGGTCTGCTGAAAAAATATTATGGGAAGGAGTTTTTGCATTAATGGAAATCAAGAGCGTATCTTTGCATGATCTGAGAAAAATGAACGACAGCGAGGGGCTTGTTCTGCAGGGCTGCGGCGGCGACCTGAAAGAATGGGTCGACGGCATAAACGATATGTTAACGGAAAGCGGAATATTGCAGAATGAAAGTCGATTTGAAAAGGTATATAGCTTTAATAACGGAAATCTTACCTGTCTGCTGTTTCCGTTTGACGACGTTCAGCTTAATGTCGGCAGGCTTGCAATGTGGAGATTGCAGACTCACGAGCAGTTCGGCGGCACATGGCTTTCCGATTATGTTCCTAACAAACTTGGCGGCTTTGTTTCAGAAAATGAACAAACCGAAGATTTCAAAATGGAGATGATGTAATGGCGTATTTATTTACAGAAATGCTGACAGGCGGTGTTTTAGGAACAACAGCCATGCCGCTAAGTGAAAAACAAATGCGGAAAGGAGAAAGCGAATGCCAAATCATGTGACGAACATAATCAAATTAAACGGAGACAGAAAGCAGATTAGTGAGTTTTTGAAGCAAATCCAAAACGATGAGCACGGGCTTGGAACTATTGATTTTGAGAAGATAATTCCTATGCCTGAAAATATCTACCGCGGCAATCTCGGTCGGGAGGAAACGAATCTCTACGGCAAAAACAACTGGTACGACTGGTGTATATCCAACTGGGGTACGAAGTGGTCAGCCTATGGCTATGAGAAAGACTGTGATTACTCAAACGCCGAAGAACTGCGGTTTCTGACCGCCTGGGCAGCTCCCCATCCTGTCATTCAGCGACTATCGGAGATGTTTCCCGAAATCGAAATTATTCATGAGTGGGCTGACGAGGACATCGGCATGAACTGCGAAGATACGAGTATTACGACGGAGAACGCTATGAAGAATACTATGCCGAAAATGAAAAGGAACGGCTTGAATTTGCGGCAAGGGTTATGGACGTTGATCTTGAGGCTTACGGACTTTTCCTCAACGCTTCTGAAACAGGATACGTCAATATCGAGAGCTCCGACGAATATGAGCGTATAGAACTATTCGGACAGACCGCGCTGTTTACCAACGACAGAATAACAGACGCGGATATTCCCAAAGGAACGTATTGCTACGATTTAAGGCGGTCGGACGATGGAGAGCGTTTCTGTTCCATTGAAAAAAGGGTCGCGGTAAATCGCGGCGGTTCGGTCGTAACCAAAGAGCCGCTTGATCTGGGAGAAAAGGGATTCATACCTCTGACCGAGGATACGGAGCCGAACTTTATGGGCGAAATCGTTACGTTCGCCGATTTTATCGAACAAACTCAAGAGCTTGGAATGGAGATGAAATAATGCTGAATTTATTCATAGGTCTGGCGATAGGAGGAACAGCGGGACTTACTGTCGGATGCCTTCTGGTATCGGCAAAAACGCCGACAGAGAAATCGAAAGACTTAACAACGAATTAAATAACCTTAAAAATGACATTTGATTTTTAAATCAAAACAAAAGGCGCGGATTGAAAAGTATGCGATAATAAAGCTATAGCGCAAATTGCGCCGTCCGCGCGAGGACAAGTCGTTTTGCCAATGACAGAAAAGATTCTGTAATCGGCAAAACGGCTTAACTTCTGTCATTGGCGTTAACGGCGGATAGGAGTAAAATGGACAGTTTCATGTCGTGGGTAGGCGGCAAAAAAGCGCTGAGGGACGAGATTCTCTCAAGGTTTCCGCTTTACTATGAGAAATATATCGAGGTTTTCGGAGGGGCAGGCTGGGTACTGTTTCATAAACCGCCGGGCATGGATTTCGAGGTCTGGAACGACTATAACTCAAACCTTGCAAATCTGTACCGCTGCGTCAGGGATAAACCGAATAAGCTCAAATACAAGCTCAGGTACGTCCTTAATTCCCGCGAGGACTTTAATTGGATCTCAGCTCTTCATAAGAAAGGACTGTTCGGCAGATTCCGTGACGTTGACAGGGCGGCTAAGTTCTATCAGCTGATACGGTACAGCTATGCAAGCGGTCTTGACAGCTTCGGCAGTCAGCCACATTCCATGTGGGCGGATTTTCCGCAGATAGATATGGCGGCGAGAAGATTGCAGAAGGTTGTGATCGAGAATAAGGATTTTGAAGGGCTGATAAGGCATTACGACCGCCCCGTCAGCTTTTTTTACTGCGATCCCCCGTACTTTTCCACGGAGAACTACTACAAGGACGTGGGCTTTAAAAAGGAGGATCATATCAGACTCAGAGATACGCTTCTGAAAATCAAGGGAAAGTTTTTGGTATCGTATAACGACTGCCCTGAAATCAGGAAGCTGTGGGACGGACCGGGCATATATATTGAGGAAATATCAAGGCTTAACAATCTTGCCCAGAGGTACGAAGGCGGCTGTATGTACAGCGAGCTGTTTATCTCAAACTACAGGCAAACGGAAAGAAACGCGCTTCAGCTTTCAATGTTTGACGAAAATACGGGAGGTATTTTAAATGAGAAAAGTATTAATGACGCAGGCGATGACTGAAAACGGAATATCCAGATTTGACGGTCTCTATGATGAGAATGGGTTTCCCGTGACGGCGGAGCTTGAAAAGAACGAGGACGGAGTCGTTTTCACCCTGCTTCACAAAGAGCTTACGGAGGCGGAAAAGCAGGCGGTATGCGATGAATACGACGACTGCGCCGGCTGTCCCATCCGCGGTATATGCGCGAAGGACCTAGGCTCAGACAATTTGTTTTAAAGAAAGGACGGATAAATTATGAGATTTCTGTACAGAAAATCCTATGAAGAGGCAAAAATATGCGAGGAAACCGAACTATGGCGGGAAAGCCGTATTGAAAATATACGCTGCTGCAAGGAGATTGACAAGGCGGTTTCCGAAAGCTTCGACGGATACAGCTTAAGCGATTCGGGAGCGGAGAGCGTAATTGCAAGATTCGGATACGACCGCGCCATGTGGGTACTTGCGGCAAGTATCAGAAACAACGCTAACGACGGCAGGTTCTCGGAGGATAATAAGGCGTGGGCGAAGTCTGTGATTCCAAGCCATATATCTCAAAAAGAAACGATAGAATACTGCTCGGACTGTCATCCTGCCGTGCTTAACGGCTTTACCGAGCAGGTCCGTGAAAAATATGCCCGGTTAGGGCTTCTCGGCAGCAAGCAATGCGTTCATTCAGATAAACCGCAGGACTATACGAATAAGCTGATGATAATAAAGCCGGAGCTTCTGACAGAGGAATACAGAAAGCCGGAATACCAGTATTTCTACGCCACTGACGGCTGCGGATGCGATCCGGAAAAACCCGGCGGACTGGTGTTCGGTAACTATCTCATCGACGGGGACAGAGCTTCTTTGCGCCGCGGGGAATTCATAGGTATCGCGGACAGAGAGCAGCTTCCGAAGTGGGCGGTGAAACGGCTTGAGTATATGTCAGCTCCGCAGATGAAGATAAGGATATTTCAGATAGACCATGAAAAGGACGAAAACAAGCTTGCGTTTATGAATTACGATTATGCGCAGTCCCGCGGCGGCGTGAACCCGTCTATATACCGTCAGGTTTACGGCGGTACAGTAACCTGCGAAAATCTTGAAGAAGTCTTTGCGCTTTGCAATTCGGATAAATTGCCTCCCGGCTACTGCGGAGAAGCAATGTCGGTAAGTAATGTGATAGAGGTCTGCGAGGGAAAGGACAAGGGCTTTTACTTCTGCGACAGCGTGGGCTTCAGACCGATAGATTTTGATATTTCGCAGACAAACCATAAGGATATGATGAGGATACTCATAGTCGAGGTCGGAAAAGCGCCCTATGAGACGGAAATCATTCACAGTATTCATGCAATGCAGTCGGTGGTCGGAGGTCTTATTGAACCGATATATTTCGAGCCTGACAACGACGCGGTCGCATGGTGCAACGAAGAATTTCTGCTCTATGATTATGAACCCAACAGAGTCATAGGCGGAGTACTTGTTCATGGTACGGTATATATTTCAGGCAATACATTCACAAAAGACGGCTGGGACAGCTGTTCTCTGACTGACGGGCAGATCAGTAAATATTCAGAGATGTTTGCACTGTCTGCGTTAAATCCAGAAGAAGAAATATCCCAGCAGAACGACGGATTAATAATTATTATGTAAAGATATTGACAAATGCCAAAAATCGTGGTATTTTTTAAATGTAAGCTTTTATTGGTTATGCTGTAAAAACCCTTGCTCGGTTTGTCTGACAGGTAGAATTTTTCCGTAAACGGTAGATATCCGCGCAGCAGTGTGGTATGCTGGAATTAACAGCGGAGGCTGAAATATATACACGGGGTGTGACAATTATGAAAAGGACATTGGCGGTATTGATAATATGCGGACTTGCGCTGTCAGGCTGCGGAAAAACAGAACCGGACGGAGCTGAGCTTCAGACGGGAAAAACCGAATCGGCTTCGGCTGCCTCAACGGTAACGACTACGCCCGTATCAACGGCTTCGTCAGTTAAGACGACCGCTGTAAAAACAACATCCAAAACATCAGCAAAAACAACGGTAAAAACCACGTCTGAAAGTACGGCGGAAAGTACGGAAAAGAAAAGCGGTACCAAAAAGAGCAGCAAGAAGACCGACGTAACTACCCAAGCGCCGCGGTACGGTAACGAACAGGATAATAACGGCAATTATCAAACGGGAGGAAATAACGGCGGTCAAACTCAGCCGCAAAGTCAGAATACGACAGCTTCGCAGAAAACCGAGAAGCCAAGCCAAACGCAGAAGAAAACCACAACTGCAAAGAAAACCGAAAAGCCAAAGCCAAAACCGACAGAAGCTCCTGAGCCTGAGCCGCAGGGACTTTCACAGGCAGATATATCAGAGATAAACGGATATATCAAACAGGCTGCTAAGTCTTACGGTATCGGAACAGAGTGCCCGGACTGTAACAATGAAGGAGCCGTAATTTTAAGCGGTTACGTTGATCCTTGGAACGGTTATTCTTGGAATACTCCGATAGATACAGAAAGGTTAAAAGATAAGAGCCGAATTAAACAGGCTGTGGATTCATATATAAACGTTATATATAACGAATGGCTGAACGACGGTATGATTACTAAGGACGATCTTAAAAAATATGCTTTTCTGTATGTTTATTGGGAAGATACGGGCGACGGTTATTACGACTTGTATTTGATGTGGTAAAATGAAATAAAATAAATATATGGACCGATGGTAAAAACATCGGTCCATTTTTATGCGGAAAGGAAGATATAAATGAAAAAAATCAGAATAAGAGCATTATCCCTTATAACGCTCTTTGCATTGTTTGTAACAATGCTGCCGACAGGATTTGCGGTAAGCGCCGCATATGAAGCGAAAATACAGATAGAAAACGCCAATGAGCTAGGAATCAAAAAGGACCTCATAATCGGAAACGGGTATAGGATAAATAAGGCTGACTACTGGACAATGATCCATACAGCCGACAGTATGAAAGCCGTTTACTGTCTTGAAGCCGGAGCTCATGTTTCAAGCGGCGATTCGTATACCGAGGATTCGGCTAAGGAATATTTGAATAACGTAAAAAATGATACGCTTAACAGCGACGAGATCGGTATTGTTTTAGGCGAAGTATTTCTTTATGCATTTACCGGAGAGCTGACCAGTGTTGAAGCATACTATAAATACACTGCGACGCAGCTTCTTGTATGGGAAGCGCTGGTAGGTCAGAGAGATATAAATTTCAATAGAGTTGATAACGGCTATACCTCTGTTGAAAAGCTTCTTGATAATTTTCAAAGCGACTATGCCGCTCAGATAGTAAGCGGTTACTATTACGAGTATGAAGCCGATATCAAAGAACATTCAAAATCCATATCGTTCGCCAAAAGTACAACCTCCTCTGCCAAGAAAAATGCAGTGCAGGCAAACAGCGACGGAACATATACTTTTACCGATAAAAACAATGTTCTATCAGACTTTGACGCGGCAGTCACAGACGGCTCCGTTATATCAAAATCGGGAAACGCTTTGAAAATAAAGGCGGACAGCGGAAAGACCGCTGTGGTTACTCTGACTCAGAACAACGTTAAGGAATCGGGAGAGCTGACCGGATTCCTGACGCTTACAAGCGATTCAAAGCAGACGTTAGCGGAGCTAAAAGCCGATCCGAGAAAATACTACGCGGCGGTCAAGGGCGTAGAAAACGGAACGCTCGAAATTATCAAGACCTCCGAGGACGGTATAGTAGCGGATATTGAATTTATCGTCTTAGGAAACGGAAAAACGTATAAGGTAAAAACGGACAGGAATGGTAAAATAAATATACCAGATCTTGCGGCGGGAGAATATACCGTAACCGAGGTCGTACCTGCCCGTTATGAAAAACAGCAGACGAAAAAGGTTACGGTTTCGGCGGGCAAAACCGCTTCCGTTTCATTCTCCAATACGTTAAAGACAGGAGCTATAAAAATAAACAAGCAGTCGGAGGACGGAGAAAACGGCGGCAGGACCTTTACGATTTCCGGCGGCGGCAAAACCTATACTGTTACCACCAACGGCGAGGGTACGGCAGTTCTTTCCGATATTCCCGTATATGATAAGGATAATAAAAAGATCGCTTATACCATTTCCGAGAAAAACGTACCCGTTAAATATGTTGTTCCCGCAGACCAGACAGCGACCTTGACAGCCGACTCGACAGCTTCAAAAACATTTAAAAACGCTCTTAAGAAATTTACCGCCGAGGTAATAAAAAAGGATTCCGAGAACGGCGATCTACAGGGCAATGCAAGCCTTGCGGGAGCGGTCTACGGACTGTACAGGGACGGAGAGCTGATCAATACCTATACTACCGACGAAAAGGGATATTTCAAAACGAGGGAATATGTCTGCGGAAATTATACTATTCAGGAAATAAGCCCGTCGGAAGGGTACAGGCTTGATCCGACTGTCTATTCAATCGGTGCAGAAGCTGAAAATTACACCATTGAAAGCAATCTGATTTCAGTAAATGTAACCGAAGATGTTATCAAAGGCAAAATCTCAATTATCAAGCATTCTGACGATGGAACGACGCAGATAGAAACTCCCGAAGCAGGAGCGGAATTCGAGGTTTACCTTAAATCGTCAGGAAGCTATGAAAGCGCAAAGGATTCTGAAAAAGATTATCTTGTATGCGATGAAAACGACTTTGCAGCTACAAAAACGCTGCTCTACGGAACATATACGGTTCATCAGACCAAGGGCTGGGAAAACACAGAATGGATAGAGGATTTTGACGTAATTATCAGCGAAAACGAAAAGGAATATTTCTACCTTATCAACGACGCCGTGCTGACCTCCTACGTCAGGATCGTGAAAAAGGACGCTGAAACAGGCAATCTGATCCCCGTTTCGGGTATCGGCTTTAAGGTTTGGGACTGTAAAAATTCCCGTTATGTTGAACAGAAAATAAACTATCCGTCGGAAATGATCCTTGACGTATTCTATACTGACGAAAGCGGAACGTTAACGCTCCCCAACGAGCTTGTATACGGAGATTACAAGCTTCATGAGGTGCAGACGGCGGAGGGATATTTTCTCGGCAGTGAAGCCGTTCCCTTTACGGTCGACGGTAAGGAAGAGGTTATAACGGTTGAAAAATTCAACGTACCGCAGAAAGGCAGGATTTCCGTTCAGAAAACAGGAAATACCTTTGTAAGCGCGGCAGTTTCATCATCTGCATATACAGATGAAAACGGAAATGTGATAGAAAGTCCGGTCACATATACTCCTGTATTTTCTGAAAGCGGACTTGCAAACGCGGTATTTCAGATAATTGCAAGCGAGGACATAATAACGGCCGACGGAACGGTAAGAGCAAACGCAGGCGACATTGTAGCTGAAATCGCAACAGATGAAAACGGCTATGCTGAAACCGATCCGCTCTATCTCGGAAAGTATGAAATAAAGGAAATTCAGGCTCCCGACGGATATGTTCTTAACGGCGAATCACAATTTATCGAGCTTACCTATGCGGGACAGGAAGTCGAGATAAGAGATACGGTAAACGCGGAATTTTTCAATGAATATCAGGGCGTAGAAATAACGCTTTCCAAGCTTATGGAACAGGACGAGCTATTTAATATCGGCAATTCAGACGAGTATACAAACGTCCGCTTCGGACTGTTTGCCGCAGAGGATCTGACCGCCGCCGACGGTACGGTTATTCCTGCCGACGGACTGATTTCTGAAATCAGCCTTGATGAGAATATGACCGCAAAATTTGACGTTCAGCTTCCGTTCGGAAAATATTACGTTCAGGAAATCGGCACAGACGAGCATTACGTCCTGAACGGCGAAAAATATCTTGTAACATTTGAATATCAGGGACAGGATATTCAGACGGTTTCAATCGACTGCGGAACATTTGAGAATCGCCTTAAGCGTGGAAAAATAGAAGGTATCAAGACAAACGAAAGCGGCGGCCCTCTTGAAAACGCTCTGTTCGGTCTGTTTGCAATGGACTGCACAGAATTTACGGAAGAAAACGCGTTAATGACAGCCAAGTCGGACGACAAGGGCTGTTTTTCTTTTGCCGACATTCCATTTGGCGAGTATGTTATCAGAGAACTTTCAGCGCCCGACGGATATATTTTAAGCGATGAAAGCTATCCTGTGACAATTTCAGAAAATGATGAGATTATCAGAATCGAAATTGAAAACAAGCCTGTAACTGTGGAAATATCCAAGCGGGACGCGGACGGAAACGAGCTTAAAGGCGCGCAAATGCAGCTGCTGGATGATAAGGGAACAGTTGTGGACGAATGGACTTCCGACGGAACTAATCATATTGTCGCAAAGCATTCCGCCGGAAAATATATTCTGAAAGAAACCGCCGCTCCGGAGGGATATATTTTGGCGACGGATATTTGCTTTGAAGTCCTTAATGACGGTACGGTCACGGTTGACGGCGCTGAAACGACCGCCGTATCTGAAAACGGCAATCCGCTGATCGTAATGATCGACGAGGCTGAACAGAAAGAGATGCCGCAGGATACTCCTCATACCGGCGACAGCGAAGCAATACCGCCGCATGGCTTATGATAGCCGGAGGACTGTCAGGTCTTTGCGCTATGCTCGTAAGCTGTAAAATACGAAAAAGAAAAGAGCTTGAGAGAATAAGGACGGAAGAAATAAGGAAAGCGTCGGAGTGTCCCGACTTTATTGACAAGGACTGAGCTTTATGAAGAAAACTAAAATAATGAGAACGGCGGCAGCTATTACAGCTGCCGTTTTAATTTCGGGAGGCGTATATTTAATGTTTCGCAACGATCTTGCCCAGAAGCTGAGTTACAGAAGGCTTAAGCCCTTTATGCCCGACATTGCCGTGTTTGACGAGCGTATGCCCGATCGTGCGGAAATAACTGACGAGCCTGACAATTCCGCGCGTTTGCCGGAGGATAAAAAGCGGGAGCTGACAGAACAGGTTCGTGAGGTTTGCTGCAATTTTGACGGTTCCATAGGCTGGCTTTATATTCCTGATACGAGCATAAACTATCCCGTCATGTATTCGGGAGATAACGATTATTACCTGCATAGGGCGTATGACGGCGGCTATTTGTATTCGGGGTCCGTTTTTCTTGACGGCAGATGCGCGCGGAAGCTTTCAGACGGAATAAATATTCTCTACGGTCACAATATGCGTAACGGATCTATGTTTGCAGATGTAATTAATTTTACGGACGAGAGCTATTTTGAAGCTCGCGCCGTCGGCTGGCTGACTGTTTCGGACAGCGTGTTCCGTATTGACTTTTTCTCGCTTTCACAGCCGGAATGCTACAGCGGCTTTTACGACGTGACAAAAGATATATCCGTCTGGCTTGACGGTCTGAAAGAAAACTCTTTTATTTGGAAAAATATCGGCGTATCTGAAAAAGATAAGTTTATTTCTCTGTCCACCTGTACCGGAGCGGAGGGAACCTCCAGAACTGTGCTGACGGGAAAGCTTACAGAGGTATGATTTCAATGTTCTGAATGGAGGAAAAATGAAAAAGAAGAAAATAACCGCGCTTTTAATTTCCGTATGCCTGCTGACTGTATTCTGCTGTATAACGCATACGCCGACGGAGATGTCGCAGGCGCTGTGCAGAGTACATGGTACTCTGCAAAAAGTCAGATAAAATCGACTCGTTAACAACGTCGTATTCCCG
>ENA-OQCO01000990-OQCO01000990.1-human-gut-metagenome-genome-assembly--contig:-NODE-990-length-12554-cov-2.186207_pt1 | contig 12554 bp, 13 predicted proteins | sample MGYA00242500_ERZ504582 | MGnify/ENA primary metagenome ERZ504582 (study PRJEB26092, sample SAMD00036346) | human gut metagenome | host: Homo sapiens | study: EMG produced TPA metagenomics assembly of...
CTTCTTAAAAATACACATCTCACTGACAGCAATAGCTTTATCCTCTTCATGTTGTGCCACGCAAGCAACAGCGAAGAATGAATATGAGAAAATAAAAAAAAGACATACGCTTTTGTATGTTAATTCTTTAAGAACGGCACCAAATTCCATACTGTTCCTCCTTTTGTATAAGCATGATTTAATGCATCTGTATTTTTTACTTCAATATAGTGTTCTGGCAACATTTTTTCTATCATATAAGCACAAGAAGAATCCAAATATGGTCTTCTAAGCATATTCCAAAAATTTTCCCAAAGGACTTTAGCTGAATCGTCTGCGTTTTTATACATTAATACCGGGTCAGGAACTAAGTTTATTTGATATGTAACATGAGGTAAATTCACTTGAAAGTCCTTGTTGTCCGCAGCAGAAAAATGCAAAACATATTCTATTTCTAAATCATGATATTTCCATGCTGAAATCATTCCTTCAGCATGTGCACCTCCCATGCTATGACTAATAATGAATATCTTCTTCATTTGAAGTCCTTCATCATTAATCACATTATGAGTTAGTAATTCTGTTTTGAGTAATTCTTCCGCTTCATCCCATCCAGCATTAAAACGTGTTTTGCCTGATGAATTCCAAACATTACTTCCATCAATAAAAAGAGGAGTAATGCCGCTTCGGAGAATGTGTATATTTGTCCACTGTTTATATTTTTTAATCAAAAAGTTATAGGTATTATTTATAAACATGCTTTCCCAATAGCCTTTCTTATTTTTAGTGCCAATGATATTTTCAGCTATCATTTTCTTTAGGGGTTCTGCAAATGAATCGGACTTTCCAGTATTCCAATATCCATTCACAAAAACTACAATAGCCTCAGTTCTAATTTGTGTTTTTACACTAACATTAATCGTTTCAGCTTGTAAATAAGGCATTACAGTTATTTCCTTGTTAGCCCATTCTTCCTTGATTCGCAACTCGAAGCTTTCTCCTTGTTCTTTTCTATATTCTTTCACTCCATCAATAAGAAGCACCCATTTTACACGTTTACGGTCACTTTTATTTACATTGGACAAATTATATCCAGTAACCTCATATCTCACCTTTTCATTAGGCAACGCACTATCTTTTCCCATTACAGAAGTAACCAGTACAATAGGTTTTGGCGGTTCTAAAATAGCCTTCGGGGGTATTGATACTTTTTCCTCCTCCTTATATTCCTCCCACCAAAATCCGTAAGTAGTATCAACCCTTCTATCCAATTTGACTGTTCTATTAATGTCCAATCGTGTAGGGGAAATCAGGAAACGGGTTATCATTGGAAGGCTTGCATCTGCACTCATACCCTCTTCATAATAGTAAAGGTAGGCTTCATCAAAAGCGATTTCACGAAACATCGCATCGTTTATGTTGTGCCGTATTTTCCCTCTGACAGGAAGTGGCTCGGAGCGTAAGAAGAAACAGAGATAGGGCTTTCCCATATCAGCAAGCATCATTTCCAAAATTTCGCTGCCTTCGTCTGCTTCCATTACCACATATATATCCCCACCCAATATTCCTGTAGTGGGCATTCCTCTATAATCTGTGTTACGGTTAAATCCGTATTCATACCCTAATATATTGCGCTTGTAACCGTTTATTTCCAAAGTAATTTGAGTACTCATAGGCATTGTTTTATATGTTTGGAATTGATATTACCAAATATAATAAAAAATGAGAGAATGTATCTATTGTTTGCATGTTTTTTGCCTATTATATGTTTAGAAACATGACTTATATATTTGATTATCTGTTAAATGTATATCTTTGTGCCAATAAATTTTGGAATATCCCTATTTTTTTCTTACTTGCATCTTGGAACTTTAAATATATTATTATGGCAGCATATAAAACAATAATGAGAACAGGCAGTGTCTATAATACAAACTCTGACGGTTCTCCTGTTTTCACGGATATCTTTGAGGTAGAAAGCATGGAATACTCTTTTGACAGAGGCATCAGCGATAACGGCAAACCTTCCACTCCTATCGTTGGCGGTATGGCTACTGTAGCATTCAGGGGATTTCCTCCCCAATATCTCCATAAATGGATTCTTAAAAGTGAAGAAAGATTGAATGTACAGCTCGAAGTATTGAACTTTTCGGAAGAAAGTATACCGGAAGAGACATTACAATTGCTCAATGCGGCATGTATTTCAATGAAGTTTTCTTATGAAGGGCTCGGTGAACAAGGTCTTGTCACAACCATACTCACATTGCAGGGGGAAGATGTTACATTAGGTTCGGACACGCTGTATTATGAATGGCAGGAAAGCCGGGACAAACCGCAACGGACAGCATCTATATTCGTCTCAACATTTAATACAAGCAAAGCAATTCCCATTGTTGTTGATCCATGCATCAAGGCATTTATGGAGATTGACGAGGACAGTGCACAGAAGCCGTATAGCCTGGATTCTTTCTCCATAGAATTTATGCAACGTGTGGATCATAAAGGAGAACCCGCCTGGGAAGAGAAAGGAGGCCTGTTCTCCATATCACTGAACCGTCCTTCAAATCATTTGCTTAACCATTGGGCAATATATAAGTACAAGCAGAAACATTCCGGCAACATAATTTTCAGGAATCCTGACGGGCTGTCCAGCGCAGTCCTTTCCATCCGTTTTGAGAATGCATATTGTATAAGCTATAAAAAAATCCGTATCGGCCGCAACCGATGGAATCCTTCTGGAAATGATTATCACACCGGAGTTTTTGAAGTTCGGGAATATGGATTTTAATAATGGTAAATGGGCTGAAGATTGATATGGAACACAAGAATACAAATGACAAGAATGAATACCATTTCCAGCTACCGGAAGTGGTAGTGAAAGGTAAAATGCCGGGATGGATGCGCTGGCAATTGGGAATGGTGCTTCACCGGAATCCTGCATTGTTTAGAAAATGCATGAAAAATGCCACTTCAGTAGAGGAAGAACAGTTTTATTTCAATCTGGCTTTCAATGCGGCAAGAGAAGAAGCAGGACAACAGTTTGTTCAGGCATCTTTGATGGTAGCAGGCGTTATCTCTGCCATATCCACGGCTGGTGCATCATTTGCCACTGCAACTTCATTTGGACGTCAGGCTGCATTGCTTGGACGTGGAGCTTTGTTGAAAGGAAGTACATATGCAGGTAGAATTGCTTCTTCCATAGAGGCAGCTTCGTTGAGAGGTGGAATGGCTGTTCAAAATACAATAATGCGTTCTGCCACACATTTAAGAACACTTAGTAATATTACAGGCAGGATGCTTTATCCAAAAGGCTTGAGTTTTGATACGATGTTATTAATGGGAGCAAGTGATTTAAGTTTTCAATTCGGAAGTAAGTTTGCTTATAATTATTTTTATTGGGGAAAAAACTGGAAAGAATCTGGGATAGATGCAATACAAAAAGTGAATATTACAAGTGTTCTTTCATCTTCTTTAGGTTTACCTTTAAGTATAAATGCTGCTATGTCTGCTGCTTTTGATTTGAAAATAAGTGAACAGAGAACTATATTTGATTCTATCTCTACTACGGATTTTTTGATAAATTATATAGGTAATTTTACATTTGGGAAAGCTATGGATAATGTATCATCAAAGTTTTTCAAAATATGTTTCAAAATAAAAAATTTTATATTCCATATATAACAGAAAAAGAAATACAACAAATCAATAGGAGTCTACATAAGTGGGGAGATGGTACCATGAATCAAATGGAAAAAGGAATGATATCAATCTATCAAGTATGGTACGAAGAACAAATAGATTCTATATTAAAATCAATTTACGTAAAACTAATATAAAAATCGATGAAGAATAAAAAAAGGATTTTTATCCGCATAGTATCAATAATAATATTATCATCATTGCCCATAATATATCTTATGAATGAATTGTACTTTTTTAGTGAAAGTAACAAACGCTATACTATTGGTGTATATTGTAAAGATGGATTTATAATAAATTCGAGTACGAGTAGAGAAAAAGGATTTGTTTATTATGTTGATAACGTTAAACATATTGCAACAACAAGCAAATACAATAATGTAAATTTTTCCCCTACACGTACATTGATAGTGTTTTCATGTGTATTCCCAGGTAATGCGTATGTATTAACTTGTACTATACCTAAATGGGTATTATCCCCACCCAAAGACGGATGGAAACAGTTCCCTCCCGACATAAACTGGAAAGGTGCGGAGCTTGATACAGCCTATATGAAAAAGATGGATATAGCAATCCCCGAATAAGATAAATGAAAAACAGGACGCTTATGAGAAAGATATTGTTGTCATTACTGTTGTTTTCTCTCTGTGGAAGTATGATTTTCGCACAGGAGCCACTGGAGATTAATGATGTGGAACGGGTGCCATTGGGGAATCTTACATACCAATGGCGGAACATATATGACCGTACCCCTCTACACGGAAAATGCCGGATTATATTAAGTTACAGTTCATATCTCATAGCTAACTTCAACAAGGACGGTATCCTTGACGGAGCATACGAGGAATATGAGGACAACCGTCTATTCAAGAAGCTGACCTATGTAAAAGGCAGGGCGAAAGGAAAAGGATACGAGTACTATTATGACGGAAGTCTATTGAAAGAGTATTCCTATAACGAGCAAGGCAAACTGGACGGTATAATGGTGGAGTACGGTCATGCAAGAAGAACGGAACGAGACTACAAGAACGGGAAGATTGACGGACAGGAACGGATATTCGACAGTAACGGAAACCTGATTACCTTCGTCTCGTACAGTAACGATATGCGGCACGGTCCTTTCCGCATCTATGAGGAGGGAGGCGATGATATGCCGCCTTTCATTAGAGAAGGATATACCTGGGGCTGGAATGGAAAGAAAGGAGAATACAAGGAAACATGGGCACAGAGCGGAAAGCCGAAATGTATAGAGCACTATACGGAGAATGGGGAGAAGACCGGTCTGTGGCAGGAATGGGACTATAACGGGAAACTCATCAGGGAAGAAAACTATGCGGAAATGCCATACTATACAGTGATGTTTGACAGTAACGGCTATCCGACAAAGCGTTATTACTATAAGGAAGACCTATCTACAAACAGCGTACAGTATTTCTATCCCGGAATGGACAAGGTAATGAAAGAGGAATACAACATCGACTTCAGGAATTTCAAGCGTGATTACCGCCAGTTTTATGAGGATGGTATGATACAGGAAGAGGGACACATGAAAGGAGGTGAAGTGGTGTTTTCAAAAGAGTATTACAAGAACAGGCAGCTGAAATGCGTGAAAAAGATACAAAGAATATACGGATATGATATTCTTACAGTTACAGAACTGTATGATGAAGAAGGGAAACCTCTGCCTATCCCGTCAGGAACATTCTAATGTGAATACTGGAAGATTTTGTCTTTTTCAATTCAGCGCCGCCCAATCGTTTAAACAGTTATCCCTTTCATCAAAGGTAATCCCCAATCCTGCTTTGCCAGCCGCATTTGTTCCTTTTTTCATTGGAATTTTCTGTAGGCTTCGCCATGAAAATTCCAATGAAAAAGAATGCGGCGGCAAACGGATTGGGGCTTATCGGAAGATTACAGGGATAAACTGCGACCGACATGACGCATGGCTATTAAAATAGGGCCATTATTATAAGAATCAAAGCCTATGAAGAACCGGGGAAAAACACGGAACAGCATAACAGGCAAAGAATTGATTTAAGTTTTCCCGACAATAAGACAGGGATTTCTGCTCCCTCCAATCTGCATGGATTGTGGCTGCGCCCTGCATCCGTTCTTTCTTTACCTTGAGTGGTTGTAGCTATGAATTTCCTTCTATACTCTATGAAGTCTGATGACATTTGATGAAATCTGACGCCAATCCCTTAATTATCTACTTTACTTTTCTTTATTTTGCCAAAAACCAAATGAAAGATGCCTATGGAAATCATCAGTATTGAAGCGCGAACATTTGAGCGGATGCTGAAAGGTCTGGAGGATGCCAAACGTATGACGGGTGACATATGTGAGAAACTGCGCGAAAAGAAAATGGGAGAATGGATGGACAATCAGGAAGCCTGCGCACTTTTGGGTATTACACCAAGAACCTTGCAGACTCTCCGAGAAAATGGGACACTGGCATACAGCCAAATCAGTCACAAAATCTACTACAAACCGGAAGACATTCAAAAAGTATTGTCATTTCTACAAAAAAGAGAAGGAAAAAAATTATGAACGAGCTGCTGACTAAAGAGAGTGGGAATATAGCCATGTTTTTTAATAACCTTGACAATATGATGGAGAATGTCAAATCTCTGTCGTTGAACCATAAGCCGATATTGAATGGAGAGTGTTTCCTGACGGACAGGGAACTGGCTGACCGACTGAAAGTAAGTCGGAGAACCCTACAGACATACCGTAACGAGGGAAGACTCTCCTATATACAGCTTGGAGGAAAGGTCCTGTATCGGGAAAGCGATGTTGAGCGGATGTTGCAGGAGGGGTATAGGAAAGCCTGGCAATTGCCGTAAACAAAAAACAATTGTTCTGAAAGCAGGAATGGAATGCACACCTTCACATTCCTGCTTTCTATTTGCATACAATCCTGTAGCTTTATGGAAGCTGGTCTTCTCCCTTTTCAGGGCATTTCTTCTTCCATCCGCTGTAACGTCCGCACTGGTAAACCCGGGAAGGCATATGGTCTTCCGGCAGGGAATATCTGTTTCTGGTACTCTCGGACAGTTTACCGAAATCCTTCCGTATCTTTTGGTTGGTTATTTGTAGGCTCGGCAAACAACGCCTTTCCACTTTACAGCGGTAGGTTTTCGTTTACCTGCCCCCGAACCGTACTTACACGTCTCCATGTATACGGCTCTCCATCTGTAACATCATCTTACTTGTCACATCTCTGGATTTTTGCGTTACATTCCGCACAAACGACCAAAGTCTTTCTGTGCATATAGAGCATTTTGCGTTCCCAGTCATTTTTACCTTTTAACTCTTTGAGTGTGCGGACATGGTGCATTACCACTTCTCCGTGCTTGCCACATAGTTCGCACGTTTTTGTTGTAAGCCTTTCTATCAAACTTAACGATGGCGTTTTGAACATGTACGGCAGATTGTCACTTGGGGCTGTTTCACAATCCGTTTTGCGGGCATATCCCTCATTATAGAATACCCTGTACTTGGTTTCTCCTCCCTTGTTTACAAAAGGCACTGCAAAGAGATTGTCCTTGCGGTATCTTTCAATGACTTTTCTCACTGACATATTCAGTTTTTGAGCAAGGGTTTTGTACATGGAGAACTTCATAATACAGCCGAAAGAGCGTCCCAAAGCCGATGCATTGTTTGCTATTGAGTAATAGTTGTAGAACCCTCGTATTTCGGTATTAAACTGAGATACAATCTCGTGCGCTTCATTGTCAATCATATAAGTCCTGCCTTTTGACACCCATGTTTCCTTGCCGTGTTTGGTGACAACTTTCATGGCTTCAAGGCTGAGCAGCTTGTTCTTGATTACTTCTCTTGAAACGTGCAATATCACATTCCCGTTGAAGTATCTGCGCACTGTTCCGTTACTGTTTCTCTTTGTGGCATAGTCTTTACGGACATATATTTCGTAACCCAAAAATTTTGCGCTGTCTTGTGCATTTGTAATCAAAGTCTTTTCCTGTGACATCTCCAGCCTTAACTTTTCCTGCATAAACTTAGTGATGTCAGCTTTGATTTTCTCGCATTCGTTTTTCGTTCCGATAACTCCGATAAGGAAATCATCGGCATAGCGCACATATTTCAGCCTGCGAAAGTTTACATCCATATCATTGCCACTTGGCATTGTAAGTATCAGCTTCTGCTTTTCATGCAGTTCTTCTACCATCCTTGTTCTTACGTTTACATCCTCTACTTCATTTATCCTACGTTTTAGGTAGTGTACTCTGCTGTTGAGTTTGCAAATATCCTTGTTGCGGCTTCTTGCTGTCCCTTTATTGAATTTGTTGGCATATTCATCCATGTACTTATCGAACTTGTCAAGGTATATGTTTGCCAAAATAGGGCTTATGATACCACCTTGCGGTGTCCCTGAATAAGTCTTGTTGAATTGCCACTCTTCCATGTACCCTGCATTGAGGAATTTCCGTATCAGACGAAGAAATCTGTCGTCTGCTATTCTGCCTTTCATTATTTCTATCAGCACATCATGGTCTATGTTGTCAAAGAAGCCTTTTATATCTCCCTCGATGAACCATTTTGCACCATTGAAATTGTTTTGTAGACTTTTCAGTGCCGTGTGGCAGCTTCGGTTTGGTCTGAAACCGTGCGATGTCCACTCAAAGTGTCCCTCATATATGGCTTCAAGCACCATTCTTACTACCTCTTGAACCAATTTGTCTTCAAAAGACGGTATTCCTAACGGACGCATCTTCCCATTCTTTTTCGGAATGTAAATTCTCTTTGCAGGATTGGGACTATAAGTCTCGTCCTTTATACTCTCTATGAGTTTGTTTATCCTGTCAATGCTCATTTCATCCTCTGTTTTGCCATCTGTGCCGGGTGTCATGTTTCCCGGCTTTGCATACATGCGTTGGTAGGCGACAAAGAACATCTGTTCATTGAATAGAATACGGTAGAGCCTTTCGTATTTATACGCGGGCTCGTTGCTGTGTCCAGCTAAAATGTTTAATACTTGCTCTGGATTTCTCATACGTCTCTCACGTTTTCCGTTGTTTGTATTAAAGTTACAGACTACTTCCCTTCGCCATGTACAAGGCTTTCCCCTGCTCGGACTACTACGGAAGTTCCGTTACCATATCGGATATTCAAAAGCTTTCTTTATAGCTGTTTATTCCAGCGTTCCGACTTAGGTATCCCCAGTTAGTTCTCTTAATAACTATTAGCACGACATACTGTCGGATGCGACTTTCGTTCTTGTCCGCTTATTGCGGCTGTGTCATAGTCGGTTCTTTATGCCCTGCACTAACGCTCAAAATAGGCAGGGTACTATGAAACAACGTATGTATAATAGTCTTCCGTTGTTGCAAGATTTGGTACCACTGAACTGTCGTTCAACCAATCAAGGCTTCATCCTTGTGTATGTCTTTTCGTCTTGCCCCTCAGTCGCCACTAGACTATTAATGGACTTGGAGCTTTAATCAGTATGCTACACTCCCCATCGGGTTTCCCCTTTGGATAAACTGATTGACGATAGGATTATATCGAACCCAATCCTAACTTCTTGCTAAAGAAGCATTTATTAAGCGACCATTCTGGGCGCACTTGCGTAAATTTGGGTCGTTTTTATGTTGGTATGTCCCAAAAGTCGGCTGACGGTTTCAATGGGTACTCCGTTGGATAACAGCACAGTGGTCGCTGCCGAATGTCTTGCTACATGATAGGTCAAGTGGACTTTTATACCGCACAACTTGGCAATGGCTTTCAGCTTCTTGTTGCAAGTCGTGTTACTCGGCATGGGGAATACTTTATTATCTCTTGTCATACCCCTGTACTTCTCTATTATCTTTCGGGGAACATCCAACAATCGGATATTGGATTCCGTGTTAGTTTTCTTTCTTCGGGTGATAATCCACAGATTTCCGTCAAAGAATGTTTGCAGGTTGTCTTCCGTAAGGTTCTTGACATCGGAATATGCCAAACCTGTAAAGGTGGAGAACAGAAATAAATCCCTGACAAGCTCGTGTGTCTTGTCGGGCATATCGGTGTTCATCATTGTGTGTATCTCCTCTCTCGTAATATACCCTCTGTCCACGCTTTCGGGAGAGTTGATGTACCCTGCAAAGGGATTGAACGGCAGACGACCGTCATTCCTCGCTATGGAAATAATGTGTTTCAGCACAATCATGTAGCCCCAAATGGTATTGGTGCGGCATTTTTTCTCAGTACGCAGGAAATACTCGAAGTCGTTGATGAACGAGAGGTTCAACTCTTTTAACGGAATATCTTCACGCTTGTAGGTATGGGGTAGGAACTCACGGATGTGCTTGCAGACGGTAACATAACGTCGGAATGTTCCTTTTGCCCTGCTGTGTCCCACTTTCTTGGCAAATTCGCTGTTGTGTTGTTCAAACAGTTTTAGCAAGGTTTCCTGTTTGATACCGATGCCGAGATAGGCATCTTTCAACTTGGCAGCAGTGACATAACCGTCCGTCTGCATCAACTCTTGATAACGGCGGTTTATCTCCACTCTGATTTTGTCAACGGCACGGTTGATTCTTTGCGCTTCGGCACTCTTACCCGAAGCACGGTTGTTCTTCACGTCCCACAGGCGCAAGGGAACATCCATCTTGCAACTGAACTGCTTAATCTCTCCGTCCACCGTAATGCGACACATCAAAGGCAGGTTGCCGTTGGGTTTCTCACTGCCTTTCTTCACGTAGAACAATACCTTAAATGTACTTCTCATAACTCACTTTTTTTTGGTTACAAAATTAATTCATAGTGAGTTACCGACAGATACGACACATAACGCCAAACGATGCAAAATTTAGGTTTCGCAAGAAATTTGCATCATCGCACGGGTAATGATAAAGTAACTGAACTTTTGCTGCGTTTGTCCATATTCTGTCTCTTCTTGGCTTTTGAACAAGAGAAAAATATAGCGTAACGAACGCTTTTTCAGTCTGTTCGCTACGCTTTACTCAAATTTGCTATTCCGTTAGGTGTTTATTTTAATTTCACTCATTTCCTTTTTTCTTTCTCAATATAACCATTGTACTTTGGGAACCTTGGCTGTCATCCGTCATAGCTTGTTTGATCTCATAGTCTATCCGTGAAGAAATCTTCAAATAATCCAAAACTTGAGATAATTGTTTATTCTCAAATGTTCCATTAAAGTAATAGCTATTAATCACTGGATCTTGTATTTCAAATTTGACATTATAAAAATAAGATAATCTCTTTAGTACCTGAGGTAGAGGCATATTCTTAAACATAAGTTTCCCTTCCATCCAAGCTGTCTCATAAATCGTATTTACTTTCGTTATTAAGACCTTTCCTTCATCTATATCACAAACAGCTTTCTCTGAAGGTTTTAATTCCCATTTATAAATTTTCCCTATCTTATTTTTCACTTCTACATTCACTGAACCTTTTACTAAAGTTGTCGATATTTGGTCTTCACTCGCATATGCTTGCATATTAAATTCTGTCCCCAATACCCTCACGTTATATCGATCACCGAAAGCACTAACAATAAAAGGCTGTTTTTCGTTATGAGTAACTTTAAAATAAGCTTCTCCCGATAAACATACTTTTCTCTCTTTGGAATCGTATGGCATTGGATAGGACAGGCTACTTCCTGAATTTAAATACACGACTGTGCCATCTGGTAAATTAAAATGAGTACGTATCCCCGCATTGGCTTCAAGCGTTATATGCTGAGGAGCACCGGCACTCGAACCTACCCTTATATATGAGATTAAGCTTGATAGCCCAATGATAGCAATTATACAAGCCGCAGCGACAGAGAACCTCTTCAGCCAATATAAACGGGTCCGTTTGCTAATCGTTGTTCCAACTTTTCGTAGGCAATCAATGGATTTCGGCTAGCGATCCGTTCCATCGCAGCCATCGCCTCACCCGTACTATATCCCGGAGCCGGCTACGGCGTTGATCGAGGCCGTGGTGAACATATTGAAACGCTTGATCGTTCCCGGACCGGTCGTATATTGGGTCGTGCCCAAGGCAGTCAATGGAACCATCGCCCCATCCTTACTGCGGACGAAGAACAAATCCAGATTATCCCGGGTGGCCCGATAAGGCGCCTCCGCTTGGATATATACACGGTAAATACGGTTGAACATATTGAAGTCGTTCACGTACACGGAGCCTAGATAAGCCTTCATGGTCGAGAAGATATCAGACAACGGGATGCCGAGGAACTTCGCCTGATCACGGTCCACGTCGAAATACAACTGCGGGATCTCGCTCTGCATGGCGGAAGACACACCTTGAAGCTCAGGCGCTTGCGAAGCGTAATACAGGAAAGTATCCGTGGCACTTACCAGATTATCCCAGCTAGCGTCTCCCTTAGCCTCCAACTGCATCTCCAAGCCACCGCTCTCACCCAAACCCGGGATTACCGGTGGACGGTTCACATACGACTTAGCCTCGGGGTAATAGTAGAATTCCCGGCGGGCATCGGCCATCACGTCCTCTACCTTCATGCCGGAGGATTTACGCTCTTCCCACGGTTTCAAGATCACCGTCAGCGTGGCACGCCCTTGGTTCGTACCGACACGGGGACTGCTACCCGTTACATTCTGTACGTAGGCCACGGCCGATGATGGTCGAGGAACTCGATCGCACGGTCGGTTACGGCACGTGTACGTTCCAAGGTAGTACCCTCGGGCATCTCCAGCTCTACAGTGAAGAACCCTTGATCCTCCTCCGGGATAAAGCTGGTAGGCAACATCCGGTTCAAGACAAAGATGGCCACCAGTACCATCCCGAACCCTGCCAAGATACGGCGGGGATTAGCGATAGAGATACGCAACAACTTCGTATATTTCTTATTCCTTTCGCCAACCACAGATTGATCTTACGGA
>ENA-OQCO01000992-OQCO01000992.1-human-gut-metagenome-genome-assembly--contig:-NODE-992-length-12531-cov-1.468397_pt1 | contig 12531 bp, 16 predicted proteins | sample MGYA00242500_ERZ504582 | MGnify/ENA primary metagenome ERZ504582 (study PRJEB26092, sample SAMD00036346) | human gut metagenome | host: Homo sapiens | study: EMG produced TPA metagenomics assembly of...
ACCAAATAACGAAAGTCCGCAAATGTTTCCGTAGCTCAGCTGGATAGAGCGACCGCCTCCTAAGCGGTAGGTCGGGTGTTCGAATCACCTCGGGAACGCCATATGCAAAACCGAAACTGTATTGTAAAGCAGTTTCGGTTTTTTTATTTAGTAACCATCAATCCAATTGCTGTATTCCTTTAAAAAAACAAAATGATGGCTTATGTAGAGAAGGTCTGTCATATTTTCAGATATGTTTTCATAAGCATTAATAAGACAAGTCGGCTTGGTCCGCTTTATTTTGCAGAAGTAGGTGTGCTTATGAAAAAAATTAATAAAAAAAATATTTAAAAGAATAGCGGTCGTATCCGCGGCTGTAGCTGTTTGTGCAGGAGTTGTTTTTAGCTCCTACCGGTATATGGAAAGAGATTCTTTACCGGCGGTCGGCTCAGTGCAGAGCGATAAGCCGGTGATTGTACTTGACGCAGGTCACGGTGCATATGTCTTAAACAAGGTCTGTTAATTTTTATAATATCGCATGTATCTTACTTCAACTTCATTATTAAGAACGATGCTTTTTTCTGTTACAATTGTATCAAACGCCGCCACATTTACCCCGTTGTCGTCGCACTCTTTGAGCTTGTCAGCAAAGGCTTTATGAGTGATATAATTCGGCATAAAATATTTTGCATTTTCCATTTGGATCACAAAGATAATATATGCTTCGTATCCTTTCTTTTTAACTTCAATAAGCTCTGAGATATGCTTTAATCCGCGTTGCGTAGGTGCGTCGGGAAACATAACACTCCGTTATTTTCAAGTGTGGCTCCTTTTATTTCTATAAATATTTTTTTAAATGGAGTTTCAATATAAAAATCAAAACGCGAATTTAAGAATCTGTATTCGGGCTTTATTAATAATATATCAGGTAAAAATCTACCGCTTTTAGCCCATTCAAGGAATATTTTGTTTGGCGCCTGACTGTCAATATTTATTATCCTGTTTCCTTTAATTACAGAAATTAAGTCATAATTTGTTTTTCGGGTTTGGGCGTTGAACTTTTCAAGAAAAACGGTTGTTCCGGGAATTAAAAGCTCCTTGCAGCGTCCGGTGTTCTTTACATGGACCGTTTCAACTTGTTCGTTTATTTCGCAGCGAGCGATAAATCTGTTTGGCCGGTCTATGAATACGGCTTTATTAATATTTTTATAAGTCATGATTTTTCTCCTTACAGAGATATTTTATCATAATCATCTTCATGAATCAATAGTTTTAATTTACATTAGCGTTTATACATAACTAAAAAGCTGAACCAACGGTTCAGGCTTTTTTCATAAATGGCTTATCAGAAATCGTATCTGCATGAGCAGCCGTTTTCAGAAGCAGTATCAGTAAATGAAGCTTCGGGAGTCTCAGAAATGCAATCGCATTCTCCGGAGCTTGCGGTACCGCACGAAGTAGTCGCTGTTCCGGTTCTTACGTCGGCGCCGAATGTGATTGGTACTTCAACGCATATCGTTTGTCTAACGGTAAATGTGCATTCGCTTCCTCCGGTGCAGGGAGAGGTTCCGCTTGTAACAACCGGTTCACCGCAGCAGACGGTAGTAGCTTCTCCGGCTATTGCAAAAGGCCTTACCGTTACAGGTACGCAGACTGTTTCCTGCTGAAATACAGTTTGAGTACATCCCTGGCTTGACGAGCATGCAGGACCGCATATTGACATGCCTGTTTTGGTTGTATTTCCGCCGAAAAGACATACGTTAGTAGGTCCTACCGGTGAAACGCTGTTTAGTTCAAAGCATACATGCATGACGTTTCCGGTTTCCTTGTCAAGAGGAAAATTAATTTTAAGTCCCGAACATTGAGTCGGATGATCGGGTTTTTCAGGCGTTTTGATTTCTACATTTCCGCCCCAGATTACTGTCTGGGGAACTCCGTTAATTGTAACCGTAACGGAATGGAAATCTGCCTGAGTAAGATTAGGACATATTCCGAGTATAAAGTGGCTCAGATCAGCAAAGTCTGAGTTATCGGTACCGGTTGCCTCTACGTCATAGCAAAACTTCTGAAATTCACCTTCTTCAGGCGATAAAACTGAATCGTCTGTAAGAGTAAATTTAAACGGAAGTATTCTATCATTTGACGAATCGTTTGAGTAATCAACACTAAGATTGCATAAAATTGCCATTGGTATTCTCCCTTGAATAAATTATTATGAAGAAAGTCTTCACAACTCATTATATGTTCCGGCTTTGGGTTTTGCTACCGTCTTGATTGATAAGTTATACAGGCTTGAAATTAAGCATATAATAATAACATTAAGGAGGGATAAATGTATGGAACAATTTCTTATAGTAAGTAAATTTAAAACAAGACCGGAGGATATTCAGCTATTGCAGGTAATCATAACCCGCAAGCTTGAAAGAATTATTAATCTTGAGCTTAAACGGATTACATAAACGCGGCGGCAATAGTTGCAGATTTAATTGTGATATGGTATAATTATTTAGATTTATTTCTTATCCAGTATCATATCATTTTTCTCTTTTATTCGGAGGTGGAAAATTTATGGTCAGCGCCGCAGTTTATCTGAGGCTTTCAGATGAGGATAGGAATAAAAAATCCGAGGCGGACGAAAGCGAGAGCATTCAGAATCAGAAATCACTGCTTACCGATTACTGCCGTCAGCGAAACTGGGATATTTTTGATATTTATTGTGACGAGGATTACAGCGGAACGGATTTTTACAGACCTGATTTTCAGAGAATGCTTGCCGATTGTGAAAGCGGCTGTATAAACGTTGTTCTCTGCAAATCGCAGTCGAGATTCTCAAGAGATATGGCAGTAGTCGAAACATATATACATGATAAATTTCCCGAATGGGGAGTTCGGTTTGTCAGTATAATAGATCATGCGGACAGCCTTGACGTAACCAATAAAAAGACAAGACAGATCAACGGGCTTGTGAATGAATGGTATTGCGAGGAGGTATCTGCAAATGTCCGCAAGGTATTGCAGCATAAAAGGGAGGAGGGAAAATTTACCGGATCCTTTGCTCCCTACGGCTATCTTGTGGATCCTGAAGATAAAAATCATCTTATTATTGACGAAATGGCGGCTCCGGTTGTCAGAGATATATTTTCCTGGTATCTTCAGGGATGGGGATACCGGAAAATTGCGGCTGCGCTGAATGAGGCGGGAATACCGAATCCCACATCTCATAAACGCCGGACAAACAGCAGGTATGTGAACAGTAATGAAGCAAAAGCTCGTCGAAGGGGCTTTGGACTGTCAGCACCATTTATAATATTATACGTAATGAAACCTATACCGGTACGCTGGTACAAGGCAAATCGCATACGGTAAGCTATAAGAATAAAAAAAGAAAAAGGGCGGCCGAGGAGGAATGGATAAAAATATCGGGTAGCCATGACGCTGTAATAGACGCAAAAACTTGGGAAATGGTCCGGCAAAAGCTTAAGAGCAGGGTAAGAGCCGGCAGGACGGATCAGGAGCTGTCGCCGCTTGCCGGAAAGGTGAAATGCGCTGTATGCGGAAAACCGATGAAGAGAAACGTATATTATAATAAGAAAAAGACTATCCGATATTACAGTCTTATATGCGGTACATATAAGACCGGAGCTATGAATTGCTCCAATAAAGCGTCTATAAGCGGTATGGCTCTGGAAAGGCTTTTATTAGAACAGATAAATAAACTTATAGAGAATTACTGTCAGCAGGATAAAATAAATGTGGTAAACGGTATTGACGAAAGTATTTCAAGGCTAATCAAATTATCAGAATCGGTTTGCCGAGATGTTTCTGAAAATAATGAAAAGCTTATACGGCTATATGAGGATAAGCTGGACGGGACAATTTCAAAGGAACAATACATAATGATGAGCAGAAGATATACCGATAAAATTGAAGGGCTAAAGGCTCGTAAGGAAAGTATTAGGCAAAGTATCGAAGAACTGGAAGAAAAAAGATCTGCAACTGAAAAACGTGATATGATAATAGACAGGTATTCCAGAATAGAGAAGCTTACCCGGACTGTTGCTGAGGAATTCATAGAATCTGTTCTTATAGGTGAAAAAAATGAAAGCGGACAGAGAGAAATAACTATAAACTGGAATTTGTAATCGACCTTGTTTAACACATACGCAGGCCACGGCGGAATAGACGGCGGCTGTTCTTCAGCAGACGGAGTTCCTGAAAAGGGTATAAATCTTAATATTGTTTTATGTCTGAGAGATTTGTTTACTGCAAACGGCTATGATGTAAAGCTAACCAGAGATGACGACCGTTCTATACACGACGACGGTATAGAGGGAATAGCAAATCAGAAAAGCTCGGATATGGATAACAGACTTGAAATTTTTAACGAATATCCTAACGCAATATGTATTTCAATTCATCAAAATCAATTTACAGACCCTAAATACAGCGGCGCTCAGATGTTCTATTCCGATACGAATTCGGAAAGCAAGTATATTGCTCAGGCTATACAGAATAAAATAGTTGAATATATACAGCCGGATAATGACAGGGAAATAAAGCTTTGCGGCAAGGAGCTGTTTTTATGCTACTTCTGTAATAATCCTACTGTTATGGTGGAATGCGGATTTCTGTCCAATCCTCAGGAGGCGGAAAATCTTAAAGACGAGGAATATCAGAACAAAATCGCCTTTAGCATATTTGCGGCTATAAATGAATATCTGGCGAAAAAATAATAAATTATTGTGAGGACGTTTAAATGGCAAAATCAAAAACTATATTTGTATGTAATCAATGCGGTTTTGAAAGCGGTAAATGGAACGGCAGATGCCAGGAATGCGGAGCATGGAACAGCTTTGAGGAAACAGAGCAGACGGTTTCAGTAAGAACAGGCTCGGCGCGCAAGACATCAGATTTGACAGATAAAATTATGGAGCTTTCAGAAATAGACGTTGATTCCGACGTAAGGTATGAAACAGGAATTGGAGAGCTTGACCGTGTTCTCGGAGGAGGACTTGTAAAAGGCTCTCTCGTTCTTCTTGGCGGCGCTCCGGGAATAGGAAAAAGTACCTTGCTTTTACAGGTCTGTCAGTATCTGGGGCAGAATTATTCTGTTCTTTATGTTTCAGGAGAAGAGTCCGCAAGGCAGATCAGGCTTAGGGCCGACAGGCTTGGAGTTGATACGGATAGTCTTTATATCCTGACTGTTACCGACGCCGAAGCCATATGCGATACGATTGTTTCTGCCGATCCTGATATAGTTATAATAGATTCTATACAGACAATGAACATAACCTCTGTTACCTCAAGTCCCGGAAGCCTTACACAGGTTAGGGAATGTACAAATCTTTTCATGCATACTGCTAAGAATAATGAGATACCTATTATAATTGTAGGGCATGTAAATAAGGACGGAGCTATCGCAGGCCCTAAGGTAATGGAACATATTGTCGACGCGGTTTTGTATTTTGAGGGCGAAAGAAATCTGAGCTGCCGTATTCTCCGCACGGTTAAAAACCGTTACGGTTCGACCAACGAAATAGGCGTGTTTGAAATGCTGGATAAGGGACTGTGCGAGGTTGAGAATCCTTCTCAGATGCTTCTTTCCGGACGTCCTGAAGGCGTATCGGGTACATGCGTTACGTGTACTATGGAGGGACTGCGTCCTATACTCGCAGAGGTACAGGTGCTTGCCGCCAAAAGCGGATTTGCAACTCCGAGGAGAATGTCTAAGGGATATGATTTTAACCGTATGGCAATTATTATCGCCGTAATGGAAAAACGTGCAGGGATGTTTTTCGGTAATTTAGACGTTTATCTGAATGTTGTCGGCGGTTTTCGTATTGATGAAACGGCAGGGGATCTGGCGGCCGCTATGTGCCTTTATTCCGGTATAATGGATAAACCTCTTCCGGAGGGGCTTATTGCGTTCGGAGAAGTCGGTCTTGGCGGAGAGGTAAGGGCAGTTTCAAACGTAGTTCAGCGAATAAAAGAAGCGGAGAGAATGGGCTTTGATATTTGTGTTCTGCCTAAGCAATCGCTTGCGTCTGTAAAACAGGAGGATTTTAAAATTAAGCTGGCAGGCGTATCTGATATTAAGCAGGCGTTTTCACTGATTTAATTATTTTTGACAGGCAATTTAAATTGCCTGTTTTTGTTATATTAACAAAAAATAAAGATAAAGTTTAAAAACATCTGTGAATTATATTGACTTTTACGCTTATATGATGTACAATAAATAATGTATTTGATCGACCGTAAATCGGCGACATAAAACTCCCAGAGAAAATATAGTCTTTTTTAATAAACGGAAATTATTTTAAAACGGGTTTTAATTTATATTTTTTACAGTTGGTTTAGAAAGGGGGATTACTGTGAAGCTTCCGCAAGATCCGGCAATATTACTAAGCTTTGTAAATACGATGCTTCGTGATAAATATAAAAATCTTGGAGAGCTATGCGAGGATTACAATATAGAAATTTCTGAGATAACGGAAAAGCTGAAATCCCTCGGATATGAATACTCAGAAGCGTATAACCGATTTAAGTAATAGAGGTGGATTATGAAAATTTTTAAAAGAATTTTTTCTCTTACGGCAGCAGTCTTACTTTCTGTTCCGACGATTACCGCTCCGGCGTCCGGCGCAGAAGCTTCTGAGGACGGAAGCGTGGAAGTGTCGGCCGTTAGCGATTACAGCGTGTTTGAGCTATAAAAATACGCAGAAGTATTATAAATCAGGACGGAGTTTATACTTTCAGTGATTATAAGGACGTTTCTACATATCTTGTAAATAATTCATTAAAGAATATCAGATATTTTACCTTGTCCTATGATACGGAAGGCGCGGATACAAGCGCATATGCCGATCCGTCAGTTCTTGACGCTGATACCGTTGTGTATAAATCAAGCGTAAGAGTAGCTTCAGCAAATTTGTATAAGGACGGGTATATTCATTACGGTTGGTATTTTGACGGTCAGATTTATAAGGTAGGAGATTACATTAAAATTCCTGATTGTGATGTAGTTTTCACTCCCGTATGGTACAAGCGTTGTCAGATAAATTATTATGCCGGAGATTATGATGATATTAACGGAAATTCTTCAGCTTATGTTATGTCTGCTGAAAATGCACAGATTACTATTGCTGAATCAAGCCGTTTTTCCAGACCTGGTTATACTGTATCCGGCTGGAAATGCTCCTATGATGATAAAGAATACAAGCCGGGAACGCAGTATGTAGTTCCGGGAGCAGATAATATCGACTTCACAGCAGTGTGGGCTCCCGCACAGTATAATATCAATATATCGGCTAATAACGGTAATTCAGCGGATAAAGTAACGGTTAAGGCTTATTATAATGATGAATTTGTATTGCCGGAATGCGATTTTACATACGACGGAAAGGTGTTTGCCGGCTGGAAGTATAATGGCGTTATTTATCAGCCCGGCGAAAGCTTTACGGTTCCCGCTTTGCTGTCCGGTGAAAAAATTGTTATAGTTGCTACATGGAAATAAATTTTTTTGTTGACTTTTAAGCCCTTATGTGATATAATTAACCATGAAAAAACTTTAGAAGAATTTAAATTGGTTATTATTGCTTGTTAAAAGGCTGTTCGAATAAAAAAGATTAAAGCTTTTTATAATAATTGCCCCGAAAGCCTTGCTTGTCGGGGCGTTGTTTCCAGTAATTCGCTTTATTAATTTAAAGCAGTGCATTATTTCTGCTGATTGCGGTTAACAGTCTTTTTACAGATAGTGACGGAAATGGAGTAATTAAAATGAGTATGCATTTTAAAAGAAAACTGCCGGCCCCTAACGAAATAAGGGAGCTTTATCCTCTGCCTAACGAGGTGCTTGAAACCAAAGAAAAAAGGGACAAGGAAATTATAGATGTTTTTACCGGTAATTCGGATAAATTTCTTTTAATAATCGGTCCGTGCTCTGCTGATAAGGAAGAGCCTGTAATGGATTATGTGGGAAGGCTTGCAATATTGCAGGAAAAGGTAAAGGATAAGGTAATAATCGTTCCAAGAATATATACAAATAAGCCGAGAACCACAGGAGAAGGCTATAAGGGAATGATACATCAGCCGGATCCTTCAAAGGCTGAGGATATTCTGGAGGGACTTATACACGTTCGTCACCTGCATACGCGGGCTATTGCCGAAACAAAAATGACATGTGCAGACGAAATGCTTTATCCTGAAAATTACAGATATCTTTACGATCTTCTTTCCTATGTTGCCGTAGGAGCGCGTTCTGTCGAGGATCAGCAGCATAGGCTTACAGCCAGCGGCATGGATATTCCGGTAGGTATGAAAAATCCTACGGGCGGAGATTTATCAGTAATGCTTAATTCAATAATTGCAGCACAGGGAAGCCATAATTTTCTTTATAGGGGATGGGAGGTCAGTACCGACGGAAATCCGTATGCTCATGCGATTCTCCGCGGAGCTGTCAACAAGCACGGTCAGAATCTTCCAAACTATCATTATGAGGATTTAAGACTGCTTTACGAGCTATATTCTCAGAGAGATCTGGCTAACCGTGCTGTTATAGTCGATACGAATCATCCAATTCAGGAAAAAATATCTTGAACAGGTAAGAATAAGCAAAGAGGTGCTTCATAGCATGCGCCACAGCGAGGATATAAGAGGATTTGTAAAGGGACTAATGATTGAAAGCTATATTGAGGACGGAAATCAGAGCGTCGACGATTGCGTATACGGAAAATCTATTACAGATCCCTGCTTAGGCTGGGAAAAATCCGAAAGGCTTGTTCTTGAAATCGCGGATCTGCTGTAAAAGAAATTATTTCTTAATTTTAATATCATATATTTATACCCCTTCCGGAATTTTTATTTGCGGGAGGGGTATTTATCGTATAAATTCTGCTGAAATCTATTGCAAAAAATCATCTTATAGTGTATACTAAATAGCAAATTGTAATCGGACAGAGGTGCTTTATGAATCAGATCAGCTATAATTATTATAACGTTCCCATAGGAGGAGGCGGATATGTAACAGGAATTAGAGTTCGACGGCAGCAAAGAGAATATACTTTATATAAGAACGGATATAGGGGGATTATACCGCTTTGACAGATCTGTCGGAAAATGGATAAGTCTCATGGATTTTGTTACGGAAGACGATTTATCTGAAACATATCCGGCGGCTGTGTGCAGTGAAAACGGAGCGCTTTATTCTATATGCGGCGTCGGCGATTATAATTCTAAGCTATGTATATCGTACGATTACGGAAAAAGCTTTGAATATAAAAGAGTGCCGGCAAGGGTTCATGGAAATTTTTCAGGAAGAGGAACCGGCAGCAGACTTACGGTAAAAAACGGAATAATTTATTATGCTTCGTCTTATGACGGAATACTTAAATCGGAGGACAACGGGGAAAGCTGGGTTTCTTACTATCCCTTTGGGGAACGCTGCATGACCTTTATACATGCCGATGACTCCGGAAAAAGAATTATTGCATCATCAGCGGGACTTCAGAATATGCCGTCTGACAAAATGAGGGGGCATAGCCTTTTTGTTTCCTATGACAGTATGAAAACCTTTGAAAAGCTTTCTCAGCCGGATAATATTCTTAATAGATATGTTCCTCTTTCCGGCTTGACGGGACACCGTATTTCATCAGATAATAATTATGTTTATATAACGATGAATTGCTCAGGTGATGCAAAATGGAATATTCCAATGGCATATAGCTGTGACGCAGGCTGCATAAACAAGGGAGTGGTTCTTAGGTATAAAATCGGCAAGGACGGCCGTTTAGGCGGCTGTGAGGACATTACTCCTAAAATCGGCAAGGAGTGCGGATTCGGCGGTATTTCCTCCGAGCATGGTATTCTTGCTGTCTCAACTATGTATTCAGATGAGGAGCATATTTATATATCGTATGACTGCGGCGATAGCTGGACGTCTGTTTTGAACGGAACTGACGATGTTGGATTAAAAATACCGTATATGAAACCCGAAAACAACGAAGGAAGCTCTATTATTCACTGGATAAGCGACGTAAAAATAAATCCGTATAATAAAAACGAGGCTTGGTTTAATACGGGAACCGGAATTTTCAGGACGGAAAATCTTTGCTCAGATAAGCCTGTCTTTTGCGACTGCTGCTGCGGAATTGAAGAAACTGTGCACCTCAACGTTTACAGTCCTCCTTCAGGCGATGTAATGCTTATCGATATACTTGGGGATCTTGGAGGATTTGCATTTACGGATATACGAAGGTTTGCCGGAAATACGTTTACCGACGAGGATAACAAAAGATATATAACATGCATTAATGCGGATTTTCCTGATAATAATCCGAATCTGACCGTAGTTACGGCAAGAGGAAACTGGAGGGTACTACAAGGGGAGGATTGATTATCAGCCGTGATCAGTGCCGGACATTTGATTTCCGTCCGGAACTGCCGTTCGGGTTATCTGAAAAGCTTGACGTTTTGTTTCACAGAATAGAAAGGCCTAACGTTAACGCAGGCTGGGCGGCTATATCAGCCGATGGCGTCAGTATAGTATGGTGCGTTGCAGACCGAGGAAACATACTGCCGTCTGATTGTGTGGTTTACAGCAATAATATGTGCGAAAGCTATGGGATTTCATTGTTTCTGGATAGGTCAGGAAAGAAATTTATAGGAAATGTCAAGGTTTTCTCTGATCGGCTGAAGCCTAAGGCGTTTTATGGGTTCGGCAGTTATGGTACATTATTTATCAGTGAAGATGGCGGAGCTGTATTCAGGCAGATAGACTCTGATTTGCCGGATATTGATTTCGGCAGAATAGACGGCGATAATAAAACAGATATAAAGCCGGATATGGGAAAATCAGGCGTGTTTTATGTTACTGCGTGCGGAGTATTATACAAGCTTTGCTTTGGGTTAAATGAATGCAAGGTATTACGGCTTTCAGCCAGTGGGGACAGAATTATGAGAATCGGACTTGGAATTAAAGGAAAAAAATATTTGGGAGCAGACAAAATGCTGTATATTACCGGATGGATCGGAGGAAAATACGGCTTCTACAGTTCCGATAACGACGGAAAAAGTTGGATAAGAATAAACACCGATATGCAGATGTTCGGCGAAATTAACGCTGTTGAAGGAGACAGCAGGGTAGAAGGACGGTTTTATCTCGGAACGGGCAGCAGAGGACTTATATGCGGGGAAAGGATTTAATTAAGATAAAAAAATCCGCCCTTTAAAGGCGGATTGATATCATATTTTGATTTTGTTTATAAAGCTTTCAAGCTCTCTTTTTAAAGATGAAACGGGCAGTCCCACAACATTAAAATAATCTCCGTGTATTTTACGTACAAATAATGAACCTTTTCCCTGAATGCCATAGCCTCCGGCTTTGTCAAACGGTTCTCCTGTTTTGATGTATTCCGATATTTCATTTTCGCTGATGTTATAGAAAACAACGTCGGTTGCGGTTGTGTAGGAATGTCTGCTGCCGCCGTATATCATGGATATACCGGTAAAAACAGTATGAGTTCTTCCGGAAAGCTGAGTTAGCATATATCGGCATTCTTCCTCTGAGGAGGGTTTTCCTAAGATCTGATTGTCGATTACAACTGCCGTATCGCAGCCTATTATCAGTTCCTTATTATCGGATACTGCCGCCAGAGCCTTTTTAACGGAAAGGTATTCGGCGGCGTTTTCCGCCGATATGCTTTCCGGTATGGTTTCATCGCAATTTGTTACTCTTATTTCAAAATCCTCGGTTATAAGTCTAAACAGCTCGCGTCTTCTGGGCGAGCCTGACGCCAAAACTATTTTCATCAAAGCAGATCCTTAGGATCATAGTTCGGTTTCTTTATCAGAAACGGATTTTCGGTTACCTCTATTTTAAATTGTTCCTGCCATTCCTGTGGAGTGAAATCCTCGACAGACACTGAAATATGGCTTTCTGAGCAACCGATAGCGTCTATTAGAGCCTTCGAAAGCTTTTCTGCTGCCAGCTTCTTTTGCTCCTCTGTTCTTCCTTTAAGCATTTTAAGTGAAATATGCGGCATTTTTAACCTCCGTTATTTTTTCAGTATTTTTTTAATAAAAGCGGCTTTCTGCAAGTTGCCGCTTACGCTTATTTTTCTCGTTATCAAAGCTTTTTCTATGCTTAGTTCCTTATTGATAATTTTTTTGAGTGTATCTGCCGACGCTTTAATCAGCAAATCCCTGTCGTTGTATTCATATGGCTCAATAGAAATTTTTCCGTCCCTTACTTCGACATAGAATACTCCTTCGCCCGTTATCTGAAATTCTGCTGCAAATTTCTCTTTTATGCTGGAAATGTCGCTTGTTTCAGCTTTTTCCCTGATCATTCTTATCAGAAGCGTTATTTTATCCTCCGGCATATTTACCTCCCAAAGATTTGTATTTCTGTAATCTCTTTTTTATTTTGTTCAATAATAGCCGTTTTATTTCATTGGCCTTAAAAACGTCATATAATATATTTGGAATCATTATTAATATTATATCATACCTGTTTATTTTTTCAATAATTTATTTTTCCTTTGTTAAAAAACAATT
>ENA-OQCO01000994-OQCO01000994.1-human-gut-metagenome-genome-assembly--contig:-NODE-994-length-12513-cov-5.158162_pt1 | contig 12513 bp, 14 predicted proteins | sample MGYA00242500_ERZ504582 | MGnify/ENA primary metagenome ERZ504582 (study PRJEB26092, sample SAMD00036346) | human gut metagenome | host: Homo sapiens | study: EMG produced TPA metagenomics assembly of...
GATGTTGGGTGGAAATGGATATATGAAAGAATATCATGTAGAAAGAATGCTGCGTGATGCTAAGATCACACAGATCTACGAAGGAACAAATGAAATTCAGAAACTTGTCATCAGCGGAAATATGTTTCGTAAATAAGAACAAATAGGAGGTGTCGAAATGAAAAAAGCATTGGAAGGAATTAAGGTAGTTGATCTTACTTCAGCTTTAAGTGGACCGTTTTGCACGATGATGTTAGCTGATTATGGAGCGGACGTATTAAAAATCGAGCCTCTACACGGAGATCAGTGCAGAACATGGGGTCCAATTGATGAAAAGAGCGGAGAGAGCGGATTTTACTGTTATGTAAACAGAAATAAAAAGGGTGCAACATTAAACCTGAAATCTGAAAAAGGAAAGCAGATGTTTTATGATCTGGTAAAGGATGCAGATATTCTTGTTGAGAATTATCGTGGCGGGGTTACAAAGAAGCTGGGGATTGATTATGAGACGGTAAAGAAGATCAATCCATCCATTATCTATGCATCCTGTTCCGGATTTGGACAGTATGGACCATTAACACACAGAGCCTGCTATGATATCGTGGCGCAGGCAATGGGCGGAATGGTGAATCTGACTGGTTTTAAAGATACAGATCCAGTCAAAGTTGGTCCATCTGTCGCAGACCATGTATCAGGGATTTATTTAACAGTTGGTGTATTGGCAGCCCTTCATCATCGTGATATGACCGGAGAAGGGCAGCAGGTTGACGTATCTATGTTTGATACAATATTCAGTCTTCTTGAAAATGCCTTAGTGAATTATACAATGGCAGGGGAGATATCGCAGAGAAATGGAAACATAGACCCATCCATTGCTCCATTTGATATTTTCCCTTGTAAGGACGGATTTACAGCACTCGGGGTAGGAAATGACAGATTATTTGATACATTCTGTCATACGATCGGACATGAAGAGCTGCTTGGTGATCCAAGATACGAAACCAATGATCTAAGGTGTAAGAATTACCTGCCGGAACTGCAGGAACTGATCCGTGGATGGTGTATGGAACATACAAAGAAAGAGATTGAATATATCATGGATGAAGCAGGAATTCCATGTGGACCGGTATTAGATGTAAAAGAAGCGATCGAACATCCACATACACAGGCAAGAGAGATGATGGTTCACTGCGAACATCCTACGGCAGGAGATCTTTATTTCCAGGGATGTGTTACGAAGATGTCAGAAACTCCAGGAGTTGTAGAAACGCCTTCCCCACTTCTAGGAGAACATAACAGAGAGATCTTTGGATTAACCGAAGAAGAAGAAGCACAGTTAAAAGAAGAAGGCGTAATTTAATTACTTTTATTTCATAAGGAGGAGCAACATGAGAAAAGTATCTTATTTAAGTTACAATATGACGACAGCGGATGCAAATAATCCAGATGGAATCGTACCAGTTGGACGTCAGTTTGACTTTATCGGAGATGTTGAAACAGAAGAAATGATCTTGGTAGATGGAGATGAATCTCTCTGTCTGGGATATGAAGATGTGAAGATCTATCAGGATGTGTATGTAGGAGATATGATGGAGTACAAAGCTACTTTAACACATATCGGAAATACATCAAGAGACTGCAGGATTGAAGTATTTAAGCTGGCTACACCAGCATACAGAGCTGGGAAAGAAGACTACAAACCAGGAGATATGGTATGGTTTGATGAGCCTGTATTATGTACAGAAGGTAATGTAAGACTGGTTGTTAAGAAACACTTACAACGTGGAGAACAGCCAGATGGAGCAGTTATTGATCCATGGCGTCATCTGGATGATTTTCCAGAAGATGAATAAAGTACATAAGACAGATTGAAAGGAGAAAGAATGATGAAAGATGCAATCACTTTTCGTTATAGAATGTCAGACCGTGACGTATTTTACGGTGGTGGAGTTGTAAATGGTGCCAGAAGTATCACACTGATGGAAGATGCAGCAAAACGTTTGATGGCAAAAACATTTGGAAATACAGGAAGATGTGTAGAAGTTAAAAAAGTTCGTCTTTACACACCATGTTTTGCCGGAGATTATATGGAATATATCGCTGGAATCAGAAAACAGGAAGGAAATAAAGTACTGATCGAAGTCCGTTCTTTTAAGATAATTGAAGTACCAGCAGATCCTCCATATCCAAGTTCTATTGATGTTCTGGAAGATCCACCATTATCAACAGTTGTACAGTTCTGGTATGAATATTAGATCTTATAAAGCTCATTCATAGTATTAATAAATAATAAACCTGGCAAAAAGGCTGTAAATTCTTTGGGGTAAGCAAAGAAATTTACAGCCTTTTTGGTGTGCATTCTTATTTTGTATAACAAATATTAATTTATTTACTCTCTTTCTCGACAGGGATAATGATCTTGGTCACCCTGCGAGTTTCATCGTTGACATCCAGAGGGGAAAGGATGAATTCTTCTGTTGCTGGTCCTGTAACAGTGTAGCCATTCTGGCGGATCCATTTCATCATCTGGATATAAGAAGTCGGGATATCCTCATAGTTACCGATATGGATCATGGTTACGGCATCAAAATCCCCGAAATCACGAATATCATCGGTAGAAGAAGTATCCTCGATATGGACTGCAAATTCGACCATGGAGTTTGCTGAGAGGAACTTGTTCATGATATTATCTTCATAAAATGTCACATAAACAGGTCCCATGATCTTATGTTTGGAATGCTCTGCTTTCCGAAGAATGGAGATCCATCGGTCTAAGGACATCTCAGAGTAATCATATCCTTCCATCTCAGAACGGTCATACATTAAACTGATCTTAGGAATATGTTCAATAGAGATTGTAAGGTCTTCGGAAGGAAGAGAAGAAGATGCTTCTAGAATATCAATTCCATTTTGAATCTTTTGGAGCAGATAGCTGCATTCGGTGTATTGATCGATCCGCTTCATGATATCATCTCGCATCGTCTCAAGATGTGAATTGATATTCGCCTCAAGGGACTGAGCATCGTTCTCAGATATGATCTGCCGGATATCTTTTAATGGAAAGCCCATTTGTTTTAAAGTTTTAATGATCATCAGATTGACGATCTGTGATTTTGAATAATAACGGTAGTGCGTACTGTCGTCTCGATAGTCTGGTGTGAATAATCCGATCTCATCGTAATAGCGTAAAGTCTTCTGGGGTATATTACAGAGGGTCGATAATTCGCCGATACAGTAGCGCGCTTTTTTAGCTGACATAAATTACCTCCGATTCATAAGCAATAAGAATGCGAATCATAAAATAAATATTACCTATCTGTTCATTATATCATAAAAGATGGATAAATCATAGATGATTTTATTCAAAATGCATAAAAATAAAAAGATAATTCTTATAGAAATTGTATAAAATACACAGAAGAATAAGAGATATATCCTAGAGGATATATCTCTTATTCTTGACTTATATGAGGAAGATATTATTAGCGAAATGTATTTATTTTGCGTCACATTTCAATACGGCATTTAATAATACGGAAGCACCCTGTGTGCACTGTTCTGGAGATGTATATTCAGGTTCACAGTGAGAATGTCCGTCTTTAGATGGAACGAATACCATTGTTGTAGGAAGCATATAAGCTGCGAACTGAGCATCATGTCCAGCACCGGAGTTGATCTTCTGGTTAGAATATCCAAGTTCATCAACAGATTCCTGAACGTAAGAAACAAGTTCTTTGTCATAGTAAACAGTATCACGTGTCCATGCAATTTCATAATCAGTCTTGCATTTTACGACTTCTTTAGGAATATTTTCAATTACTTTGACAACCTGTTCGATTACTTCTGGTTTTTCATGACGTGCATCTAATGAGAATTCTACATAATCAGGAATTACTGTATGTACGTTTGGATGACAGAAGATCTCACCTGTTGTGTAAACAAGTTCTGGATCTAATTTGTCTAATTCATCATGCAGGTACTGAAGAACTTTAGAAGCTCCATATAAAGCATCCTGACGATACTTCATAGGAGTTGTTCCTGCATGGTCAGACTGTCCATAAACTTTGATCGTGTAGTTAACCATTCCAAGAACGCAAGTAACAACACCAATGTCATTTCCAGCGGCTTCAAGGATAGGTCCCTGTTCGATATGTAATTCGAACATTGCTTTGTAATCTTTGTTATTTAAACGGTTTGCTTTGTCACCTTTGTATCCAGATGCATCAAGGGCAGCACCGAATGTCTTTGTAGCATCAAGAACAGAAGTAGATTTTAACATATCTTCATGTTTGAAGTTTACACGGATATCTTCTGGAAGATAGTCATAGCAGATAACACCGGAAGACATCATTGCTGGTGGATATAAGGATCCTTCTTCATTTGTCCAGATCATAGCTATTAAATTATGTTTATGAGGGATGTTCTGGTCAGCAACTGTTTCAAGAACTTCCATAGCTCCCATAACACCTAAGATTCCGTCATAATTTCCACCGTTCTTTACGGAATCACAGTGAGAAGCCATTACGATTCCAGGAAGATCTGGTTCACTTCCAGGAAGTGTTGCATATAAGTTCGCCATATCATCAAATTTAATTGTAGCTCCGATCGCTTCCATGCGGCGTACAAACTCACCTCTTGCCTGCAGTGCTTCTGGAGAAAGGGAATAACGAGTGATTCCGCCGTGTCCGGCATCTCCGAACTGACTCATTGTTTTGATCTTGTCTGTCATTCGTTCTAAACTGCATTCGTACATAATAGTTACCTCCTAAAGATTGATTTACTTTTTTAATAAATTTAATTTGATCACGTTCCAACATACCATGGCGGTAATGATACCAGATGCGATCGCTCCACCTGTAATAACTGCTTCTAAGCCACGTTCGGCAAACATTTTAAAATTCGTCTGAATGGCATTTCGCATCATATAATAAAGTGCGGCTCCTGGAATCAATGGGATCATGCCTACTACCAGATAAAGAGTGGAAGGTGATTTCGTTTTACGTGCCATAAGTTCGGAATAGATTCCGAGAAAAAAAGCTGCTGCAAAATATTGCCGTTCATAGTGAGATATAAAGGATCCGCTGATCAGATATACACACCAGGAGAGGCCTCCGCCTAAGGCTGTGAAGAACAGCCATTGTCCGCGCAGATTAAACAAAAGCGCAAACCCAAGAGATCCAAAAAATGCAGCAATGATCTGTATATATGGATTCATGGTACAAGCCTCCTTTTACAGCAGATAGTAAGCAATGGCAAAACCAATGGCGATGGAAGAAGAAATAAATAATGCTTCCAAAAGCCTTGTTAAGCCGGATAACATGTTTTCTGAGATCATTTCCCTGATACAATTGGTAAACATCAGTCCAGGGATCAAGATCATGATATTTCCTATGCTTATCTTATCCAGAGAAAACATAGCGTTTGTATAAACACAGGATGCGGCCATACAGCCCGATACTGTTGACAATAATACAACCAGAAGAAAACGGTTTAGAGGCAGCGGTTGAAGGAGAAGTTCGACACACCGTATACCGATTCCGATCATACCGGAAACGGCGGCATCAGGAAGGCTGCCTCCAAAAAATATTGTGAAAGAAGAGGAGATCAAAGCATATATGAGCATGGAGGGTATTGGGCCATACTTTGGCAGCACTTTGATCTGCCTGATTTTTTGATCGACCGTTTTCATATCCGGAAGAGTGGAACACATCCTTCTGGATAAAGCATTTAAATAGAGTAATTCATATAGATTCAGGGAAAGGTTATGAATCCGTCTCGACAAGGTGATCGTGCCAAATTGCTTGGAGGAAATTGTAACAACGATCATGTAGGTCATGCAGAAGACTTCGGTCGTTTCCGATCCATATGCAGTACACATACGATAGATCGAATTTTCGACGCGTTGGACCTCAGCTCCGGAGACGAGCATTCGGCTGCCAATCTCCAGAACATTAAAGAGCATGTGTTCAGCTTGTTTCGGCGTAAGTCGTAATTTCTTTCTCTTCATAAGAATCCTCTGATTTTATAAAATTATGTTAAGTGTTTGTATTATAGGGTTTAGTGTTTTCTTGGGCTTCGTTTTACATATTCACCGAGTCCAGGTGTTCCGACAAAGTCTCCATTGTCATATACAACATTTCCACGAAGGTAAGTACGGATTGGATAACCGTGTAACTGTTTTCCTTCCCAGATCGTATGATCCAGATCAGAGTGCATATTATCAACGCTGATCGTGAAGTCTTTGTCTTTGTCGTAGATAACGATGTCAGCATCTTTACCTACACTGATAGATCCTTTGTTGTCACATCCAAAGATCTTGGCTACGTTTGTAGAGCATAATTCAACAGCTCTCTCAAAAGTGATCTTTCCGCTATTTGCGGCATCCAGCATATATGGATATAAGTTTTCTACACCAGGGCACCCGTTAGGGATCTTTGTAAAGTCATCTTTACCCCAGTCTTTTTCATAACTCTGGAATGGGCAGTGGTCAGTAGCAACTGTATCGATCATTCCATTCTTAATTGCTTTCCATAAAGCATCCTGACTTTCCTGTCCTTTCATAGGAGGAGAGCAGACGAAGTTTCTTCCATCTTCGCGTTTGTATACGTCGCATGTAAATTCCAGATACTGTGGACATGTTTCAACGAATACTTCAGCACCTTCTTCTTTGGCTTCGATACAAGCTTCCAGACCTTCTTTATCTGCCATATGAACCAGATATAAAGGAGCATCTAAATGCTTAGCCCAGTGAACAGCACGTTTGTCGGCCTCAGCTTCTACGAATTCAGGACGGCTCATGTAATGATACCAAGCGCTTGTTTTACCTTCACTTAAGAATTTCTCTGTATAATAATCGATCAGATCAGGGTTTTCAGCGTGGATATTGATCATCGCTCCAAGTTCTTTTGCACGAAGCATCAGTCTTGCAAGCATTCCGTCATCTACCATCATTCCTTCTTTTTTGTAAACAAGGAAGCATTTGAAACTTGTGATACCTTCAGCAACTGCCTTTTCCATTTCTTCAAGGATCTCACCTTCATTTAAATCAGTGATGCAGCAGTGCATTGCATAGTCTACGCAGGCTTCTTTCTCTAAAACTTCTTTCTTGGAGTTAACTAATCCGCGGATCGTTTCTCCTTTGTGCTGTACAGGATAGTCGAAAATCGTTGTGACACCACCACAGGCAGCAGCACGAGTACCTGCCATGTAACTGTCAGCGGAAACAGTTCCACCAAATGGCATAGCCATATGTGTATGTGCATCTAAAGCACCAGGAAGAACTAATTTACCAGCGGCATCATAAATTTCTTTCGCATCTGCTTCAATATTTTGTGCCATGGCAGCGATCTTTCCGTCTTTCACTGCAACATCGCATAAAAAACTTTCGGTAGAGGTTACGACGGTTCCATTTTTAATGATCAAATCGAATTCTTTCATATTACTAAGACCTCCTTATCAATGTGATATTTCTTATTCGTACTTAGTTTTGATTTTGATTTCGTGTTCTTCACGTCCAGGTTTAATAACGATCTCACCAGGAGTGATACAATCCATAACAGGACAGACATTCAGGCATAGATGACATCCAACACATTTATCTGTATTTAATCTTGGACGACGAGCTTCCTCATCCCAGTCAATTGCCTGATGTCCACCATCAAAGCATGATACATAGCATCTACCACATCCAGCACAAGCATCTTCATCAAATTTAGGAAGCAGTTTGAAACTTCGATCAAGATCTTCGGCAGGAACAATATTAGGAAGGGCAAGACCTACCAGATCAGAAAGTTTTTCAATACCATTATCTTCCATGTAATGAGATAATCCGCTGATCATGTCTTCAACGATGCGGTATCCATACTGCATAACTGCTGTAGTTACCTGAAGGTTAGAAGCACCAACAAGGATAAACTCTAAGGCATCTCTCCAAGTTTCGATTCCACCAACACCAGTGATAGGCACATCAATCAGATCTGGATGCTGTTTCATCTGTGTAATGAAACGAAGAGCAATAGGTTTAACTGCAGCTCCTGAGTATCCGGAAATAGAAGATTTACCGTTTACAACAGGCATAGCAGTGATATTTTCGATATCAATATTTGTGATCGCTTTCACTGTATTGATGGCAGCGATACCAGCAGCACCACCTTCCATAGAAGCAATCGCAGGAATTTCCATATTTCCAATGTTTGGAGTCATTTTAGCGATGACAGGAAGATGTGTAGCAGCTGTAACAACTTCACAATAATGTTTTACTAACTCTGGATTCTGTCCAACGTCAGATCCCATGGCATGAGATGTCATCTGAGGACAAGAGAAGTTACACTCGATCATGTCAACACCAGCTTTTGTAACAGCTTTTGCAAGTGTTGTCCATTCTTCATCATTACTTCCCATGATACTTGCAACGATGACTTTGTTTGGATAATCCTGTTTTAAGCGGCGCATATATTCTAAGTTCACTTCTAATGGCTTGTCAGAAATCTGCTCCATATTCTTGAAACCAACCCAAGGAGTTCCTTCTTTTGTAGTGATATCAAAACGAGGAGAACACTCGTCTGGGATAAAAATACCAATTGTTTTATAATAAATTCCACCCCATCCAGCTTCAAGGGCTTTTGCACACATTTCATAGTTACTTCCTACTGGAGAAGAAGACAGGAAGAATGGGTTTTCACATTTAACTCCTAAAAAATCAATAGATAAATCTTTCTTTAATGACATAATCAATGCCTCCTTTCTATTTGTTCAGATATGCAGCGATCATAGCAGCAGCATCTTTACCTTCAGCAACAGCCTGTACAACAGTCTTTCCACCATTTACCATATCTCCACCAGTAAATACTTTTCCTCCAGCTTTGATATCTTTTGTAGTGTCACAAGCAGCCTGTCCAATAGCAAATACAACCTGATCAGCTTTCATGGTAAGTTCGGATTCATTGTCACGTCCATTAAATTTCATTGCAGTTACATGACCTTCACTACCGATGATCTCACCTGGTGCAAATTCCTGAATGATAGGAATTCCCATGCTCTGTACAGCCATAACTTCATCAATATCAGCAGGTGCTTCTTCAATTGTTCTTCTATATACGATTGTAGCTTTTGCACCCAGCTGTTTTGCAGTTGTTACACAGTCCATGGCAACGTCACCACCACCGATCACTAAAACAGTATCTCCAAGAGTCATGTTTTCTTTATTTAAGCGGGCATCTTTTAAGAAATCGATCGCACTTACAACACCATCAAGATCTTTTCCTGGGATATCAATAACTTTAGATTTCCATAATCCTGTTCCAACGAAGACTGCATCATACTCAGCTTTTAATTCTTCTAAGCGTGCAGCATCGATCGTTTCATTAAACTTAAATGTTACACCAAGTTTTTCGATTGTTGCAATATCGAAATCAACAACTTCCTGAGGTAATCTGGAAGGAACGATTCCGTATGTTAAAACACCACCAGCTTTTTCAGTTGCTTCATAGATTGTTACATCATATCCGAATAATGCTAACTCTCTTGCACAAGCTAAAGAAGCAGGACCAGCTCCAACACAGGCGATCTTTCCATCACGTTTTTCTTCTACATGAAGGAATTCCATACCCTCGCGTTTTTCCATTTCAACTAAGAATTTCTGAAGCTTTCCGATTTCGATCGGTTTATCAATTCCAGTACGGCTGCAAGCCTGTTCACACAGCTGACCATAAGGACAGACTTCTGCGCAACAACCAGCTAATGGATTGTTTTCACGGATTGTTTCAGCAGCACCTTTAATATTTCTAAAACGCAGGGAACGGATGAATTTTGCTGGATCCGTTTTTGCTGGGCAGCTCTTGCTGCAAGGGGCATCATGGCAGAGAAGACATCTGGATGCTTCTTCCATGGCTGTTCTTAAATTGTAGCCCTGTTTCATTTCTTCTGCGTAAGCTTTTTTAATTACTTTACTCATCTTTATTTCACGCTCCTTTGAAAATTTGTTTCATTCTTATTTCTTAATTAATTATCTTTACCAAATTTTGCTGCCAGAAATCTTCCAGAATAATCGCAGCACACACCGAGAATATTTCCTAAGACAAGGCAGATGCAAAGCATTTTCCAATCTCCGCCACTGGCAAAAGCAGAAAAACCGCCCATGAAAGTGTTAGGAACTAAGGATAATAGATCGATCTTTGATTGATAGCAGATCAGCCAGGAGAAAGCTCCAGTTACGATCGCACCAAACAAAATGCCACTGTTGATATTTCCTGACATGATAATACACATACCCCAGAGAAGACCAACATAGTTACTGCACATGGATTTAATAAACCGGTTTTCCACATCCGGCTGAGAAATAAGAAGTACAGCCGACGAAGCCCATCCAGGTAGCAAGTCCAAGAACTGAACCGATACCTTGCCAGAGTCCGCAGAAAATTCCAGTGCAAGTGCATTTGCCATAACTACACTCATATGAAACTCCTTTCTTTATTTTTCTCCACGAATGACTATGATTGTATTTTAAGGGATACATGAGATGGAATGTAAAGAGCTTATTTTCTGAAAATGAGAAAAAATATCAAGTAAAAAGAAAAAAGTTTACACGTAACAGATTGTTTATAAATACAATAATTGGAAAAAGATTGACAAAAAAACAACGATATTTAGACAATATGTTTAATAACTTGCAGAAAAATTGTGCATTACTTATAAAAAATAGACAGAAACAACTCTCCAGTTAGGGGAAAGTATTTCTTGATTCATTAGAAAAATATCAATTAAATTTTCTGTATAATAGAAAGAGATAATAAATAATAGAAAAATACAAAAAATGTATTGACAAAAATACAATCCAATGTTACCATCACAGTACAAAGTAACATTTAGAAAATGATTCTGAATAGTAGAACACAGAAAATGGAGGTAAGAGCTATGATCGGAAAGAAAGTTGTACATCACATGATGATGAGTGAGAAAGATGCTCACTATGTAGGTGGACTCGTTAATGGAGCAAGAATCGTTGTTCAGTGGGGCGATGTAGGAACAGAACTGATGGTATATGCGGACGGAGATATTAGTTTGTTCTTAGGATATGAGAAAATCGAATTTACAGCACCAGTCTATGTAGGCGACTTTATGGAATATGTAGGATGGATCGAAGAAGTAGGAAACCAGTCTTACAAATGCAAGTTTGAAGCATGGAAGGTAGCAACAATGCTTGATCGTACAGATGCGGATATGGAAGGAATCGAGCATACAGCTGCAACAGCATGTGAACCACCAATTCTTTGCGCAACAGGAACAGGAAGTTATATATTGCGAAGAAAGACCAGAGAGGACCACAGGAAGAATCATTTAAAGACTTGAAACATCGTGCATAAGATCTTAGATCGATATATATAAGAAAGAAAAAAGATCAAGAGACGGATTTAGTCAAAATACCGTCTCTTTTTTCGATTATATATGAAGTGTTTCAAAATCTAGAAAAAAGTTCGAGATATAAGAAAAATATTTTGCATAGTGAAGACGGGGTTTGATATAATGATATTGATCAAAAGAGGATGTAAAAACAGATAAACGGGAGGAAAGTCATGGCACAGGAACCAAAATATCCAGTGCAGACGGTAATGAAAGCACTGGAATTGTTAAATCATCTTGCAAAGAATACAGGGAATCTTGGAGCAGGAGTCAGTGAATTAAGCGATGCACTAGGAATCGGAAAGAGTACAGTCCATCGTTTATTAGATACGCTGCAATATTATGGTTATATTGAAAAGAGTGAAGAAACAAACAGATATCGTCTTGGTTGGGAATTATATAAAGTAGGGCTGTCAGTTCCAGCACAGAACCAGTTATTTAATATTGACCGAACACATTTATTAGAACTTGGAAAGAAATTAAACGAAACGATTGATTATGGAACAATCAAAGGAAAAGAAACGATCATTATTTCTAAGATGGAATATACGAGCAATGGCATGAACAACAGTGTAAGCCCGGGCGAGTATGAATCCATTCATGCAACAGCACTTGGAAAAGTGATGATCAGTGAGATGAGCGAGGAAGAGATTTATAAGTTATTCGAAGATAAAGAAGAACTTCCAGCATATACACCACATACGATCTTAACTGTCAGTGAGTTGATCCATGAGGCAGAGAAAGTGAAGAAACAGGGATACGGAGTTAATGACGAAGAATACTGGATCGGGATGTATTGTATGGCAGTGCCTGTAAGAAATTACACAGGCAAGATCGTGGCAGCGGTCAGTGCAAGTATTCCGGTATTTCGCGTGGATGATAAGAAGAAGGAATTTGTACTGGATGAACTGAATAGGACTGCGGGGCAGATATCTAAGGAGTTGGGGTATCTGGGTAGATAGTGATTGGTGTAGATGAGATGAAAAAAGCCGATGGGAGAGACTGTTTCAAGTTTTGTGTAAACACAAAAAACTGATATAAGATTAATCAATAGTTATGAGGGTTATGAGTCAAATTTTGACTCATAGCCCTTATCTGCATTATACAAAAGATTTTAGGCATGTCAAATAAACCTGT
>ENA-OQCO01000997-OQCO01000997.1-human-gut-metagenome-genome-assembly--contig:-NODE-997-length-12497-cov-1.016815_pt1 | contig 12497 bp, 13 predicted proteins | sample MGYA00242500_ERZ504582 | MGnify/ENA primary metagenome ERZ504582 (study PRJEB26092, sample SAMD00036346) | human gut metagenome | host: Homo sapiens | study: EMG produced TPA metagenomics assembly of...
CGATGAAGATGATACTGGGGCTTCTTAAGGCAGATTCCGGAGACATCCTTGTAAATGGCGAGAAGGTCTGCTATGGGCAGAATAGGACGAACCGCTATATTGGCTATCTTCCGGATGTGCCGGAGTTCTATTCTTACATGACGCCGATGGAGTACCTGGCATTGTGCGGCGAGATTACGGGAATGCAGAAAACACTGATCCGCAAACGGTCTATGGAACTCCTGGAACTAGTAGGACTTGAGAAGTCTGACAAGAGAATCCAGGGATTCTCAAGAGGGATGAAGCAAAGGCTGGGCATCGCACAGGCCCTCCTTAACAGTCCGAAACTTCTGATCTGCGATGAGCCTACGTCCGCCTTGGATCCGCTGGGAAGAAAAGAGATACTGGATATCCTTCTGGCGGTAAGGGAACATACGACCGTCGTGTTCTCTACGCACATTCTCTCTGATGTAGAGAAGACTTGTGATGAGATTGGCCTGCTCCATGAAGGAAAGGTTGCTCTTCAAGGTACTATAGAAGAGATCCGGCAGATTCGGAAAAGCGACGGATTCGAAGTAGAGTTCAGGAATCCGGCGGATTCAGAAAAAGCCCTCCGGTTATGGGCAGGAGCGAGCGCAAGGGGAAGAATCTGATTTTCTTTGCAAAGCAGGATGAGAAAGATATGGCATCAGCCATGCAAGGCATGTCAAAGACCGGAATCTATCCGCTTCGCATGGAAATGCGGGAACCTACGCTGGAAGCGCTGTTTATGGAGGTGGTAGGAAGATGAGGCAGTTAAGCGCATTTCTAAGAAAAGAAGGAATGGAGTTCATCCGTACGGGTAAGATCTGGATTCTTCTGATCATATTCATATTGTTTGGCATCATGAATCCGGCAATCGCCAAATTGACGCCCTGGATGGTAGAGACGATGTCAGACAGCCTTGCAGAGTCGGGGATGGTGCTGACGGAGGTTAAGGTAAATGCCATGACTTCCTGGAACCAGTTCTACAAAAATATATCCATGGCGCTGATCATCTTTGCTCTGATGCTCAGCGGGATCCTGACAACGGAATACCAGAAGGGCACCTTGGTAAATATGCTGACCAAAGGCCTGGTCAGGTGGAAGGTAGTGGGGGCAAAAGCCATCGCGTCTATCGGTCTGTGGACAGTCTGCTATTGGCTGTGCTATGGCATCACATACGGATATAATATGTATTTCTGGGATAATAGCATCGCCTCGCATGTGGCCTTTGCGGCCTTGTGCGTCTATCTGCTGGGAATCTGGGTCATGCTCCTGATCCTGCTGATATCCACGCTGCTTAAATCCGCTTCAGGGGTGCTGGCAGTGACGGGCGTAGCAGTCATTGCCAGTTATGTGGCCGGAATGTTCGGAAAGATTGGGGAATATCTGCCGATACGGCTGCTCTCTGCTGGTAATCTGCTGGCGGGCAGCATGTCTCCTGAGGATTTCTGGAAGGCGATAGCGGTGGCCTTGGCATCTGGCGTGGCGTTCTTTATATTGTCAGTGGCGTGCTTTAATAGAAAGAATATTGGATAGAGTGCCTGGGGAATTGCGATTCCCCAGGCTTGTGTTATAATATAATCCATAAATTAGAATGGAGATGTATTATGCTGTACACAATACCTGACTATTATCAGAATTTCAAATGCACGGCCGATGAGTGCGAGGACACCTGCTGCGCCGGATGGCAGATTGCCATCGACAGGAAATCCCTGGTCCGCTATGGAAAGGTGTCCGGGAAGTTTCGAAGAAGGCTTAACCGTTCCATCCGGTGGCTGGAAGGAACCTTTAAGCAGGGCGAGGGCGGAAGATGTGCCTTTCTGAATGAAGAGAATTTGTGCGATCTGTATTCTGCCCTTGGCAAAGAGAGCCTTTGCAGGACTTGCAGGCTGTATCCGAGGCATATCGAGGAGTTCGAAGGCGTGCGGGAAGTCACGCTGTCCATCTCCTGCCCGGAGGTGGCGAGAATCCTGCTTAAAAAAGAAGAACCGGCAAGGTCCTGGAATACGAGAAGGAAGGCGAAGAAGCATATGAAGATTTTGATCTGCTTGTGTATTCCAAACTGGCGGAGGGACGGGAGGTCATGCTCAATATCCTAAGGGACCGGGAACTTGGGCTTGAGTTGCGGACTGGGCTTGTGCTGGCGCTGGCCCATGATATGCAGGTGAGGCTTAAAAAGGGAGAAGTGTTTTCCTGCGACCAGGTCTTTGAACGCTACCAGAAAGAAAAAGCCAGGGAATTTATCAGACTGAAACTTATGGAGTCGGGAGACAATATAGAAGAAAGATATGCGTTTTCCAGGCAAATGTTCCAGAACCTGTACCAGCTGGAATTACTCCGGGAAGACTGGGAGTCTCATCTGCGCGAGTCGGAGTACCTGCTGTATGGAAGCATGGATGACAGTCAGGATAGCCGGGACGCCTATGGGAAGATGCATCAGGATTTCGCCGCATGGCTTACGGCCAATATGCCGGAATGGGAAATCCAGTGCGAGCAGCTGCTGGTATATTTTATCTATACGTATTTCTGCGGGGCCGTCTATGACGGGAGAGCCTACGCGAAGATCCAGATGGCTGTGGTCAGCGTTATGCTGATCTACGAGATGCTGGCGGCAAGGTGGAGGAAGAATGAGAAGCAGCTGGACTTTGAGGATGTGGTGGAGATTGTCTACCGCTATTCCAGGGAAGTGGAGCATTCAGACCAGAATCTGGAGGCAATGGAGCAAATGATGGTAGAACAATTGATCCCATGGTTTTCAAAGGAGAGATGCAAGGAAAGGATTGAGGGAAAGGAAGGAAAGATATGGATGTAAATATGACAGGAAATACGGAAGAAAATACGCAAAGAGAGCAAAATCTGAAAACTGCGGGACAACTGTTTTCCTTTATACAGGCAAGTCCCAGCCCTTTCCATGCGGTTGCGAATATGAAGAGGGAATTGGACGCGCACGGATATGCCCAGCTTCTGGAAGGGGAAGAGTGGAGGCTGGAAGAAGAGGGGAAATATTATGTCATCCGGAACGGGTCGGCATTGATCGCGTTTCGAATTCCGAAACGAGATTTCACAGGATTCCAGATTATGGCCAGCCACAGTGATTCTCCAAGTTTCAAGATCAAGGAAAACCCGGAGATGGATGTGGAAGGGCATTACGTGAGGCTGAACGTGGAAAAGTATGGAGGGATGCTGTGCGCGCCTTGGTTTGACAGGCCGCTGTCCGTGGCGGGCAGAGTCATTGTAAGGGACGGAAGCCGCCTCGTGACAAGGCTGGTGAATATAGACCGGGACTTGTGCATGATTCCGAATCTGGCGATCCATATGAACCGGGAGGCCAACGAAGGCTACAAATACAACGTCCAGAAAGACATGCTGCCGCTGTATGGATGCGGAGGATCCGGGGGAATGTTCATGGAGGACATTGCCCGGGCAGCAGGCGTGGCGCAGGAGGATATGATAGGAAGCGATCTATTTTTATATAACCGGATGGAAGGTAGCATCTGGGGAGCGCAGGAAGAATTCATTTCCATCGGAAGGCTGGATGACTTACAGTGTGCCTTTGCATCCCTCCAGGCCTTCCTGGAGGCGGATGGCGGAGAAAGCATTCCGGTACACTGTGTCTATGACAATGAAGAGGTGGGGAGCGGTACGAAACAAGGCGCTGGCTCTACGTTCCTTCTGGATACGCTGCTGCGGATCAATGAAGGGCTTGGGCGAAGCCCGGGCCAGTACCGCCAGGCGCTGGCATCCAGCTTCATGCTGTCTGCGGACAATGCTCATGGCGTACATCCCAATTATCCAGAGAAGGCCTGCCCGACCAATCGGCCTTATCTGAATGAAGGAATCGTGATAAAATACAGCGCGAACCAGAAGTATACCACGGATGGGATGGCTGCGGCAGTATTTACGCAGATCTGTGAAAGAGCCGGTGTACCAGTGCAGAAGTTTCTCAACCGTTCGGATATTCTGGGAGGCTCTACCTTGGGCAATATCTCGGGAACCCAGGTGGCGCTGAATTCGGTGGACATCGGACTGGCCCAGCTTGCCCATGCATTCTCCGTATGAGACGGGGCGGCATAAAAGATACGGATTATCTGATCGCGGCGGCAAAGGAGTTCTTCCGGACATCGGTGGTGGAAATAGGCAGCGGAGAATACCGGGTGAAGGAGTAAGAAGAGATCCTCCCGCTCTTTGACTTCTGCTCCTAAAAGTACTATAATTCGATAGTAAATGACAGAAAGGGAGTTGGAAATCATGAGTAAAAGAATCGACAAGAAGAGAATGAAGAGGCAGGCGGAAATCACATCTGCACCGCGCGATATAAAGGCGCCGGCGGCAAAAGAGGCAGAGAATATAGACTTCTACATCCAGTATCAGGGCCAGGAGTACCTGGAGAGGGAGATTATAGAGCGAATCAAGGAAAAATGCAAGGTAGAGGGGGCTTTGACTTCAGGAAATGAAAAGTTATCTGTCTACCTGAAGCCGGAAGAACAGAAAGCGTACTATACGTGCGGCAGCTTAAGCGGGGATATAGATATCTAACCCATGAGGAATAGATAAGGCTCCGGGACGGCCATGGCAAATATGCCAGGACTGTCCCGGAGCCTTTGGTTTATATGAGATTTATTCTACAAAACCGATCTCGCTGTGCAATTGCTGCAATGATTTTACATCTCCGTTGCCATGCTCTTTCACGTAGCGGATTCCCTTAGCAGTTGCCCTTGCAGCCGCGATGGTGGTCATGTAAGGAATCTTGCCTTTGATGGCAGCCTTGCGCAGGTAACTGTCATCGTGGACGCTGTCCTTGCCTACCGGAGAGTTTACGATCAGGTCGATCTTGCCGTTGGTGATCATATCCAGGATATTCGGACGGCCTCGTAGAGTTTCTTTACCTTCTCGGCCTCGATTCCCGCTTCCTGGATCAGATCACAGGTAGTTCCTGTAGCTACGATCTTGAATCCATCTTCGGCGAAACTTCTGGCAATCTCTACGACCTCTGCCTTGTCCTTGCGGTTTACGGAGATCAGTACCGTTCCGTTAAGAGGCAGTTTGGACTGGGCAGCCTCCTGCGCCTTATAGAAGGCTTCTCCATAGGATGGAGACAGGCCCAGGACTTCTCCGGTGGAACGCATCTCAGGCCCTAATACCGGGTCGACTTCCTGGAACATGTTGAACGGGAATACGGCTTCCTTGACGCCGAAGTAAGGAATTACCTGTTCTTTTAATTCCGGTACCGGCGATGGGCGTCCTGTGATGTCGGAAGTGATGATGTCTGTTGCCAGAGGCACCATGCGGATGTTGCAGACCTTGGATACCAGCGGTACCGTACGGGATGCGCGTGGGTTGGCCTCCAGCACGTATACTTTGCCATTCTCGATGGCATACTGCATGTTCATCAGGCCCTTGACATGCATTTCTTCTGCGATCTTTCTTGTATATTCCTTGATGGTCCTTACATTTTCTTCAGAAATATGTACGGACGGGATGATGCAGGCGGAGTCTCCGGAATGTACGCCGGCAAGCTCGATATGCTCCATAACCGCTGGAACGAATGCGTGGGTTCCGTCGCTGATCGCGTCTGCTTCGCACTCGAGGGCGTGGTTCAGGAACCGGTCGATCAGGATCGGACGGTCAGGCGTTACGCCAACGGCAGCCTTCATGTATCCTTCCATGCTTTCGTCATCATAGACCACTTCCATGCCGCGGCCGCCAAGAACGTAAGATGGGCGGACCATAACCGGATAGCCAATCTCTCTGGCGATAGCCAGCGCTTCTTCAACTGTGGTTGCCATACCAGATTCCGGCATAGGAATCTCTAATTTTTCCATCATCTCGCGGAACAGGTCGCGGTCTTCTGCCAGGTCGATGACAGATGGCGAGGTTCCCAGAATCCTGACGCCATTCTTCTCGAGTTCGGATGCAAGGTTCAGAGGAGTCTGTCCGCCGAACTGGGCGATAACGCCAAGCGGCTTTTCCTTATTATAAATGCTTAGCACGTCTTCCAGAGTTAGAGGCTCAAAATACAGCTTGTCAGAAGTATCGTAGTCGGTGGAAACCGTCTCTGGATTGCAGTTGACGATAATCGTCTCGAATCCCAGCTTCTTAAGAGCCAGCGAAGCGTGTACGCAGCAGTAGTCAAACTCGATGCCCTGCCCGATACGGTTCGGGCCTCCTCCGAGAATCATGATCTTTGGCTTGTCTGTACTTACCGGATTCTTGTCTGGCGCATTATAGGTAGAGTAGTAGTAAGCGCTGTCAGGCGTTCCGCTTACGTGCACGCCTTCCCATGCTTCCTCCACGCCAAGTGCCAGGCGGCGGTTGCGGATATCGTCTTCCGGAATCTCCAGGATCTGGCTTAGATATTTATCTGAGAAGCCATCCTTCTTCGCCGCGGTCAGCATCTCGTCGGATGGGAGGCTTCCTTTTCCGGCTGCAAGCGCTTCTTCTTCCTCCACCAGTTCTTTCATCTGCTGGATAAAGTAAGTCTTAACCTTGGTGATATCGAAGATCTCCTCCACGGTCGCTCCTTTGCGGAGTGCTTCATACATGATGAAGTGACGGTCGCTGGACGGAGTGATCAGCATCTGGAGAAGCTGATCCTTAGTCTTCGCGTTATAATCCTTGGCGTAACCCAGGCCATAACGGCCGGTCTCCAGGCTTCGGATAGCCTTCTGGAAGGCCTCTTTGTAAGTCTTTCCAATACTCATGACTTCGCCAACCGCGCGCATCTGGGTGCCAAGCTTATCTTCTACGCCTTTGAACTTCTCAAACGCCCAGCGGGCGAACTTGATTACGACATAATCCCCATCCGGTACATATTTGTCCAAAGTTCCATACTTGCCGCAAGGGATATCCTTAAGCGTAAGGCCGGTTGCCAGCATGGCGGATACCAGGGCGATCGGGAATCCGGTAGCTTGGAAGCCAATGCGGAAGAACGGGAAGTTCTCGGGTTGATCTCGATGACGACGATGCGGTCGCTGACAGGATCGTGGGCGAACTGTACGTTGGTGCCGCCGATAACCTGTACGGACTCTACAATCTTGTAAGCCTGTTCCTGCAGACGCTTCTGGCATTCCTCTGAAATAGTAAGCATCGGAGCAGAACAGAAAGAATCTCCGGTGTGTACGCCCAGGGGGTCGATATTCTCGATGAAGCACACGGTAATCATATTGTTGTCGGCATCGCGGACGATCTCAAGTTCAAGTTCTTCCCAGCCCAGGATGGATTCTTCTACCAGGACCTGTCCCACAAGACTGGCCTGAAGGCCTCTTGCGCATACCGTCTTTAACTCATCCTTATTATAAACCAGGCCGCCGCCTGCGCCGCCCATGGTGTAGGCTGGTCGAAGCACGACAGGATAGCCAAGGTCATCAGCGATTGCCAGTGCTTCTTCTACCGTGTAGGCGACTTCGCTTCTGGCCATCTCGATGCCAAGGGCATCCATGGACTTCTTGAATTCAATACGGTCCTCGCCGCGCTCGATGGCATCCACCTGTACGCCGATAACCTGTACGTTGTACTTTTCCAGAATGCCTGCCTTTGCAAGTTCTGAACAAAGATTCAGCCAGACTGTCCTCCCAGGTTTGGAAGAAGCGCATCCGGGCGCTCTTTGGCGATGATCTGCTCAAGCCTCTCTACATTTAATGGCTCTATATAAGTGACATCCGCTGTCTCCGGGTCGGTCATGATAGTAGCTGGATTGGAATTGACCAGCACGATCTCATAACCCAGCTTGCGCAGCGCTTTGCAGGCTTGGGTACCCGAATAGTCGAATTCGCATGCCTGACCGATGATGATCGGTCCAGAGCCGATAATAAGTACTTTGTGAATATCTGTTCTCTTTGGCATATGTATCCTCCTAATATGACATGCATGGCTTATGGAACGCCCGGTTGCGTGTGCGATTGCGGGCCTCCAAAAAACCCTTTACCCTCTATTATATAGTAGATTGAAAAAAAGGGAATAGGGAATTTCACCAAATATGGAGAAAAATCATGGAAAATTTCTCAATTTTTTGGCATAAAATATATTTCTTATTAAACTGTGAATTGTAAAAGCCTCTTTCTTATGATAAAGTGGGTATAGATAAATGTTGATTAAATTTATATGCAAGGGGATAAAAGACATGGAAAGAAGAGTAGGAACTATATCAAGAGGAATCCGCTGCCCGATTATCCGTGAAGGAGACAATCTGGCGGATATTATTGTTGAAAGCGTATTAGAGGCAGCAGAAAGCGAGGATTCGAGCTTCGTGACCGCGACGTGATTGCAGCCACAGAATCCATCGTGGCAAGAGCGCAGGGAAACTATGCGTCTATCGATGCGATAGCCAAGGATGTCAAGGCGAAATTGGGCGGAGAGACTATAGGAGTCATCTTTCCGATTCTGTCTAGAAACCGTTTCTCCATCTGTCTGAAGGGTATCGCAAAAGGCGCGAAGAAGGTAGTACTCATGCTGAGCTACCCAAGCGACGAAGTGGGAAATGAACTGGTTTCCCTGGACAAGCTTGATGATGCAGGCATTAACCCATACAGCGACGTGATGGATCTTGAGAAATACCGCGAACTGTTCGGAGAGAATAAGCATCCATTTACTGGCGTGGATTATGTGCAGTATTACAGCGATCTGATCAAAGAGGCAGGGGCTGAAGTGGAAGTTATCTTCGCAAACCAGCCGCAGGAAATCCTGAAGCATGCCAAGAACGTGCTGACCTGTGACATACATACCAGGGGCAAGGACCAAGCGCATCCTGGAGAAGAATGGCGCCAAGGTTGTTCTGGGACTGGACAATATCCTGACCTGTCCGGTGGACGGAAGCGGATGCAATGAACGCTTCGGGCTTCTTGGATCTAATAAATCTACGGAGGAATCCGTGAAACTGTTCCCGAGAGACTGCACAGACCTGGTACTGGAAGTGCAGGGCAAGATTCTTGAAAAGACCGGAAAGCATGTTGAAGTCATGGTATATGGCGACGGCGCTTTCAAAGATCCGGTAGGAAAGATCTGGGAACTGGCAGATCCTTGCGTATCCGTGGCTCACACCGAAGGGCTTAACGGCACGCCGAATGAAGTCAAATTAAAATATCTTGCAGACAATGACTTTAAAGACCTGAAGGGCGAGGAACTCAAAGACGCCATCTCCAAGAGAATCCAGGAGAAGGAGGACGACCTGGTAGGCGATATGTCTTCCCAGGGAACGACGCCCCGCCGCCTGACAGACTTGATCGGCTCTCTGTGCGATCTGACCAGCGGTTCTGGTGACAAAGGAACGCCTGTGATTCTGGTACAGGGCTATTTTGACAACTTTACCACCGATAAATAAGCGGCAGCCAGGCAGATACTAATAGATAATGAAGGATTAATGATAGGAAAAAATACTCAGGAGGAAATGAAACGAATGAAACAGGATATGATTGTAATTCTGGATTTGGGCAGTACCGAAAATACGGTAGTTGCCAGAGAAATTCGCGATATGGGCGTTTACAGCGAGATTCATCCCCATGATATCACCCCGGAAGAATTAAACGGGCTGGATAATGTGAAGGGAATCATCTTAAACGGAGGAGAGAACCGTGTCGTAGACGGAGCAGCGGTGGATGTAAGTCCCGCACTCTATGATCTGGGATATCCGGTGATGGCAATTGACCATCCAACAGCCAAATGCGCACAGAAACTGGACGCGCTTCCGGATGAGGCGACCCTTAAGAAATTCGTATTCGACGAGTGCAAGGCGGAGCCAAACTGGAATATGAAGAACTTTATCGCTGACCAGGTAGAACTGGTGAAGCGCCAGGTAGGCGACCGGAAAGTCCTTCTTGCCCTGTCCGGCGGCGTGGATTCTTCCGTTGTGGCAGCGCTCCTTTTGAAGGCAATCGGGCAGCAGCTGGTATGCGGTGCATGTAAATCATGGCCTGATGCGTAAGAACGAGTCAGAAAGCGTAGTGGAGGTATTCCAGAACCAGCTTCACGCGAACCTTATCTATGTGGATGCCACAGAACGTTTCCTGGGCAAATTGGAAGGCGTGAAGGATCCGGAAGAAAAACGTAAGATTATCGGCGGAGAATTCATTCGCGTATTTGAAGAAGAAGCAAGAAAACTGGACGGAATCGACTTCCTCGGCCAGGGAACCATTTACCCGGATATCATCGAGAGCGGAACCAAGACCGCCAAGATGGTAAAATCACACCACAACGTAGGGGGATTGCCGGAGGATCTGCAGTTTGAACTGGTAGAGCCTTTGAAGCAGCTCTTCAAAGACGAAGTCCGCGCCTGCGGAATCGAACTGGGGCTGCCGCCGCACATGGTATACCGCCAGCCATTCCCAGGTCCGGGGCTTGGCGTCAGGTGCCTCGGCGCAATTACAAGAGACAGACTGGAAGCAGTCCGTGAATCGGATGCCATCCTGAGAGAAGAGTTTGAGAAAGCGGGACTGGATAAGAAAGTATGGCAGTACTTTACGGTAGTGCCGGACTTTAAGTCTGTGGGCATGAAGAACCATGCCAGATGCTTTGAATATATGGTAATCATCCGGGCGATCAATACGATCGACGCGATGACAGCCAGCATCGAGAAAGTTGACTGGGACGTGCTTGAGAAGATCACGAACAGGATATTGGCGGAAGTGGAGAATGTCAATCGAGTATGCTATGACATGTCACCGAAGCCGCCGGCCTACGATTGAATTCGAATAGCGGACAGAACCCCGGAGATGCCTGTAAAATGGGCGTTTCCGGGGTTTCTTTATGTCGTTTGACTCTATTTTATAATTTTGATTAGCAATAAGGAGTTGATTATATGCCTAGTATTTTACCAGTATCTGATTTGAGAAATGAAAGAAGCTGTTGCAGATGGGACAGGTTGGTTGAGCCTCGATGAATTAAAATCGGCTATGGGGGAATAACACTTGATGAAATTAAGGATTAACCCTCTTGCAGTAGCCGATCTGAAAGCAATTAAGGATTATACTGCAGAGGATAATGCAGAAGCAGCCAGAAAGACAGTAGACGAGATTTACAAGAGTTTTGAGAACTTACAGCAGTTTCCTACTATGGGAGCAGATTTGTCAAAGCTAGTGAGTTTCAAGACAGATTATAAGTATCTTGTTCATGGGAATTATATTACGCTGCATCTTATCAAAAAGGATTACGTAGAGATATATCGTGTGATTGACAGATATCAAGAAATACCGAGCATTTTATTTAGATAGATTTGAATTTAGAGGAATTATGCTGCCACTCTATTAAGCGATTTATAACCGAAATGACCGTAGTTATTGGGAAGCACTTGATATAGATTTAAAAGGATATGCCGCTAAAATCGGTCTTGACTATGTGACCAATGACGATAGCGTGAGTCGTCCTTTCGGCGATCCACCCGTGATTGTCAATTATTTCTATCACAGTGAAATCAAAAAATCAGCAAGAAAAGGCGCAATACATCCGGCGGACGCGTGTTCTGCGCCGACCAGAGCGAAGAGTAGAGATGCGAATAATGCCTGAATTACCTGAAATAGAAACAATAAAAAACGTAATTGAGCCACAAATAACAGGGACTTACAATCGAAAATATAACCGTCAGCCGTCCGGAGGCTGTCGCATACCCGGGAGCCAATGAATTTTGCAAAGCGATTACGGGACAAGTTATCTCTTCTATGGCACGCAGAGGAAAGTTTTTAATGATCAATCTGAAAAATAGCGGAATCAGTAAATTGGGATTTGAACCGTTATCTCCTGAATGCAATGCGGAATATCTGAAAAAAGCGATTTGGGAAACGTAAAAAAGCAATCAAAGGGTGTCTGCTTGACCAAAGCGTGATTGCAGGAATTGGCAATATCTATTCCGATGAGATTCTATTCCGTGCAAAATATATCCGTCTACTCCTGCAAACAGCCTGACAGATAAGGAATGGGAACGCTTCACCATGGAAATCTCCGAATGTCTACGCTATTATGCACGGCAGAGAATAAAATGGCTCTAAACCAGAGTATTGCATGGGATTAAGAAAACTCCTCGTAATAGCGGAACGCCTTCACAATATAATCAGAGGCTCCTTCCCCATATTTAGCATCTGCTATGTTTCTTACATATTCGCTGGAATAGGCGTTGATAAGTACATTCAAATAGGGCTTGCTAAGAGAGACGCCGCTGCTATTCTTCTGGAATAAACTGGAATATCTCCTGAACAATAGACTGTATTTCCGGGGAAGAAACATCTGCCGTCAAATCAGCAGTGAGCTTCGCATACAGTCTATCAGACTGTTGGCCGATTTCTTTAACATCCTCCGTTAATTGGGTTTCCACAATTTCAGAGAAGTGTTCCAGATTATATCTCATGGCTTCGGTATAGTTCTCTATACTTCCAAAGTGCTTGATGGCAAGCTTAGCAACCTCGGACTCATCCTCTTTGACTTTCTGGATAAACAGATCAAAGTTTTCAATGCTTCCCCAGTGTTTGATAATATCATCTGTATTACGGCTTTTAAAATTCTCCAATGCGTCG
>ENA-OQCO01000998-OQCO01000998.1-human-gut-metagenome-genome-assembly--contig:-NODE-998-length-12479-cov-0.957497_pt1 | contig 12479 bp, 16 predicted proteins | sample MGYA00242500_ERZ504582 | MGnify/ENA primary metagenome ERZ504582 (study PRJEB26092, sample SAMD00036346) | human gut metagenome | host: Homo sapiens | study: EMG produced TPA metagenomics assembly of...
TTTTCGAAAAAGGCACTGCGAGAACTTGGGGGTTTTCAATGTGTTTTTATAAAAACTTATAGAAAGAGTCTATGAGTAAATTCAAGGAGGTAACGATTATGGAGTTAAAAGCAAATGTTAACTTCGAACGGTTTGAAGCAGCATTACAGGTAGTAGACGCTCACACCGTTGGAGAATTCTGCCGTGTAGTAATCGGCGGATTCCCGGAGCCAGAGGCAGCACAATGATTGAAAAGAAAAAATGGATGGAGAAGAACTATGACCAGGTACGTACAGCATTGATGTTCGAGCCAAGAGGACATCATGATATGTTTGGGGCATTCCTGTGCAAGCCAGTCAATCCAGAAGCAGACTTTGGTGTAATGTTCATGGATACAGGCGGATACCTGAACATGTGCGGACACTGCACGATCGGCGCTGTAACAGTTGCGATCGAGGCAGGTCTTGTTGAATCTAAGGAAGGCGTAAACCAGGTTGTACTGGAAGCACCGGCCGGACTCATCCGTACAGAAGCAGTTGTAAAAGACGGCAAAGTTGAGCACGTTACATTGACTAACGTACCAGCATTCGTTTACAAAGAGAACCTCTCCGTTACGATCGACGGCCAGGAGATTCCATTTACCATCTCCTTCGGAGGAAGCTTCTTCGCATTAGTTGATACTACAAAGATCGGTATCACAGAGATTAGCCCGAAGACAGTTCCGGACATCACCAAGTTAGGAATGAAGCTGTTAGACGTTATCAACAAAGAGATTCCGGTTAAGCATCCTCTTCTTGACATTGATACGGTTGACTTAGTTGAGTTCTACGGACCAACACCAAATCCGGACAAGGCAACTATGAGAAACGTAGTAATCTTCGGAGATGCTATGGCTGACCGTTCTCCATGCGGAACTGGTACTAGCGCTAAGCTTGCTACTCTTCATCACTGGGGAGAGATCGGCGTAGGCGAGGAATTCATCTATGAGAGTTTCATCGGAACCAGATTCAAGGGCGTAATCAAAGAGACAACGAAAGTTGCTGACTACGACGCAGTTATTCCTATGATCACAGGCAGTTGCTACCTGACCGGTGTTGCTACATACTTGATCGATCCTACAGATCCATTGAAATATGGCTTCCAGGTAGGCTAGTATTCTATCCTAGTAGAATAGCAATACATGAAAATGAAGCGGATTAGTCATAATCCGCTTCTATTTAAATTAAGGCGGGAAAGGAATGAGTGCCGATGCCACGTAAACGCCAATCCACCAAGAGCCGCATTGTCAAAGCGGCATGGATCTGTTCTATAAGAACGGATACGACCACACCACAGTAGAAGACATTATCGCAGCGTCCAAGACATCAAAGGGCACCTTCTATCATTACTTCAAGGGCAAAGAAGCTCTTTTGAATTCTTTATCTTATCTGTTTGATGAGAAGTACGAAGAACTAGTCGCAGTCATTGACCCAAATCTGTCATCTTATGACAAGCTTCTGTTTTTGAATCATGAACTGTTCTATATGATTGAAACCAGCGTAGATATCAGGCTGCTCGCATTTCTCTATTCATCCCAGCTGATCACGAAGGACAAGAAGTCTCTTTCCGACAGCAAGCGCTTTTATTTCAAGTGGGTGACGGAGATTCTTTCGGAAGGCCTTGAGCGGGGAGAATTCAAGAATACCAGTTCCGCCGAGGAACTGATGAACATCTATGCCATGTATGAACGGGCCATGCTATACGACTGGTCGCTCTTTAAGGGCAAATATTCTTTATCGGAATACAGCGACAAGCTGCTTCCTCATGTACTGGATACCTTTGTTGAAGGAGTATAGAAATGGATTTGTCTCTAAAAATGAGGGACGGGATCTTCTGACTTTGGATATGCCTGCCATATCCCAGCCAGAGACTCCGTCCCTTTTTGCTTGTTCACCCGCGCTTATCGCCTGCGCCTATCCATCCATACCTCGCCTAAACCATGCATTCGTGCATTTCTTCGTTCCTGGATACCGACAGACTGCATTACCTCGGCAATCCGCTCCTTATCCGAGAGATCCGCGCACCAGGAAAGGCCGCAGCCAGCCGAAATGGCTCTTGGAACCGGGATAATCCTTCCCGGCGCGTTCTGTTCCTTGCATGCCTTCTCCATTGCCATGGCATCTGCCGTGGTATGGAATGTCACTACCAGTTTTAATTCTTTTTTTCTCATTGTTATTCAATCACCACTTCAAAGTATCCGTCTTTTTCCCCGGATGTAGCCTTTTTCCCATGGTCCTTTGCATACTTTTCCACATTCATTTTCTGATGCGGTTCAGTTACCAATATTTTTACAGGCTCAGACGCCCCTTTCAAGGCTTCCGCTGTAAGCATTAAAGGCTCCGGGCAAGAAAGGCCTCTTGCGTCTACTTCTTTCATAATTATTACCTACCTTTCTAGAATACTATGTATAAGTCAATATATCAACACTATTTTGCTTCTTTCCGCTTATTCGTGAACGCGATCACAAAGCACAATACGATGCAGATGATGCATGCGATCTTGCCGTTCATTGGCACCGCTCCGGCAACCACTTCCTGCGTCTCAGGATTTAAAGCGGTTCCGCTGGCCGCAAGCCCCAGGTTATGGCACAGTGCCGCGCCTACAAACATACCGGCAACCGTAACTGCCGAATCAGAAGAGCCTTGTCCTGCAAGGATCAGCTGGCGCAGAGGGCAGCCGCCTGCCAGAACAGCAGCAAATCCCACCGCATACATTCCAAGAATATTCCAAATATGCTCTGAGTGCGCTATAACACCCGGGGTATCAAATCCCAATACAAAGCGTCCTGTTGCCACATTAAATATCAGCATGACAACAAATAATCCGGCAATCACACTGAACAGGTCAAAGTTCTTCATCAAGATAATATCACGAATGCTGCCCGCAAAGCACATCCTGGATTTCTGCGCGAATGCTCCAAACACCAGGCCGCCTATCAATGCTGCTATAATCGGTGCATGGACGCTTCCTGGCCCTGCCGTGCTGGATTTCAGAAGCGTGGTGCATAATGCCAGAATCAAAATGCCAACTACGATCACTGATATGACTGCTCCGCTCTCTTTGTTGGTCACATAGCACGCCCAAGACTAAATCCTTTCTTAAGCGCAAATACCCCCGTCGCGACTCCAAGCACGAATCCGATCAATGCCACCCAGGCATTCAGATCGCCCGCTGACATGCGGATTACCATACGCAAAGGACAGCCCAGGAATACCAAGGCGCCTATCATTATGATCATCCCCAGCACGAATCTGGTCATTGGGGAAGACCCCGCCGTTGATCGATATTCCTTAGTCGCTACTGATATCAGAAATGCCCCCAGAACCAGGCCTATAATTTCCGGCCTGGCATACTGTACGGCCTCTGCCTGATGCATTCCCAGCGCGCCCGCCGTGTCTCTGATAAAGCAGGCGATACAAAATGCCATGTTTGCCGGATTTCCTAAAAACGCAAGACATGCCGCTACAAAGTCCGCATACTACGCCGGCCAATGCCAGCTTCTTCTTCGAAGTCTGATAAATTCATGTTAATCCCTCCTGTACTTTTCTCTCATTCCTGCATAGATCCTTTAATCTTCTGCAAGTTCCTGGATCGCCCTAATGGCGGTATCCACTTCTTCATCCGTATTATAATGTGAAAAACTGAATCTTACAGCCCCCTGCTCCACAGTTCCAAGCGCCTCGTGCATAAGCGGTGCACAATGGCCGCCTGGCCTTGTAGAAATTCCATATTCCATAAGAAGTTCATCACTGACTTCTGAAGAATCATAATCTCCGATATTAAGCGTTACGATCGCACAGCGATTCATATCATCAAAATCCCCATATATCTTAACGCCAGGAATGTCCTTGACCCCCTCATAGAATCTCTTCATCAGTTCCTGCTCCCTGGCGCGGATGTTATCCATGCCTTCATCTTCAATATATTTTAATGCTGCATTCAGCCCTGCAATGCCATGTCCATTTAATGTCCCTGCCTCCAAAGCGGTAGGCATCTGCTCCGGATGGGTCTTGCTGTATGTCATGATGCCGCTCCCTCCGCTCTTTAACGGACGCACTGCCAGTCCTTCCCTCACATACATTCCTCCGGTCCCTTGAGGGCCCAGAAGGCCTTTGTGCCCTGTGAAGCACAGCACGTCGATATGCATGTCCTGTACATTGATAGGAAACACGCCGGCCGTCTGGGATGCATCTACCACGAACAAAAGGCCATGCTTATGGGCAATCTCGCCCACTCTGCCTATATGGACATAATTCCCCGTCAGATTGGATCCATTCGTACATACGATCATCTTAGTATCAGGCGCAATCGCATCTTCAATATCCGTCAGATTAACCGTACCCCTCTCATCCGCTCTTACGATCGTAAGCCTGACGCCTCTGCGCTCCATTTCATAGAGCGGCCTCAGTACTGAATTATGCTCCATCATTGTTGTAATTACATGATCCCCAGGCTCCAGGAGGCCTTTAATGGCAATATTAAGACTTTCCGTCGAATTATTCGTAAACACGATCTGCCTCGGATTCTCCCCGCCAAAAAGCCGGCAAAGCCTGTCCCTGGTATCATAAATGATTCTTGATGCGCTAAGTGATGCCTCATTGGCTCCCCGTCCTGCATTTCCCATAGAACTCATTGCCTGTACGACTGCATCTATCACTTCTTGCGGCTTATGCATCGTCGTAGCCGCGTTATCCAAATATATCATAATCTTCCGTCCTTTCAAAAAACTACTCATCCTCATAATTTAGTATAGACTGGATCCACCATCCAGTCTAATTGTTATCATACATATCAAATACCGGATATAGAAAATATCTATAACCGGTATCTCTCGCCTTTCTATACCTCATATACTTCTTTCACAATTTTTATGAACCTTTCCGCCGACCGGGACAGTTGATAATTCCTGTTGTACACCACATTAATATCTCGTCCCTCATCCGCTCCCGGAATCGGGAATATGAGCATCTGCCCGGCTTTCGCCTCGTCTGTCGCGGCAAGCCTGGACAAAATAGAGACCCCCATCCCCTGCCTTACGGACTTCTTGATGGTCTCCTGATTCTCTATACTTGCTATAATTTCCAGATCCGCCATGTTGACTCCTGCCGACCGAAGCTGTTTTTCGGCTTCTTTTCTGGTACCGGAGCCTTCTTCCCGCATGATTACATGTTCTCTTTCCAGCCAGGAGATGTCATTCGGACATTCCTCCTGGATCCGGCGGTACTTTTCCATATTCGGAGCAATAATCACCAGTTCATCCTTATAAAAAGGAATATACTTGCAGTGCTTTTTCTCCAGCACAGTCCCCGTAAATCCCACATCCGCCATACAGTCTACAATCTGAGTCACTACCTGGGCACTGTCCGTCTCCTTGATCTTGAACTGCTCCTCCGGGTACTTTTCATTGAAACGCATCAGCACCTTGGGAAGCAGGTACTGTGCCGGGATCGTAGATGCCGCTATTGTAATGCAATGCTTGCCGCTGTCCTTCCTCATTCCAAAATGCTCTTCAATCTTCCCCTGCAGATCTACCATCTGCTTGGCATATTTATATAGATCCTTCCCATTGTCCGACAGGCTTACTTCCTTGGTATTCCTGACAAACAGCCTGACATTCAGTTCCTTCTCAAGGGAAGAGATATGCGCGCTGATCGTAGGCTGGGTCAGATATAGTTCCCTTGCCGCCTTTGAAAAGCTGCCTCCCTCTGCCACTTGTACAAAGGCCTCTAACTGTTTCAGATTCATTAGTATGCTACCCTTTCACTTTCCGCTCCCGTTTTCTTAGTTACTTTGATGCTGTCCATGTATTCGATGATCGGCTTGGCGCTTTTCCTGCTGGTATCAAACATATCACGCACCTGCGCGATCGTAATAACGGGATCCTCTTTTAAATGCTCCTGTATGAGTTCTTTTGCCCGCTCCATATATTCCGTCAGGGTATACATATCCTCCGTCACCTTTACAATCTTCTGTTCCTCCAGAAGGATATTGAGGATATCATCTGCCGTCTCTTTCGCGGTCCCTTTAAAATCAATCTCCGAATAGCGGACGAAATCATATTTTGCATTGGAGACTGTATCCAGGAGAATTCCTGACACTTTCTCATAGAGCGCGTCTTTCTTCACCTGGAACTGCGGCGAGCACAAGAACTCGTCCACTCTCTTCAGGCATCCTTCCTCTATCAGCATCTCCACAATCTTGTCAAATACATTCGGCTTGATCTTCTGGAAATAGGTCATCTGGACTTCCGCCTTCTTCATGCCATACCTGTAAGGATATTTCTCTTCATATTCTCTTAACGCCTGATCAAGAGTCTGCTTCGCAGCCCTTATGGAATCGGCATGCCACACATAAGTATCCTTCCGCATGGCAAATGCCTGCACCAGCCCTTGGCTTAAGAGCTCGATTACGTCTTCTTGCACTTCGTCTATGGACAGCGCGGTAAGCTTAGCCAGTTCTGCCAATGTAATCAGCGTATCCGCGTGCTCCCTTACATGAAGCTCGATAACATCTGCGGACGAGCCAGATTCCTTGCGCTTTAGTTCTTCTATGACATCCTCTTGGAAACGCTTCTTAACCCCTGGGTTTGGCTCCAGGATGACGCTCCTCCAATGGTCTCCATGGGAGAATAAAAGCGGACCACGAATTTGTCTCCCCGCCTTACCGCGATCTCTTCTTCCAGCCTGAGCTGCACATAGCCGCTCTCCCCAGGCCCGATCTCCTCCTTGTCAAGAAGCACTGCCCGGCATAATATCTCGCTGGTTCCGGTAAAGAAATGAAGGCGGGTGTGATTGGTCAGCACACGCATGGAAGAATCCAGCACATTCAGCCTGACATCCAGAAGATCTGTATTCTTCATACTGTTTGGAGGCGCCAGCACGCACCCTCTCTTGATCTCACGCTTCTTCACATTTGACAGGTTGATGGCAACCCGCTGTCCTGCATAGCACTCTTTCCTGTCCTGGCCATGCACCTGGATGCTTCTTATCTTGCATTCCTTCCCAATCGGATACATTTCCAGCAGATCATCCTTGGTAATGGTTCCCGACACCAGTGTTCCCGTAATGATCGTCCCAAAGCCGGACAATGTAAACGCCCGGTCAATCGGAAGTCTTGGTATGGTGCCAGTATCTTTGGTCATCATCTCATCGCTTGTCATTTGGCTGATGGTATCGATCAGGACTTCCAGGCCTTCCCCGGTGGCAGCCGATACTTTTACTACCGGCGCATGTTCCAGAAAGGTTCCTTCCAATTCTTCCTTGACTTCTTCTTCTACCAATTCCATCCATTCCTCATCCACCAGGTCGCATTTGTTCAGGACGATGATACTCTTCTCAATTCCCAGCAGATTCAGGATATCCATATGCTCCCTGGTCTGTGGCATGATGCCTTCGTCCGCGGCAATGACCAGCAGAACCATATCCATACCTACCACGCCTGCCACCATATTATTGATGAATCTCTCATGCCCCGGAACATCTATGATGCCGGCCCGGTCTCCGCTTGGCAGGTCAAAGTAGGTAAATCCCAGGTCAATGGTGATTCCCCCTTCTCTGTTCCTCTTCCCACCGGTCCGTATTCCTTCCGGTCAGCGCTTGATCAAGTTGTCTTTCCATGGTCGATATGGCCGGCCGTACCAATAATAATATTCTTCATAACAACACTCCTAACGTCCTGCAATCAGGCTGGTCTCCTCCATTACTTCCAGTTCCTTAAGCTGCTCTGCGATCAGCTTAAAATACCGGCGATCAATGGTCCGCATATCCAGAAGAATGGTATCTATCACCGTTCTTGGAATCACCGGCACCGGAAGATGGCGCATGCGCTCTTCCAGTTCGGCTACGCTGATCTTTTCTGGCCGGATGGTCACTGCCATGCTTTCTATCCGCTCCAGCGGGAGAGAGCCCCACCGATCTGGGACTGGCATGGACATGTCTCTATCCTTGCAGGCACCTTGGCCCGCTTAAGCATCCCTGCCAGGCTTCTCGCCTTCTTCGCCACCTCTTCCAAAGGTTCCGTGATCATGCGCAGAACCGGGATATTCTGTATCGCCTTCTCTTCTGAAAGGTATTCCTGAAGGACTAATTCCAGGGTTGCAGCCGTGAACTTATCAATCCGCAGCGCCCGGGTCAGCTGGTTCTTCTTCATCATATCAATGTACTTTTTCTTTCCGATGATGATTCCTGCCTGGGGACCGCCAAGCAGCTTGTCCCCGCTGAAGCACACCACGTCCGCTCCTTTGGCAACCGACTCCTGCACGGTAGGCTCATGGGTGATGCCATACTTGCCAAGATCCACCAGCACGCCGCTTCCAAGATCCTCTATCACCGGAAGATCATGCTCCTTAGCCAGAGGAATCAGTTCATCAATCCCCACCGTATCCGTGAATCCCACAATTCGGTAGTTGCTGGTATGAACCTTTAAAAGGGCCTTGGTCTCTTCGGTGATGGCTTCCTTGTTAATCATCAAAGTGCGTCTTGTTGGTGGTTCCAACCTCCACCAGCGTAGCCCCGCTTTGCTCCATGACATCCGGAATCCTGAATTTCCCGCCAATTTCCACAAGTTCTCCCCGGGAAACGATGACTTCTCCCCCTTTTGCCAGAGAACTTAGGATCAGCATGACGCTTGCCGCATTGTTGTTCACCGCCATGGCCGCCTCCGCGCCAGTGATCTTGCACAGAAGCTTCTCAAAATGGGAGTACCTCTCTCCCCTTCTGCCCTCTTCCAGATTGTATTCCAGATTCGAGTATCCGGTGGCAATAGCTGCCACCCGCTTCATATGCTCCGGGCTGATCGGCGCGCGTCCAAGATTGGTATGAAGAATCGTCCCGGTCCCATTGATCACCATGCGCATGTTCGGCGTATGCATGGCGGATACCGTCATCTCCACCCGCTCCGTAAGATGATCGATCCTGTGTCTTGCCTGTGCTTCCTCATCGCATTCGCCGATATATCTGCGAAGCTTGTCCATCTCTACGTGGATGGCCTCCATCACCGTCTCGCGGCTATAGTGCTCAATCATTGCCTGGATGGCCTCATCTTCCAGCAGCACGTCAACTTTAGGGATGCTGCGGTACAACATGTTCTTGTTCATCGTTCATATTTCCTTCCATCATCGTAACATTTTTATTCTCTAAACCTGGGGTGGCGTTTAAAACAGGCGGATCAACTTATCGCTCTTTTGAGATACTTTTCCGATTACGGAAACCTCCGTATCCATTCCCGCCTTGGCAAAGTCTCGCATCATATCCTGGACGCTGGCAGATGGAACACTGATCAGCAGCCCTCCTGAGGTCTGCGGATCATAGAGCAGATCCAGATAGTGCTCCTCTACAGAGCCAGTCTCTACCTTTCCAATGGAATACCCTTTGTTTTTATAGGTCCCGGCAGGTACCAGCCCCATCTTCGCATAGTCTATCGCATCTGCAAAATATGCCACGTCCCTCACCTGTATCTCGAGGTCACATCGCTGGCCGAAGCCATCTCCACGCAGTGTCCCAGCAGTCCAAATCCTGTAATATCCGTACAGGCGGACACATCATACTTTTCCACTACCTGCTTCGCCTTCTTATTCAGGGATGCCATAACCCTCTCGGCCTCTTCTATCGCCGATTTAGATGCCATCTCTGCCTTAATGGCAGTATTGACTACCCCGCTCCCAATCTGCTTGGTTAGCAGCAGGGCATCTCCAGGCCTGCACCCAAAATTCTTGAATATCTTATCCGGATGTACGAACCCGGACACGCATAGCCCATATTTTGGCTCGTCATCCTGCACGGAATGTCCGCCCACAAGGACCGCTCCGGCTTCTTTTACCTTATCCGCGCCCCCTGCAAGGATATCTCCCAGTATGGACGGATCCAGGCAATTGGGAAAGCCCACGATATTGAGGGCCACCGCCGGCTCGCCGCCCATAGCCCAGACATCGCTGAGCGAGTTGGCTGCCGCGATCTGTCCGAACATATAGGGATCATCTACGATCGGAGTAAAGAAGTCCACCGTCTGGATCATGGCAATCTCATCCGTAATCTTATAGATAGCCGCGTCATCGGAGGTTTCAATCCCCACGATCAAATTATCATCATGGAATTTTGGCAGCTTGCCCAGAACCTGGGCAAGGGTCTCGGGACCAATCTTAGCTGCTCATCCCGATGTCTTGCTAAGTGTAGTCAGTCTGACATCTGATTTCATCTTTTTTCATCCTCCTTGCGTCGTTTTCATCTTTTTACAGCAAAGAAGGCCAGCCACCTGCTATCACAGGAGCCCGGCCCTCCTCACAATTCGCCTTCTTGCATCTATCTGCTATGGTTGATAATCTTGTCTGCGCCTGCCAACGTCTCGACAATACTGTACATGTTGGTAACAGAGCCAACCGCCAGCTTGTCCTTCAGCCCGTAATAGTCCAGGCAGGTCCCGCAAGTAAGAATCTCTACGCCCTGCGCTTCCAAAGACTTAAGATCCTCCAGGGAATCCGAGCCTTCCGTCGTCAGCGTAGCGCCGCCGTTATAGAACAGCATCGTCTTTGGCAATTCATCCAGCTGCGTCACCGCAAAGATAAATCCTTTGATCAAAACTTTTCCTAACTCGTCATTTCCAGATCCCATACGGTCGGAAGATACTGCTACCACCATATTTCCTTTCCGGTCAGGAATACATGCCGGATCCTCCTGGGATGCGGCTTCCATAGCGCCATTCATCCGGATTACAACCTTGAATTCTTTGTCCCCCAATTTTTCTGAGGATACTTCTCCGCCTGCGCTTGCTGCCATCTTTGTCACATTCTGCACTGCAATCTCATTGTCGACCAGCACTTCTATCACTTCCGGCCCCGTAAGCGCCTGCATTGCCTTTTTAGTCTTAATAACCGGGATCGGGCAATTCTCTCCCATTGCGTTGACTGTAATCATAATATTCCGCCTTTCTTTTTCTGTTTCTTACCTTCAACACTTATAGATACATTCTATCATTGAAAGCGTAAAAGGTAAATGGTATTTTAGATTTTTGTTGCTCTTTTAGTTCCAATACATGGTATTTCCCTCCCGCGTAGTATGCGGGCTTCATCTGCCCTTTTCTAAACGCGTCAAGGAACCCTTCCATCGTATGAAACCTTTCAGGGAAGTAAGTTGCACATACGCCCACCTTCTCCGGCACATGGCAATCGCTGGAGCCCAATGTGAAAAGGCCCAGTTCTAAAGCGTACCTTGCCGCCTTCTGGCATGCCTCCACAGAAGTGCTTCCGTTTAGCACCTCCAGGCCATGAAGGCCTTTTACCTTGCGCAGATTCTCCTCTAGTCCCCGGTTGTTATTGCGGAAAGGATGCGCCGCAAAGCACACGCCTCCCTGGGCGTTTACCAGATCGATAAAGTCCTGGGCCGGGATTCTCTCTGTGGGATAATCTTCAATTCCAAACGCCACAATATCTCCTTGCAGGGAGTAGTACTCAATCCCGACGAAGATTGGGAATCCTGTATCTTTGGAATATTCTGCCGCATACTCCTTAAGCCCCATGCTGTCATGATCCGTGACGCAGATTCCCTCAAGTCCCTTCATCCGGGCAATCTGTACCATTTGATCAAGCGCAAGGAAACTGTCTTTGGAATATGTCATTTCATGCATATGCGTATCTATAAACATGGCCTGCTCTCCTTCTCTTAATTCCCATTATATAAACCCAGGCCCCCGGCTTCAAATAGAGTTTTTTTATATGTCCCTTGTTATATAGATATCGTCTATAAGTTTAATTTTTTACGCCAAATCCCCGATTTTACATAGCATATCCCGATCGGACCGAGGATGCCGGGGCGATCATGCAGGCAAGGAATACTCCTGTAAGCCCCAGCGCCTGGTCAAGCAGGATTACCAGCACCACCCGGACCAGAATACAGTTAACAAAAGAACTAAGAAGTACAAACCAGGTATGCCCCGCGCCTAGCGCAAATCCATGATATATCATGAATATGGCATAGAATATCTGGCCGATCATCTCAATCCTGAGATTTTGAACCGCCACGGCCGCCACGTCTGCCTCCCGTGTGAAGAGTCTCACCAGGAGCGGCGCGCCAGCCTCTACAGCCACAATCAGCACCATCGATGCCAGCATGGTAATCTTCATGGCCTCATAGAGGATCTCCTTGGCGCGGCTATATTTGTCCGCTCCCAGCGTCTGCGCCACCATCGTGGAAGTAGCGCTGCTGATCGCCAAGGTAAAGAGCAGGCAGAAGTCCTTGATCTTCGCGGCAACGCCTCCCCCGGCGGAAGCCGCTACGCCATAATGGTTAATATACCTGGTGACAGTAAGCCAGGACAGGCCTGCAAGCGACATCTGAATCGCGCAGGGAATGCCAAGCGCCAGTATCCTCGCAAAACGCTTCAGCTGAATCTGCGGGTGACGGATGCATATGCCAAATACGTCTCTGCTCTAAGCACGTGTACAAGAATCAGCACAAAAGAGATGCCCGATG
>ENA-OQCO01000999-OQCO01000999.1-human-gut-metagenome-genome-assembly--contig:-NODE-999-length-12448-cov-3.126857_pt1 | contig 12448 bp, 10 predicted proteins | sample MGYA00242500_ERZ504582 | MGnify/ENA primary metagenome ERZ504582 (study PRJEB26092, sample SAMD00036346) | human gut metagenome | host: Homo sapiens | study: EMG produced TPA metagenomics assembly of...
TTTATTTTTTTATAATTATTTTTCCTGTTTTAATTTGATGATGAAGTTAATGATATAGGCATTTTAACACATTGCAGATAATAATGTCAATATCACTTGGTATTAATATCGAAATGTTGTTATCAATTAAGTTATCTTAATCATTCCCTTTATTATGAACCATTCTTTGCGCAAGTGCAATGTTTCTGTATTCGGGTTCGTGACTTACTTCTCTTATAAGTTTAATAAAAGGAGGAAGTTTGTAAGGCTGATCTTCTGACAGCAATTCTATCTCAAGCGTTGCTCTGTCATTCCAAAACGGATATACATCAAGTTCAAAATATTCGTCATCATACACTATGCAATATCTGTCCTTTGAAATAATACCCGTTATACATTCTTTTCTTGAAAGATAATTATTGTATTCGGCTTGTGTCAAATAAGATTCTTTTTCTATCCTTTTCAAATCATTAATCTTGATTTTTACCGTTTTAATATATACTGCGTCTTTGCCGTAACCACGCTTCCGTATTCTGAACATTCCTTCCTCGGGAGTGTTTAAATATGCCTGAGTAATCGCAACCTTTCTGCAAGCAGTCATATTATTAAGATAATCAATATCAGGGTATTCTATCAAAAACTTACGCTCAATTTCAAGAGGTTCCGGAACACCGATGAACCCTAATACTTCTTTAAGCAAATTATCGAGTCTTTTATTAAAATCACTGTTATTTGGTATAACTCGCAGGTGTGATGTGCCTGTCCATATAGAAAGTAATTTTTCGTCAAGTTCCTTGGCAAGCTTTACATCTTCTTTTCTCACAGAATTGCAGTTCTTAATGTAAGTGTTTTCATCTGTACAAGCAACACTTTTTAAATGAAATACAGCATCATACGAATTTCTTAATACATCTTCATTTTTATTACTTATTGAAATATATTTTTTAAATTCGGCATCGGTAACATATGCTTTGCTGTCAAGCAATCCTCTGTCAAATAAAATTACAGCCTGTTCCCCATTGTATGCCTTAGCTTTCTCTTCGAGAGAATTTTCTTCTTTTAATTGAGTTTCAAAAAGTTGTTTATGGAACTCATATACACCAAGTTTTTGCGGAGTAATGCCGTTGCTCAATAAATTACTTGCAATTTCTTCTAATATAAAAACTTTTATATTTAACTTTTCAAGTTCATCTTTCAAAAAATTCAAAGCAGTTGTTTTACCGCCACATGGACCGCCTGTCAAAACTATTTTAATTACCTCAGCCATAAATTCACCTCATTTAATTTATTATAACCTTTGAAATATTTATTATTATTCTGTATTTGAAAAAAGGCGATTGCAAAATTAATCTGCAATCGCCTTTTTAATATTACTTACTTCGTTTTTTACCGAAAATTATTGTTCCTGCAAAACCTGCTGCACACAAACCGACAAGCACACCTAAGAAAGTGAGATTATCACCTGTTTTTAAGGTAATAGGCTCAACATACTGTGTTTTATAAACCGTTTTTCCTGAACAACGGTTTTAACTGTAGGAGTCGGCTGTACAGTTGTCGGTTGCGGTTGTGGCTCTGTTTCTGATATTTTGTCAAACAAATAAACATAAACAACATCTTCAATTCCGGATACAATTTCAGTCGGTTCAACATCCCACTTGCCTTTTTCATAACCGTAATTTGCTGTCATACCTGTTGGAATATTGATTCTTGCAGTACCGTTGACATTCCACTTACCCTCTTTGTCAAGCAAAGTTACATAGTATGAAATATCATTTACACTCTTATCTTCCCAAGTACCGTTTACTACTTTAAAGGTTACTTTCTTCTGATATTTATCCGGTATTCCGTCAGGTTTCTCTCCGTTACCTATCTTATCTACTTCCCATATTGCCGTGAAGATATAGCTACATCGTCTTTGCCTTCCTTCTTATCCCAACCCATAAATACATAGTTTGTTCTTGTCGGATCTTCGAGTTTTATATTCTTTTCAAGAACAAATGTTGCTACATCATCACCCGAATAGGTTTTGTTATCGTGAACCCATACACCGCCGTTCGGCTTTACCTGTATTTTCTTTCCGTACTCTACTACCTGTGTAGCAGGTGTTGGTTTATCGTTTTCGTTTGGTTCTTTGTAATCAACTTTCGGGTCGGTTTTCTTTGTAAAAGTATAAGTGTAAGTTTCCGCATTTGTTCCCTTTACAGGCGACTTTGGCTCAATGTCCCACTTGCCGTTTTCATAACCGTAATTTGCTGTCATACCTGTTGGAATATTGATTCTTGCAGTACCGTTGACATTCCACTTACCATCTTTGTCAAGCAAAGTTACATAGTAAGAAATATCATTTGCACTCTTATCTTCCCAAGTACCGTTTACTATTTTAAAGGTAATTTTCTTTTGATATTTATCGGGGATTCCGTCAGGCTTTTCTCCGTCACCTATCTTATCTACTTCCCATATTGCTGTCAATTCATATTTTCTGTCAATTGAATCTGTAATTTGTTGGCTGTTGCTATAAGTGCTTTCACCGCACTTCCAGCCGTCAAATACATACTCATACTTAGTTGGTTTATTATCAATTGTTTTTACGAATTCACCCTCACGGTAAACAAATTTTGTATCGACGTTGAGTGTACCACCATCAAGATTATAAACTGCAGAGTAATATTTTATCTCTATGCTGTTATCATCACTGTCAACGGTAAGAAACGCATTATCAATCTGTTTATAATCATTACCGTCTTTTAAAAGCACTTTATAATTGCCTTTAGCAAGTTCTGCAGTATAACCGTTATCACCGCTCTGCAAGACAATGTAATCACTGTCAGACTTTACGGCAACCTCGTACGGTTTACCGAATATGCTTTCGGTATCCGCTACAGTATCATCAAGGTTGAAAACCACACTTGATGTATAGCAGTCCTTTGTTGTGTCTTTTACATAGGCGTATGCAGTTTTAGTTGTACCGTTCTCGTCAATATAACTGCCCCGTACCTCTATGTTATATTCAGTAGAGGGAGTAAGACTGCTAAAAGTTATTTTGCCGTCAATTACTTCACCCTTAACACCCTCAAGATAATATTCGCATCTGTCATCAAGATTTGTAAGAGTGAGTGTTGTTGCAGTTGTGGAAGTGTTAGGTTTTTTAAATACTATTACGGTTGTAGTCGAACTGTTTTCCGAGTTTTTATGGAATTTGCAGTTTCTCTTTTGAAGATTAATTTTAATTACACCTTCACCGGCTTTTAAACCGGTTATTGAGTAACCGCTTTCTGACTTGCTTAAACTTATGCAATCGCTGCCGGAAATTATTGTTCCCTGACTTACATAACAGGCAGGACATACAACATGAACAACCGAGCTTTGACCTAAGAGGTTAAGAATATCAACGCTCTCACCCTCAAACACACCAAACACTGCGTTTGCCATATCTTTTGACAGGTCATAATTTTTGAAATCGTCATCATACGACGCTGTCGCAATGATATTTCCGTCAGAATCCTTTACTGTTACGGAAATGCCGCCTTTTAATTTTTCAGAGTTAACAGATGCACCGTAAACTGCCGCATAAGCAAAGCCTTTGTGCGAATAGCTGCGGTTATAAGATCTGCCGCTCATATTATCAGAAGCGAACAAGCCTTTATCCGAATTGTAAATTTCAATTTCGCTTTTTGTGCCACGCACCACAGCCATATCGTGCTTGTCAAATACATACAGATAAGTGCCAAGCTTATTTTTCCATTCGTAAGTCAGCTCTTGAGGATTACCGTCGTAATTGCTTACTTTTGCCATTAAAAGCTCACTTGAACGAAGATCGTTACTGTCGCCCCTCATAAATCCGACAATTTCTACTGTCGGATTTGCACCGTCAAGTGCAAGTACGGCCGAGGGAACACCCACCGCACCCAAAATTGTTGCTGCCAATATAAAGCAGAAAACTCTCTGCAATGCTGACAACAACGTTTTTTTGTGTTTTTTTAACATTGCCATATATTACCTCCATGCAAATGATTATATGCAGAAGACAGGCAAATAATACACGGCAAAATAAAAAGGGAAAGCTAAACTTCCCCTTGTCCTAAAAAATTCCGTATTTAGTTTTTAATCGTTGCAATTTACTTCCGATTGGTTTTGTAAGCAACAACAGGAATATTACATTTGAAACCATATAAACAACGGTAAACGGTGCTGCGGTTGTAATGCTTGCCACAAATCTTGCTATATTAAATGTGCCGTCAGCCCAGAGAGTTGTCCATACATCCATTATAAAAGAAAATGCTATGCCCGATAGAGCGCCGTAAATAATAAGCAACACCTTACTCTCAACAAGTTTTTTAGCAAGCAAGCCCGCCAAAAATCCGATAAGTCCCCACGCAAGCATTTGAAACGGAGTCCATGGTCCTTGTCCAAAATAGAAATTTGAAACCACAGCAGAAAAAGATCCTGTAATAAAACCTGCTTCACTGCCAAGATAAATAGCGGTAATAATTACAATTGCAGTAACGGGCTTAAAAAACGGAATGGGAGCAAATACAAACCTGCCCGCTACAGACAATGCCGTCATAACAGCTATTATAACAATTCTGCGTGCATCGTTTTTACCTTTTTCAAAAGAAATAAAAAACGGAATACAGGCAACCACCGACAAAGCAAGCGATATAAAGGCATATTTGCGGTCGCCGAAGAAAAACACTCCGCAAAGTACAATAAGCGGTGCAACCACAAAAACACATAAGTATTTTATTATCTTTTTAGCAGTCATTTTACTCCTCCTTAACAGCGGAAATCAACTCTTCCGTTGTTATAATGCCGTCTTTTATACCTCGTGAAATTTTATTTGCAGAAGTCGTATAAAATCGTTTTCCGCAATAAAATTCGTGCGGTTCAAGTCTTTTTGAAAGAGTACCGTTAAAAAGCATTGCGCATACGGTGGAAACTTCAGCCGAAAAATCAAGGTCATGTGTAACAAGTAATATTGTAATTTGGTTGTCGGAAAGTTCTTTTAAAGTTTTTGCAAGTTCTGCTTTTGAAAAACTGTCACAACCCTTTGTCGGTTCGTCAAGCAATAATATTTTCGGTTCGAGAAGTAAAAGTTTTACAAAACCTGCACGCTGAATTTCACCTCCGCTAAGGTCATACGGATGGTGATTTAAAAGACGGTGTACATTAAACTTTTCTGACAATTTATTTATTTTTTCCAAATCCCCGCTCACGCTTTTAAAGTCTTCAAGCAAGCTGTCTTTAACAAATAACAATTGTGGATTTTGAGGCATAGTAGCTGTTTTTTCATTTAGTTTCACCTTGCCTCTGTACGGCTTAAGCCTTGCTCCTATTACGGAAAGCAAAGTTGATTTTCCGCTGCCGTTTGCACCGACAACCGAAAAAATTTCCCCTCTGTTTACAGATAAATTAAGACCGAGGAGCACATCATCAGACTTTTTATCATATCTGAAATATATATTTTTAACCGATAATATTTCATCGTCGGAATTATTATTCTGCAATGTATGTTCTGTAAAAGAATTATTTTTGCTATATTTTGCAAAAAGTTCTCTGCCTTCTTTGACCGTAACGGGGCATTGCGATTTACAATCCGTTACGGAATAAAGCCGTGCAGGCACGGGCAAAGCGAGCATCATAGGATGATTTTTTGAAATTTTGCTAAGAGCATTGCAAGTATCTTTAGGTTCGGTATCGGTAATTATTTTTCCTTGCTCCATAACAATAATTCTATCCGCAACAGGAAACAGTTTTTCAAGTCTGTGTTCGGTAATAATTAAAGTGATACCCAAGTCTTTATTAAGTTTGTCAAGAATTGTAAAAAAGTTTTCTGCCGATACAGGGTCAAGCTGACTTGCGGGTTCGTCAAGAATTAATACATCAGGCTCGGCAACAGATGCCGCCGCAAGATTAAGAATTTGCATCTGACCGCCAGAAAGTGAGTTCGTCTTTTGTTCTATTATTTTTGAAAGTCCAAAGTAAGTAGCCGTTTCACTTATTTTAATATTTATTTCTTCACTCGACATTCCCATATTTTCAAGCGTAAATGCAAGTTCATGGAGTACGGTATCGGTTACTGTTTGATTTTCGGGATTTTGCGAAACATAGCCTATTTTAAAAGCCGTATCTTCTTCACTGCATTTTTCAATATTTTCGGAACAGAAAAATATTTCTCCCGTTTTTGTGCCGTGAGGAGCTGCCTGCGGCTTTAAAAGTCTTAGCAGTGTTGTTTTTCCGCAGCCGGACTGACCGCAGATAACACAAAACTCTCCCCTTTTCACAGTGAAATTCACATTATCCAAAGCCTTTTCCTGCATCTGCGGATAAGTAAAACTTAAATTTTTGACAGAGAAAATTTCCATACAAGCTCCTCCTTTAACTCAATGATAAACGGCATAAATGACAGTACGCCGAAAGCCGACATTCCGAGTACGGATAATATTGTAATATCACACATCTCGATATGCGGATATATAAGAAAATCAAGTTGACCTGTCGCTAAAGCAAACAGCACTGTAGTCAACATTCCCAGAGAAAGTACAGTAAAAACCGTATCTGCTTTTGTAAAAGGGAAGCGGCAGTAAAAACTGCGCTTTTTAACTCCGTATCCCCTTGCGCTCATTGAATCGGCAGTTTGAACCGAACCCTCAAGCATTACGGAAACCGAAGCAGAAAATGCACCTATGTATTGTTTAAATTTATTTTTACCGCAAAAATCGGATTGAGCCGCCAATGTGCGCTTAAACACAAGAATAAATTTAGGCACAAAATGAAGTACCATTGAAAACAATAATGCAAGTCTTGGTAAAAATCTTCCAAAAATATATATAAGTTTTTCGGAATCAAACACGCTGTTGAATACCGAAAACCAAAGTATCACGCTCAAAAGCATCAGTCCGAGCACCGCACCGTAAACTATAGCCTCAAGCGTAATAGGAATATCATTTATAAATATAAGCGGTGTTACTCCCTTGTGTGAGAAAAGCGGATTGGTTATTGTTACAAGTAAAAAAATCAGCACATAACCAAAAAAGGATTTTAAAAATAATTTAAAACCCTTTTGTAATACAGAATAAGCCGCCGCTCCGAAAAGCGACAGCAGTAAAATTATATAATTCCATGTAAACATTGATACCAACAGCACAGATACAAAATATATAAGCTGAGCCAGCGGATTAAAGGAATTAAATCTTAGCATTATTCTTCTCCTGTAAATTCGTTTCCGATATCTGCACCCAAATCGCAGGTATATAAGAATTTAATTGTATCTCCGTCATGCAAATCATAAGAATTGCAGCCTACCGACGGAAAAACATCATTTACGCAGTATTCCCAACCCGAAAGCTGACCGCAAGAAAATTCATAAAGATTTGCGATACCCTCAATATAAATATCCGCGTCCGTTCCCTCGTATTCATATTGAATTTTATTCTGACGGCAGGCTTCACTAAGCGCATCATATGCGGTAGCATTTTCGTCAAGAGTAATCTTTGTAGGCTTGAGAATTACGCCGTCACTCGGAACATAGCTTTCAAGACCGCTTTCAAGCTGATCCATATTATTTAAAATGGTTGAGCAGTTGATTGAAAAAGTAACCTCCATTCCCTCTTTTTGAGATGAAGAGGAATAGTAGTCATCGGGAGTCTGAACCGAACAGCCGCATAGCACGGCAGTAATTATCAATACAAGTAATAAAAGTTTTAATTTCATTATTTGTCACCTTTTCTTTTGCCGAATAATCTGAACGGCTCACCGTCTTTTTTCAGCACTGTTAATCTTATAATTAAAAGCACAGCCGCTACTGCCACAAGTCCGATAAGAGAAACATAGAAAATAAAATTATTGTCGTCATCCGAATTTGCCGCCGCTACGGAATCCGGAGTAGATGCAAGCGTAAAAGGCTCGTAATTGTCATCTGCCAAAGCCATTACCTGATCATCATAATTTTCCGCATTATTGGATTCGGGCTTTACAGTTGTTTCCTGCTGTCCTTCGTCAACTTGCGAATTATGTTTTTCTGTAATATCACCTGTATTTACAGAATTATTTTTATTGTTGCTGTCTATATTAACCTCAGAACTGTCTGTGTTTGAATTTTCAGTGTTCTGTCGGGAATTTTCGCTATTAGAATTATTTTTCTTTGTATCGTCAAATTCAAAAATCTCGGTATTGCCCTTTGACATATATTTATATAAATCAACAAGTGAGTTTAATGCCTGATAACACGCAATATTATTCGATTTTCCGTTTTCAATATGAGAAAAACCGCCGTCTGAATTTTTGAAAGTCATGAGATTGTCAACAAGAGTGTTGCCGTTTTTAATAAATCTTGAATCCGACTGCACATCTATATCGAGTGCAACAAGCGCAGAAATAACTTGGGAAACACTCTCGGAATTTACTGTGCCGAAAGAAGAATATCCGCCTTTTTCATTTTGTTTTTTTGACAAAACATTAAGTGCTCTGTCAATAGATTCTTTTACCGTACTGTCAGATTTATAAGGAGCAAGTGCCTGTAAGCACATTGCGGTAACATCGGTATCGGCAGACTTTCCCATAAGTGTAAAACCACCGTCCGAAAGCTGTAAGCCTATAATTTTTTTAATAAAATATTCTCTGTCATATTTTGCGTCACTCGGAACTTTTGCATTTGCACAGTCGAGTGACAGCAAGGCATAAACATATGCATTTATACCTTGCTTGTTCACATTTTCACTGTTATAAACTCCGTCACTGAGCAAATTTTTGCCGTTGATATTTTCAGGATTAAGTCCGCAGGCATAAAGTGCAAGTGAGGTACGCTGAAAATCTGTAGCTTTGCTTTTTGATTTATATAACTTTTCGGCAGATTTTATCATAGAACTTTGTACAGCAGTTACATCTGTACCGTATTTTGACAAAGAAATAATATACCACTGTGTTTCAGAATTATCTGTGGTTTCAGAAAGTTTTTGTACAAACGAAGCTGTATCGTCAGCCTTTAAAATTGCCGATTTATACGAGATAATTCCGTCTATAGTTTTTGAAATATCTTCTTTTGTGTAGTTTTCAGCCGCATTTACTGTTACCGATAAAGATAACATTACTGCGCATATAAGTAAAGCTGTCAGTTTTTTCAGCATAATTATCATTCCTTATTAGAATTATTCTGTTTCACCCGAAAGAATTGTCTGAAGTGCTGTAACATCATTTACATCAACTTTTCCGTCTTTGTTTACATCAGCAATTCTTACTTGTTCTTCGCTAATATTGTTATAATTGCTAAGGTATGTCTGAATAGCTGTAACATCGTTAATGTCTACCTTACTGTCAAGGTTTACATCATTGACAATCTTTGTATCTACAAATACTGTGTAGTCATCTGCGTAACGAAGAACTGCAGGAGCACCGCTGTAACCGTACTTTTCAACCTGTAAGCTGTGGTCGCCGAATGTAAGCTGATCCTTATCAATTACAACTACACCGTTATAATCTGTTGTGTATTCTTTGCCGTCAAAATATACTGTCATATTATCAATCGGAAGAACAGCGTCACCGAATGTAGCCTTTGCTGTAAATGTAATTTTACCCTCGCTTGTAAGCAATGAAGTATCTGCAATCGGGAGGTAGCATGGATACTCACCGTAATAAAGAACTACTGTATCATTATTATTAAGTGTATAATCGTTTACTCCTACATTAGGAACTACGCTGTTTACAGCATAATACCAGCCGTCCCAGCCGCCGAATGAACCTGCTGCAATGCCGTTTACCTCTGAAATATAGCCTGCATCTGCACCTACTACTTCGATATTATCAGAAACTTCGTCTGCATATGAGATAAGCTGACCGACATTGCTGTCCTTTGCAATTTCAAATGTGTCTTTAAGGTAGCAAGCCTCCGGACCTTCAATTCTGAGATTTACATTAATTGTGTTTTCTCTTGCAATATTAACTGTAAAGTCGTCAGCATAACGAAGTACGGCAGGAGCACCGTTTGAATTTTTCTTTTCAACCTGAACACTGTGCTCACCTGATGTAAAATCAGCCTTGCTAAGTGAAATTGTACCGTTTTCATCTGTTGTATAAGTATGACCGTCAAAAGTAACTGTCATATCTGCAATAGCAACTGTGCTTACGGTCGGATTCCAGTCGCTGTCATATGTAGTTGACTCTGCATTAAAACTGATTTTTCCGTCACTGTTTAATGCCGAAGTGTCAATCTGCGGAAGAAGACAAGGAAAATCACCGTAATAAAGAACAACTGTATCATTGTCGCTAAGTGTGTAATCACCTACGCCAACATTTGGTGAAACTGAATTTACAATATACTGCCAGCCGTCCCAGCCGCCGAATTTGCCTGCTGTTTCGCCGTTTACATCTGTTATGTAATTATTTTCGGCGCCTGTTACCGTAACATCATCAGAAAGCTTGTCTGCATACTGAATTAAGTCAGCTGCCGTACTACCCTGTGGAATTTCATAATTGTCATAAAGCACACAAGAATTCACACCCTCAATACGGAGTGAAACTGTAATGTCTTTTGTTTCTGCCGCAAATGCCGTAACTGCAGATGCAGAAACAAGCAAAGTAGCAAGTGAAGCAGAAATAAATTTTGCTGTTGTTTTCATAAACATTCTCCTTAAATAAAAAATAGCCCCTTAAAAGAGGCATAGCTATATAAAGGGTAATAATTTACCCAATAACTATTCTCCCACTGCCCAAGAAAGTTTTTCAAACTATGTTATGGCAGGTCTCCTGACTTACAGTCTGCGTTAAAGCAGCCAAGGCGCCTTCTCGGTTTCCCAATGGCATGAGCCAAGGCTATAACTGTTTACAGTAATGGCGGTTGTGACGGACTTGCACCGTCTTCCCTATTAATTAAATGAATAAACCATAACAAATATTAAGTTCAAATTAAATTTTATAGCATAATCGGTGTTATGTCAAGTTAATGCCTGTCTTTTTCCTCTTTTGCCTTATTTTTCCGCTTTATCACAGATAAATACAGCATAAAACACAAAACACCGACAGCAAGTCCGCAAATAACTCCAACTATAAGCATAAATACAGTGTTGTCTGAAAATTTGCCGTTTAATGAACCGAGTTCGTCAATACTGCTTTTTTCTGAATTTCCTGTACTTTCATTGCTTTCGGATTTATATTCCGTTGTATCCGATTTTTCATTATCATTTGATTTTTCACTGCCTTGTTTTGTAACACTTACCTTACCGCTTGAACATTGCGAAATTTCAACGCTTTCTGCCGAAGAATTAACACAATCATAGGCTGTATATTGCAAATTACTCTGACCTTCGGCTGTTGCCTTAAATTCTAAAGTAAGTATTACCGTGTCATTATCAATATTTTTGCCGTCTTTGCAAAGGTAAGATACATTTAATGTACTTCCGTTATCATAAGCATAAGCCAGACTGTCCGAATCGGAACTGATTGAACGGTATTCTATTATATTTCTGTCATAAGTAAATTTTAATAATACGGCAGAGATTTTTTCGGACGATTTTGCCTTTACATCAACCTTAAAAATTCTGCCTTTATCACAATTTATATCTTCTGTTTTGAAAGCTACGCCGTTTGTATCGGCGGCAAAAACAGAAACAGCGGAGAAAATTATGAAAAGAACCGTAAACATTAATAATACAAATCTTTTCATATTTTCTCCGCTCCTTTTTAAGCGTGTTCTGCTTTATTAAAATTTTTTTGTTCGGTATCTGACCTTTGTCCCTCTTTTTTGCTCTGCACATTGTAGGAAATGCGTGTAAGCATATTTTCACTCACAAACCGTTGAGCAACTTTTGCTACTTTCATTGTAAAGCCGGGAATAATAACCATTTTGCCTTTCATAGTTTTCTCAATCGCATACTTAGCAACAAAATCCGGCGAAAGTCCGTTAAGGCAAAACTTTACATCCGCAACATTATTAAAATTAGTATTCACAGGACCGGGACAAAGCACGGAAATTTTAACATTACTGCCCTGTCGCCTCAGTTCTTCGTGAACAGCCTCTGTAAGCCTTACAACATAATTTTTTGATGCATAATAACTTGAAAAAGTCGGACCCGCCAAAAAGCCCGCTGACGAGCCTACATTAAGAATGTAGCCTTTATTTTTCTTAACCATATCCTGCAAAAAGCATTTTGTCAGAATATGCACTGCACTTATATTTGTGTGAATTAAATCAAGCTCTTTTTTCAGCGGTACATCCAAAAATCTGCCATATGCGCCAAAGCCTGCATTATTGACGAGAAAATCTATATCCTCGTCTTTTAAATGCTCATACAAATCAATAGCGTCTTGTTCCCGTGACAAATCAATGGTGATTACTCTGACATTTACATTTTAAGTTCAGCCTTAAGCTCTGTCAGCTTATCATAGTTTCTTGACGCAACTATCAAATCATACCCCATTGCAGCCAAGATTTCTCCGCAAATTTCCTTCACCAATCCCCGAACTTGCTCCTGTAATTAAA
>ENA-OQCO01001000-OQCO01001000.1-human-gut-metagenome-genome-assembly--contig:-NODE-1000-length-12446-cov-1.977190_pt1 | contig 12446 bp, 15 predicted proteins | sample MGYA00242500_ERZ504582 | MGnify/ENA primary metagenome ERZ504582 (study PRJEB26092, sample SAMD00036346) | human gut metagenome | host: Homo sapiens | study: EMG produced TPA metagenomics assembly of...
CCATGGGGACCACGTAGGGGATGCAGCCGCCATCGCCAGACGTACCGGTGCGCCGGTCTGCTGCACAGCGGATCTGGCGGATGCGGTGTTTGTCCCTGCGGGGGTGGCATGCGTCGCCGGAAATCTGGGCGGCACGGTCCGCCTGTCCTTTGGCTGCGCCAAGTTTTTCCAGGCCCTCCACGGCGGCGGTGCGGCGGGCTGTCCGCCTGCGGCTTCCTTTTGAGATGGGGGGCAGGAAGATCTATCACGCCGGAGACACGGCCCTGATGACCGATATGACCCTGCTGGCAGACGAGGACATCGACGTGGCGCTGCTGCCCATCGGAGATTTCTACACCATGGGCCCGGCGGATGCCCTCCGGGCAGTGAAGCTGATCCGGCCCCGACTGACGGTCCCCATGCACTACAACACCTTCCAGGCCATCACCCAGGATCCGGAGGCATTCGCCGCCGCCTGCAAAGAGGCGGGATTTGCCGCCAAAGTCCTCAGCCGGGGGAGGAGATGACCCTGTAAGCAGCCTGGGACGGGAGCGGGCGGAGCACCACAGCGGCTGCCCCGGCACGGGCGAATGAATCGCTTCCGTGCGAAGCCAACAGAGAGTTCTTGGGGGGACAGATCTGCCCGATCATGCAGGCGGCCAGTCAGGCGGTGCTGGAAGCATCGGCATTGAAATTGCTGGCGGAGACTTCACAGCGACTCCAAATCTTACAGGGCAATCGAAGCGAAATTTGATATATCCCTTGCTGGTAACCCGTTACGAACAATCCCTGGTATTTCCGGCTGTAAAAACCTCCTGAAGCATTAGCCCTTCAGGAGTTTTACAGCTTGTGTTGACAGAAGAGATGCGGACATTGGAGCTCCGCACAGCAGGACGGTGCGTTTGCGCAGTACAAGCGTTTTGCCGCAGGCGGAACCTTGGCGGAGGCAGAATTCATTTCCGCCGAGCATTTGAATCGCCGAAGGGTTTCGCGGGCCAATGGCCTGCGAAACCCAAAAAGAAAGACACGACGAAAGTCGTGTCTTTCTTTTTGGTGACCCGTCGGGGATTCGAACCCCGGACCCACTGCTTAAAAGGCAGTTGCTCTGCCGACTGAGCTACCGGGTCGCTTATGTGAAAAGCCCTACAGACAGGGCAAAACAGGCTTGGCTGGGATGGCTGGACTCGAACCAGCGAGTGAGGGAGTCAAAGTCCCTTGCCTTACCACTTGGCTACACCCCTGTGTGAAAAAAGATCAGGGACTGGGATCTCTCCCAATCCCTGATATTCAGTGGGGTGGGTAAAGGGACTCGAACCCTCGACACCCGGAACCACAATCCGGTGCTCTAACCAACTGAGCTACACCCACCAAATATGAACCGCAAGGGATGCTGACGATGCTCCTTCAGCAAAAGAGTGGCGCGCCAGAAGGGACTCGAACCCCTGGCCTACTGCTTAGAAGGCAGTTGCTCTATCCAACTGAGCTACTGGCGCAAATAAAGTCAGTGGAGCGGGTGACGGGAATCGAACCCGCATCCCCAGCTTGGAAGGCTGGTGCCCTGGCCATTGTGCTACACCCGCATGGGTCCTCCGCAAAATCGTCAGCTTTGATATGTTACCATGTTTCACGCCCTTTGTCAACGGGATAATCGGATTTTTTTGAAGTTTTTTCCGGCGGGAGGCGGCGGCAGAGAGGCTCTTGTGAAGAAAATAACGCTTGTAAAGGCTGGGGCGGTATGCTATCATTATCACGATATACTCCCCATGATGTGGGGTCGGAAACAAAAAGATAAGGAGAATTTCATCATGAAAGTACTTGTCATCAATGCGGGGAGCTCTTCCCTGAAGTATCAGCTCATGGATCCGGAAACCGGCAAGGTCTTTGCCAAGGGCCTGTGCGAGCGCATCGGTCTGGACGGCAAATTCACCTACAAGCCCCAGGTGGAGGGCAAGGAGACCATCAAGGCCGCCGATGTGGCCATGCCCACCCACTCCGAGGCCATCCAGACCGTGCTGAACGCTCTGGTGGATCCCCAGAACGGCGTCATCTCCTCCATGAAGGAGATCGATGCGGTGGGTCACCGTGTGGTCCACGGCGGCGAGACCTTCGCCTCCTCCGTGCTCATCAACGATGAGGTGCTGAAGGCCGTGGAGGACTGCACGCCTCTGGCTCCCCTGCACAACCCTGCCAATATCATCGGCATCGAGGCCTGCCGCAAGGTGCTGGGCGACGACGTGCCGCAGGTGGCTGTGTTCGACACCGCTTTCCACCAGACCATGCCGGAGCATGCCTATCTGTACAGCATCCCCTACAAGTACTATGAGAACGACAAGCTGCGCCGCTACGGCTTCCACGGCACCTCCCACCGCTATGTGACCCTGCGGGCCGCCGAGCTGCTGGGCAAGGATCCCAAGGATCTGAAGATCGTGTCCTGCCATCTGGGCAACGGCTCCTCTCTGGCCGCTGTGGACGGCGGCAAGTGCGTGGACACCTCCATGGGTCTGACGCCGCTGGCCGGTCTGCCCATGGGTACCCGTGCCGGCGACATGGACGTGGGCGTTATCGAGTATGTGGCCAACAAGTACGACCGCTCCATCTCCTCTGTGATGGAAGGTCTGAACAAGCGCTCCGGCATGATGGGCCTGTCCGGTGTGTCCTCCGACTTCCGTGATCTGGAGGCCGCTGCCGCCAAGGGCCATCACCGCTCCGCCATCGCCCTGCGGATCTTTGAGTACCGTGTACACAAGATGATCGCTGAGTACGCCGCCGCCATGAACGGCGTGGACGTGGTGGTCTTTACCGCCGGTGTGGGTGAGAATGCCCCCTCCACCCGTGCTCACATTCTGGAGGGTCTGGAGTTCATGGGCATTACCTGCGACGAGGAGAAGAACAATGTCCGTGGTGAGGAGCGCATTATCTCCAAGGATGGCGCCCCTGTCACTGTGATGGTCATCCCCACCAATGAGGAGCTGATGATCGCTCAGGACACCCTGTCCATCGTGGAGGAGAACAAGAACAAGTAAGCTTGTTTGACGCAAGGAGCCGACTGCTATGCAGTCGGCTCCTTTTTTGTTTTTCGGAAAGGGGCGCAAATTTTTTCCTGTTGTCCGGTGGAGGGCAACAGGCGGTACAACTTTCCCGGCGGGGACGCCACAGGCAGAAGGGAGTGTGAGAACATGGAGACAATACGAGAGGAGGCGGCGGTATGGAGCTGCTGACGGTTCTGGCGGGCATCTCCTCCTGCGTCACCGGAATCGGTGCAGCGCTGATCCTGCTGCTGCGGCCGGTGCGGGAGGCGCTGACGGGGACGAAGCACCTGCGGGAGGGGCAGAAATGCCTGTTGCGGAGCAATATGCTGCATACATACTATAAGAATAGGGAGCACTCCGCCATCCGGCAGTATGAGTATGAGAATTTTCTGCTGGAGTACCGGGCCTATAAGGCCCTGCGGGGCAATTCCTTCATCGATCGTATCTATCAGGAGGTCAAGACCTGGGACATTGTATCATAAGGAGGGCTTTTATGGAAAATCTGGGTATTGCCAGCGTGGCGGCCATCACCGTCATCACCTATCTCATGGGCATGGCCGTGCGGGCCAGCCGGATGGACAACAAGTGGATCCCCATTCTCTGCGGCCTGCTGGGCGGGCTGCTGGGGCTGGTGAGCTTCTATCTGCTGCCCATCCCCGACTATCCGGCGGGGGACCCTATCACCGCTGCGGCGGTGGGCATCGTCAGCGGTCTGGCGGCTACGGGGCTGCATCAGGCCGCCAAGCAGCTGAGCAAGGAGGCGGGCGGAGATGCCTAAGGTGTATCTGTCCCCGGCGTATCACTACTGGAATCCCTGCGCCGTGGCGGGGTGCGACGAGACCACCCACAACAACCTCTATCTGGATGTGCTGGAGCCGTATCTGGCAGCCTGCGGCATCCAGTATAAGCGGGGGCCACGACGGACGCCCAAGTCCGGTGAGAACGGGGACGCCCTGATGCTGCAGGCGGTACGGGAATCCGATGCGTGGGGTGCCGACGTCCACTACGTCAGCCACACCAACGCCGCCAACGGCGGCGTCCGGGGCTACCGGCCCATGATCTATCCCGGCTCCGGCGGCGGGCGAAAGCTGGCGGCGTGTATCCTGAAGTATCGCCGGAAAATCTACGACCAACCCATCCGACTGTCGGAGAGCAGCGTGTGGTATGAGCTGCGGGCTCCGGCGGCGGTGAGCTTCTATGAGGAGCACGTGTTCCACGACAACGCCGCCGACGCCCAGTGGTTCCACAGCCATCTGGGTGCCATTGCAGAGGCTACCTGCCGGGGACTGTGCGAGTATTTCGGTATCCCGTACCGGGCGCCGGGGACGGCCAAGCCGTCTTCGGCGCCGAGCATCAGGAAGGAGGAACAGGTGACCGTGGAGCTGCGTATGCTGAAGCGTGGCATGGAGGGCGGTGACGTCCGGAGCGCCATGCTGCTGATGAAGGACAAGGGGTACTACCCCTACGCCATCCCCGTCAGTGACAAGCTGTTCGGGGCCAAAATGGAGGCCGGGCTGCGGAAGATGCAGGCCGACCATGGCCTCGGCGTGGACGGTATCTTGGGGGCCGCCAGTTGGGGCTATCTGCTGGGGCGATAAGGATAAAGTCAGAGCACACAGCGTAAGCTGTGTGCTCTGACTTGGATGTGTGAGATGCCGCCTTTTTCGTGCAGAGCAGCAGATTTTTGAGTAGAATCGCTGTGCTTGGACTTAGTCCTGCATGATGCGCTTCACGCTTTCACGAAGTTCTTCTATCGTATCGCACTGTCCAATCAGTTCAATAATTGCTCGCAGCAGTGCTTCCGTATAATTCATCTCCATTTTCTCCCTTCTCTCATTCCTTTGTCAGTTGGGTCAGGAAGGCCATGACCACACGGTTCAGATCCTTCATGGCGGCGGGGAAGTTGAATGCGAAGTCGTGGTGCTCGAACAGGCAGTCCGACACGGACTTGATGGCCATGAACTTCACCCCGTTCCGCAGGCACACCTGCGCCACGGCGCAGCCCTCCATCTCGCACAGCAGCGGATGGAAGGTATCGGCGATCCAGTGGGAGCGGGGGGTATCGGTGGCGAACCAGTCGCCGGTGGCCACCCAGCCGGTACGGTAGGGAACGCCGGTGGCATCCATGGCGGCCCTGGCGGCAGGCAGGTCCGCGTGGGGAACTGAATTTGGTTGACGGTGGACACCAGTCCCACGGGATCGCCGATGGCGGTGGTGTCCACATCGTGCTGCACGAAGCCCTCCGCCAGAACGATGGTACCGATGGGGACATTCTCGAAGCAGCCGGCCACACCGGCGTTCAGCACCAGATCCGGGTGGTAGAGGCTGATGAGCAGCTGGGCGCCCATGGCGGCGTTGACCTTGCTGACGCCGCAGCAGCAGGCGATGATATGGGGGCGGATCTGATAAAAGGACACGCCCGCCTCCGTGCGGATGGGCGTGCGGGTCTCGTCTGTCAGCAGCGTCTCTATTTCGCCGGGCATGGCGTATACCAGACCAATGGTCATGATGGAGTTCCTCCTTAAAGTGCATATTTTTCTCCATTGTAACGGGATGGGGGACGTGTGTCAAGGGAAAGCGCCTGTGGGAGGGAAAAAGTCCCTCCGGAGCCTCCGGAGGGACTTTGGGACAGTGCTTACTCCCGGCGCAGGGCCTCGATGGGGTTCAGGCGGGAGGCCTTGACGGCAGGCACCAGACCAAACACGATGCCGATGACCATGGAGAAGGCCACCGCCACAATGCAGGCCGGGGCGCTGATGGCCACTGCCGTACCCATGACGTGGCTCAGCATCTCCGCCAGACCGATGCCGCATAGGACGCCCAGCAGGCCGCCCAAGCTGGTAAGCACTGCCGCCTCCGTCAGAAACTGCCAGAGGATGCGGCTCTTCCGGGCGCCGATGGCGATTTTCAGGCCGATCTCACGGGTGCGCTCGGTGACGGAAACCAGCATGATGTTCATGACGCCGATGCCGCCCACCACCAGAGAGATGGCGGCGATCCAGATCAGCTGGCGGTTGGTGGTCTCCGACAGGCTTTGCAGCTCGGAGGCCTGCTTCAGCAGATCCTGCGCCTGATAGGCCGCCTTGCTGCCGCTCACGACCTTTCCGTTGAGGTAGTCCGCCACGCCGCTGCCGGCTTTTGTCATATCATTGGTGGAGGAGGCCCGCACCGCCACGTTCATAGGCTCGTCGTAGCGGAAGGCGATGGGCCAGCAGCTCTCCGGGATCATCACGGTGCCGGAGGTGGTGCGGGCGTACATCTGATAATCCTCTACACTGTTGATGACCGGCTGGGAGGTGACCCTCTGGCTCACCACGCCCACCACGGTGAAGGGTTCGCCCTGCATCTCGATGACGCCGCCGATGGGGTTCTGTCCGGGAAACAGGCTCTGAGCTGCCGCCGTGTCGATGACGGCCACCTTGCGGCAGGAGGAGAAATCCTCCGGTAGGAAGGCACGACCGTAATTCACCTGATAGCCCGCCACGGAGAGATAGTGGTCGTCCACGCCGTTGAGGGTGCCGGTGAAGGACTGGTTGCCGGCATAGATGCCGTCGGCCCACGTACGCTGGCGGTACATGGCCACGGCGGAGACGCCGGGCAGGGCGTCCATCTCGTCCCGCATGGCAGACGTGATGGCGGCGATGCCCTCCGGCAGCTCCCCGTAGGAGAAGTCCACGGTGCTGCCGTCCTGCGTCAGCTGCACCTGCACCATGTCGTTGCCGGCACCGATGAGATTCTGCTTGATCTGCTCGTTGGTGCCACGGATAGTAGAAACGATGGTGATGATGGCGGCAATGCCGATGATGATGCCCAGCATGGTCAGAAACGACCGCAGCTTATGGCTCCACACGCCTTGCAGCGCCAGATTGATATTTTCCAACATAGTTACCGCCTCCTTACCAGCCGTACAGGGCATCCACGGTGGCTTCCTCCGTTTTGGCTCCGGACACCACGTCCCGGCCATAGGGGAAGGCCACATAGTCCTCCGGCGTCAGGCCGCCACGGATCTGGGTGTAGCTGTCCCACACCACCTTACCGGTCTGGACCCAGCGCTGCTCCAGCTTGCCGTTCTCCCCACGGGCCATGACGTAGCTCTTGCCGTTTTCCGTGCGGACGTACATATTCTCCAGATACAGGCTGCTGCCGTCGCTGTCGGATACCGCCTGATAGCTGATGCTGACGCTCTCCCCCTCCTGCAGCTGCTGATCCTCGCTGACGAACACCTTGAAGGGGTAATAGGATACATTGGGGTTACCATCACCCCCATAGGAATCGCCGTCGGTGGGATAGGTACTGATCTCCACCACCTCGCCGGTGCAGGCAGCCCCGGTCATCCGTGAGCTGATATTCACCGTCTGGCCCACCTTCACGGTGTCCAGCCGCAGCTCGCTGACGGTGCCGGTGACGTAATAGCCGCCGCCGGCAGAGACCTCCACCACCGCTTCGTTGTTGGCAGCGGCATCCGTGGGGGTGCGGACGGCCTTGACCACGCCGTCCAGCTGGCTGTACACACTGCTGTCGGAGGCCTCTGCCTGTTTCCGGCGCAGATCCAACTCCGCCATTTTGATGGAGGTATCCGCCTCCTGAATCTCCCGGAGTTTATCGTTCTGCATCCGCAGCAGCTCCTCCTTGGTGTAGGACCGGCTCAACAGCTCCTGCACCCGCTGCAGTTCCTTGCGCAGCTGACGTATCTCGTCGGTGGTGCCGTCCACGGAGATATCCTCCGCCGCCGGAAGCTCCGCCAGCGACACGGAGATGGCTCCGTTCTCTCCACGGATCAGGTGCAGGCCCCAGCTGCCGATGATGTCCCCCAGTGTCTCGTCGCCCCGGTGGGTCACCAGCACCACATACAGTTCCTTCTCCCCTTCCGGCAGCAGCACCGACAGGTTCTGCTCCGTCAGGGCATCACCGCTGTTCCAGTCGCAGTAGAGGGGATCCTCCGCCGTACCGGCGGCGCTGCCACGCAGCAGGGGCTTGCCGGGTTGGATGGGCTTGGAATCCCGGCGAATGATCTCGCCGGTGGATTCCGCCAGCTTCTTCTCGATCTTGGCGGACAGCGCATCCGCCTGCTGCTGGAGCTTCTCCTTGTCCTCGGCCAGCTGAAGCTGCTGGAGTTCCTTGCGGGTGTTCTCCTGTTGCAGCCGCAGGCGCTCCAGAGCGATGCGGGCCCGCTCCACGTCCAACTCCGTCAGGGTGCTGTCGTAGCTCAGCAGGCGGTCTCCCTTCTTCACCGTCTGGCCCTCCGTCACATAGACCTGCGCAGAGCTCTGGGTCTTGGAGAGGTACACCTTCTGGAGCTTATCCATGGTAACGGTACCGCTGGTTTCCGTGGTGTCACCCCCATACTCCGTCATGCCGATTTCTGTCACGGGATAGACCTTTACGGCGCTGCGGCTGCCGTTGCGAAGCAGCGTCAGCCCACCCCACACCAGAGCGCACACACCCACTACGATACCCGCCGCCAGCAGCGGCCGCTTGAGCTTACTGTTCATGGTTGTCACCTCCGCTGAGGACACCGTCCCGGATGGTCATGATCCGCTGGGCCTGCTGCGCCACCTGCGCATCGTGGGTAATCATGATAATAGTGGCACCCATTTTCATGGAGCTGATGGAACAGCTCCATGACCTGTGCGCCGCTGGCAGAATCCAGGGCGCCGGTGGGTTCGTCCGCCAGCAGCAGCTTGGGGCCGCCCACCATGGCCCGTGCAATGGCCACACGCTGGCACTGGCCGCCGGACAGCTGGTCCGGGCGATGGTCGATCCGGTCGCCGAGGCCCACCATCTCCAGCGCCGCACGGGCCCGCTCCCGGCGCTCCGCCTTCTTCACCCCGCCGTACAGCAGCGGCAGAGCCACGTTATCCAGTGCCGTCAGCCGGGGCAGCAGGTGGAAGGACTGAAACACGAAGCCCAGCTCCTGGTTCCGCACCTGCGCCAGCTGTAGGTCCGTGCAGGCGGTGATATCCTGCCCGCACAGGAGATAGCTGCCGCTGGTGGGCTCATCCAAACAGCCGATGATGTTCATCAGCGTGGTCTTGCCGCTGCCGGATGGTCCCATGATGGCAAGGTATTCTCCCTCGGCCACATCCAGACTCACGTCCCGCAGCACACGGGTCACGGTCTTGCCCATGGGGTAGTCCTTGCAGATATTCCGCATTTCAAGGATCATGCTCAGCCCTCCGTCACGGTGTTGTCTGTGGCAGTACCGTCCGTTACGGCACCGCCACCACCCTCCGGCTGTTCAACGCCGCCACCCGATGCATTGCTGTCGTCCGGCTTAAAGGTGCGCTGGTCATAGGGAACACAGATCATTCCCACCGTCAGTGTCTCATCCGGGTAGGCGATATAATCCTCCGTCGTCAGCCCGCTCTCCACGGGATAGGTGGCCAGCGTCTCCTCATAGGTACCCAAGGTCAGGCTGCGCTTTTCCAGCTTCCCATTCTTATCCTGCGCCCACACCCACGGGGAGGTGTCGGCGTCATTGATGTAATAGGCGGGCAGGTGGATACCCTCCTGCCGCTGGCCCTGACCGTGATCCGGCTCGATGTAAACGTGCTGGCCCATCAGCAGACCATCGCTGCTGTCCAGCGTCACATAGAAGGGGTACTTGCTGGCGGTGGACACGTCGCTGCCGCCGTCCATGGTGTTTTGATTGCTACCGGTGGCGGGATTCTTCCAATCAATAGAACTGATACTGCCCTTCCAGACGTCACTGCCCACACGGGAACGGACCAGCACCTCCGCCCCCTTGGACAGGGCCGACGCATTGTTCTCATTGACGTAGCCCTTCACACGGAAGCCTGCCGTCTCCACGATGGTCATGAAGGGTAGGGCTTTGCCGTTGCTGTCGGTGCCTCCGTTCTCGTTCACCGCCTGCACCCGGCCGTCTACCGGAGAGGTGACGTCGGCGCTGCCGACGCTGTTGCCGAGACGCTGCACCTCCTTCTCCTTCAGGGTGATGTTGTACTGCTGCTCCAGAATGGCCGCCGTGGCCTCCCGGATCTCCAGATCGTATTGCAGCTGCTGATCTGCCGAGACGTTGCTCTTGTCCCGCTCCAGGCGGGCCTTCTCCTCCTGCTTGGCGCTGAGGGTGCTCTTCATCTGGTCCAGCTCCAGCTGGGCCTTCTCCAGATCCAACTGGGCCTGCGTCTGGTCGTAGGTAAAGAGGGTCTGGCCTTTTTTCACCTCGTCTCCGGTCTTTACGGCAACGGAAGCCACCTGACGGCTGTCATCCTTCTCCACCTTCGTCTCGCCCTGAGCGCTGACGACTCCGGCGAAGCGATCCGCCTGTCCCACGCCGCTCAGGCCGCAGATCATAGATACGGATTCCACCGACGCCTCGACTTTGCTGCTTTTTCCGCAGCCCGCCAAGCTGCTCAGCAGCAACAGCGCCGCTAAAAGCAGTGCCATCTTTTTCATGGTCATTTCTCCTTTAATTTCACTGAGTTTTGCCCAAACGGCTCCTTGCGCCGCCGGTCTTTCCTCTTATAGGACGGCAATAGGCCGGAAAATGTTCCCTCCATCGCCTAATGTCGGTGAAAATGAGCATTGACAGTCCACTCAGTGCGGAGTATGATATATTACAGATATATCATGGAGGTAGGGCTATGGAACTGCTCAGCCCGCCATTCAGGAGGCCCAGCCCTCCGACTTCGATTGGGACATCATCTTTGATGGTGCCGACTGGTTCCATTTCACCGGTATCACCCCGGCGCTGGGACCCAATCTGGTGGAGATCTGCAAGGAGGCCTGCGTGGCCGCCAAGAAGCATGGTGTGAAGATCTCCTGTGACCTGAACTACCGTGGCAAGCTCTGGACCCGTGAGCAGGCCCGTGCCGCCATGACGGAGCTGTGCCGGTATGTGGACGTGTGCATCTCCAACGAGGAGGACGCCAAGGACGTGTTCGACATCGAGGCGGAGAACACCGATATCTACGGCGGCAAGCTCAACAAGGAGGGCTATAAGTCCGTGGCCAATACGCCCATAAACTCCACCGGCTGCCCCTCCCGCTCAGCGATCAGCAGATGTCCACACCCACCAAGGCCTGCGGCACATAGCTCCGGAGGCGCCGGATCTCCTGCTCCGACAGGAACAGGCGGGTGGCCCGGACGGATGCCTCCCACACCCCCAGCAGTTGCGCCATCCGTGACCTCCTCCACGCCGCCGCACCTCATACACACGGATCATATCCTTCTCCTTCCATGGAAAAAGGGACCGAGCATCGGCTCGGTCCCTTTTTCCGTTGCTTTTCAGGCCAATCGGCCGTAGATGCGGGTCAGCTTCCGGATGCGCTGCGCCAGCTCCGGCGTCAGCTCTCCCGATAGCATCCGCCACTGCCAGTTGCCGGACTGAGTCCCCGGCTCGTTGGTGCGGTGTCCCGCCCCCAACTCCAGATAGTCCTGCATCTGAGCTACAAACAGCTTGGCCACAGAGCTCATGCCGCCCCGGATGATGCCCCGATTGAAGCCCTCCTCGTCATTAAGGCCCAGATACTCCTTGGCAAAAGCGATATCCGCCGGATCTGCCTCCTGCCGCCACAGGGCCAGCGGGCTGTTGTCATGGGTACCGGTATAGCAGATGCAGTTCTCCCCGTAGCTATGGGGCAGATAGCTGCTGGTATCACGGGAATCGAAGGCGAATTCCAGCACCTTCATGCCCGGCAGACCGGAATCCCGCAGCAGCTGCGCCACCTCCGGGGTTGGATAGCCCAGATCCTCTGCGATGAACTCCAGCTGCGGGAACCAGCCGGTGAGTACGCCCACCAGCGCCATACCGGGACCCTTGACCCACCGACCGTTTTTGGCCGTCGTCTCGCCGTAGGGCACTGCCCAGTAGCTCTCGAAGCCCCGGAAGTGGTCGATGCGGATGACGTCATACAACTTCCCGGCGCCGTCGATGCGGCGGATCCACCAGCCGAAGCCGTCGGCCTGCATCCGATCCCAGCGATAGAGGGGATTGCCCCACAGCTGGCCGTCGGCGCTGAAGTAGTCCGGCGGCACACCGGACACCTCCGTGGGGACACAGCGGTCATCCAGCTGGAAATTCTCCGGCTCGGCCCACACGTCGGCGGAGTCCATGGCCACATAGATGGGCAGGTCACCGATAACGTGGATGTCCCTCTCATGGAGATAGGTCCGCAAGGCCTCCCACTGCCGGAAGAACAGATACTGGATATAGGTAAACAGCTCCACATCCTCCCGCAGCAGGGTGCGGTACTGCTCCAGCACTTCCGGAGAGCGGCGCAGGCGGATGTCCTCATCCTCCCACTCCGTCCAGGATCGCATCCCGAAATGGCGCTTGCAGGCCATGAACAGAGCATAGTCCGGCAGCCACCGGGCGTTCTCCGCCACAAAGGCCGTGACCTCCTCCCGGTCACGCCTCCCAGCCCCGTTTTTTGGCCTTGGCCAGCAGCTTCAGCCGGCTGGCGTACACAGCGCCCG
>ENA-OQCO01001001-OQCO01001001.1-human-gut-metagenome-genome-assembly--contig:-NODE-1001-length-12431-cov-2.026252_pt1 | contig 12431 bp, 9 predicted proteins | sample MGYA00242500_ERZ504582 | MGnify/ENA primary metagenome ERZ504582 (study PRJEB26092, sample SAMD00036346) | human gut metagenome | host: Homo sapiens | study: EMG produced TPA metagenomics assembly of...
CGGAGGTGCTGACCCGGCTGACGGGCTTCCATCTGACCCGTGGGATGCTGTGTGCCATGCGCCGCCCGGCCCTGCCCACGGTGGAGGAGGTGTGCGCCAACGCCCGGCGCATCGCCGTGCTGGAGAATGTCATGAATCCCACCAACATCGGGGCTATCTTCCGCTGCGCCGCCGCTCTGGGTATGGATGCGGTGCTGCTCACCGCCGCCGGGAGCGACCCCCTGTACCGGCGGGCTTCCCGTGTCAGCATGGGCAATGTGTTTCTCATCCCATGGACGTATCTGCCGGAGGTGGAGCCGTGGCCGGAGCTGCTGCGGCGGCTGGGCTTCCAGACGGTGGCCATGGCCCTGCGGGAGGACTCGCTGCTTCTGAACGACCCCCGGCTCATGGCGGCGGAGAAGCTGGCGGTGGTGCTGGGGACCGAAGGGGACGGTCTGTCCGACGGTACCATCGCCGCCTGCGACTACACGGTCCGCATCCCCATGACCCACGGAGTGGACTCCCTGAACGTGGCCGCTGCCAGCGCCGTGGCCTTTTATCAGCTGGGGCTGATGAGCGGCGGCGCTCCGACGTAACGAAAATTGCTTGCTGCACTCTGCAAAAACCAGCCCCATCGTATGGATACGATGGGGCTGGTTTTTATTTCTTAATCCGCCGGGGTGATTCGCTTCATGCGGAAGTAAACGATCATGGGGATGAGAGTCAGCACCAGACACGGCAGCCAAATCAGCAGGGTCGTGGCCGGAGGCCCACCGAAATAGTGCAACGGCATTTCATCCCGGTAGGCGGTGAGTCCGCCGTGAGCCACCAGTTCATAGACGGAAATCAAAAGGATGATCCCACTGAAAATGCAGAGATCCCGCAGCTTTGTCCGGCGCTCCACGGCACTTTTCCACCAAGCATGGATGACCATCAGCAAGGCAATGAGCGCAGCCACCATGGCAAGGGTTTCGGCAATCCCCATCAGATGATTCGACAGGAAAAACTGATGGAAAAATTCCTCATTCCGTTCCATCTGCGTGTTGGCCGCCTCATAATGAAGATTGCCGCCAGCGTAAGCCCCTGCACCGCAGAGATGGATGAACAGCAGCACATTGCAAATCAGGCAGATGACCGCCGGCACCGTAAAACGATCCTTTTTAGAAATCTCAGACAAATCGTCATCTCCTCTCTATTCCACGGATGGATGGTTACTGACAATTTCAATATATCAACCCCCTCATCATTTGTCAATATAGTGCAATGATTTTGTATAATATATGCAATATATCAATTAAGAATTAGTTGCCTTGCCAAAATCTGAAGCAATCAGCTTGTGGGAGTTCTCTCCATGAGAAAGCATAAAAAGAACCGCAGAACTTTCTGCGGTCCTTTTTAACATCAGAACTTATCGCCACGGCTGAAGATCTTCAAAATCTCGTCGAAGGAACGATCCACATCGCTCTCCTCTGCCTTCTCGCCCTCGGCCTCGTCCAGAGGCTGGGGGGCGGCGGCGGGGGCAGCGGCATCATCCTGCGTGGGCTGCTGCGTATCGGCGAGCGGCGGGGGCAGCGGGGGCTTCCTGCTGGTCATTGCTCTCGAAGCCGGTGGCGATGACGGTGACACGGATCTCGTCGTCCAGCTCCTCGTCGAAGGTGGCGCCGAAGATGGTCAGGGCATCGGGATGCACCGCCTGCTGCACCAGCGTGGCGGCCTGCTCCACCTCCTCCAGACCGATGTCCATGGAGCCGGTGACGTTGATGAGGACGCCCTTGGCGCCGTTGATGGAGGTCTCCAGCAGGGGGCTGGAGATGGCCATGCGGGCGGCCTCCTCGGCCTTGCCCTTGCCGGCGGCACGGCCCACGCCCATATGGGCAAGGCCGGCATCCTTCATAACGGCGGTGACGTCGGCAAAGTCCAGATTGATAAAGCCGGTGTCCCGGATCAGGTCGGAGATGCTCTGCACCGCCTGGCGCAGCACGTCGTCGGCAATTTCAAAGGCGTTGCGGAAGGTGATCTTCTGATCGGTGGCATACTTCAGCCGCTCGTTGGGGATGATGACCAGAGAGTCCACCTTGCCGCGAAGCTGCTCAATGCCGGCCTCCGCCGCACGCATCCGCTTCTGGCCCTCGAAGCCGAAGGGCTTGGTGACCACGCCCACCGTCAGGACGCCCTGCTCCCGTGCGATCTCCGCCACCACGGGGGCTGCGCCGGTGCCGGTGCCGCCGCCCATACCGGCGGTGATGAACACCATGTCGGTGTCCTCCAGCGCCTTGGACAGCTGGGTACGGCTCTCCTCGGCGGCCTTCTGGCCCACCTCCGGATTGGCGCCTGCGCCCTGTCCGTGGGTGAGCTTCTCACCGATCTGGAGCTTATATCCGGCGCTGGAGGTATTCAGCGCCTGCTTATCTGTATTGACGGCGATGAAATCCACGCCCTTTACGCCGGAGCGCACCATGCGGTTGACCACATTATTGCCGCCGCCGCCGACGCCCACCACCTTGATACTTACCACGTTCTCCGGTCCTGTTTCAAACCCAAAAGCCATGACGCTTCCTCCTGCCGTAATTTGTATGTCAAAGACACGTTTTCTGTCCGTATACCCAAGATACAGTATTTTATTTATTGTATTACGGTTTACCTGTCCCGTCAAGTGTTCCGACGGGATTTCCCGAAAAAATCCCTTATCCGGGAATAAACCGGGCGCTGCCCTCGGCATCCCAGCGGATGGTGCCGGTCTCGTTTTCCTCCAGCTTCTCCAGCACCGCCGCCAGATATCTCAGGCGGTAGGCGAAATCATCCTCCCGGTCCAGATACACGTCCAGCCGGTCCTGATACCGCAGGACGATGCCGCTCTCCTCGAAGCGGATCTCTCCGATCTGGTCGGTCATGCCCTTGGAGCGCAGCTGGCGCAGCAGCTCCAGCAGCCGGGCAAGATCCCCGGACTGCTCCTCCGGCACCGCCGCAAGGCTCCCCACCTGCGGGTCTGCCAGGGACAGGCCCACGACCATAGGGCAGCCGTTTGGGGCCTCGGCGGGGGAATCCACCAGCTTGCCCTCCGGGCTGATAAGCCAGCAATGGCCGTCCTGTTGAATGCCCGCCGGGTCGCTGCACTCCACGATATCGATGCGCAGAGTCCCCGGCAGCTTGCGGCTCAGCCGCACCGACTCTACATAGGGCAGGGCCTCGGTGATCCTGGCCGCCGCATCGTACTTATTCAGCAGAAAGAGATTATCCCCCTCCGAGACGCCGCTGGCGGCCAAAATCGTCTCACGGGAGTAGCGGTCATTGCCGCTGACGGAGATGGTATCCACCTTGAAAAACAGCACCAGTGCTCCCACGATGGCGGCACAGATCAGCACGAAGCACAGCAGCTTGTAGAGGAAGGCAAACCTTCCCCGGCTGCGCCGTCTGTTTCTTCTGCTGCGTCTGGCCATAAGTGCTCTCCTTTTATCGTTCCTCCTGACGGATGTCGGCACCCAGCTGTGCCAGCTCCCCCGTCAGGTCTTCATATCCTCGTTGAATGTGCTCCACGCCGGTGACGGCGGTCTCGCCCTCCGCCTGAAGGCCCGCCAGCACCAGCGATGCGCCGCCCCGCAGCTCCTTGGCCCGGACAGCGGCTCCGTGGAGCCGGTCTACGCCGCATACCACGGCCACCCGGCCCTCCAGTCGGATATCCGCTCCCATCCGCACCATCTCCGGCACATGGCGGTAGCGGCTGTCGAAGATGTTCTCCACAAAGACGGTGGCTCCCTCCGATCGCAGCAGCGACGCCATCAGCACCGCCTGTGCGTCCGTGGGAAAGCCGGGATACGGAGCCGTGCGAATGGGGCCTGCGCTTTGCAGCCGCCGGGGAGCCTGCAGGCGGATGGAGGTCTCGCCGCAGGTGAGGCGGCATCCCGCCTGACGCAGCATCGTGGCAACGGCGGAGAGGTGACGGTAGTCCACGCCCTCCAGCCGGATATCGCCGCCGGTGCCGGCGGCGGCCGCCAGATAGGTAGCGGCCACAATGCGGTCCGCCACCACCGTATGTACGCAGCCATGGAGGGGTGCGCCGCCCTCCACCACCACGGTGGAGCTGCCCGCCCCCTGCACATGGGCGCCCATTTTCTGCAAAAAGGTCTGCAAATCCACGATCTCCGGCTCACGGGCGGCGTTAGCGATAACGGTAGTCCCCTCTGCGCCGCAGGCCGCCAGCATGGCGTTCTCCGTGGCTCCCACGCTGGGGAGGCTCAGCACGATCTCCGTGCCGGTAAGGCGCTCCCGGCGGCAGGCCAGCCGTCCGCCGGTCTCCTGAATGGCCGCCCCCATGCTCCGCAGCGCCGCAAGGTGCAGGTCAATGGGCCGGGCTCCCAGCTCACAGCCGCCGGGATAGGTCATTTCCGCCTGTCCGCAGCGGGCAAGAATGGCTCCCAGAAACACCACCGACGAGCGCATCCGGCTCATGAGGTGATCCGGCACATCCCAACGGGTCAGGTCTGCGGCGTCCACCAGCAGGTCTCTGCCCTGCCAGTCCGCACGGCAGCCCAGATGCCGCAGGATCTCCATGGCCGTCTCCACGTCCCGCAGACGGGGACAGTGCCGGATGCGGCACACCTCCCCGCTCAAAAGGGTGGCTGCCAGAATGGGCAGCACGCTGTTTTTGGCCCCCTGCACCGTCAGGCTGCCGGAGAGGGGCCGCCCGCCCCGGATGATGATCGCACTCATATGCCCCCGCCTTTCTTAGCGTTTTCGCCATCCTATGCAGGGGGACAATGTGTGGTGTTACTTCCGCAGGGCCATGACGGTCCGATAGATGCGCTCCGTGGCGTCGGGGATGCCCAGCTCCGCCATGCCGGCGCTCATGCTGCGGCGCAGCTCCGGGGAGCGGAGGATCTCTCCGGCGGCCCGGTAGAGGGCTTCGCCGGTGGCATCCTTCTCCAGAATGACCCGTGCGCCGCCATGCTTTTCCAGGATCCGGGCATTTTTTTCCTGATGATTGTTGGTGACGTAGGGGGAGGGGACGATCACCGCCGGGACTGCCAGCGCCGTCAGCTCGCTGACGGTGGAGGCCCCCGCCCGGCAGATCACTAGATCCGCCGCACGCATGACATCCGCCATGTCGTAGATATACTCCCGGACATCCAGTCCCGGTGTCTTCGTCAGCTGCTCTGCCTCCAGCGTCTGGCGCATGGTATCCCAACTGCCCTTGCCGGCGGCGTGGATGTGGTGAAAGGGCATTCCGTCCCTCGCCTCCAAGCGGAAGAAGTCCAGCATATGCTCGTTCATGAATCGTGCGCCGAGACTGCCCCAGAAGGAGACGGCCAGCGGCCGGTCATCGGTAAGTCCCAGCTTCTGCCGGGCCTGCTCCTTGGTCTGGCGGAAGAAGTCGCCCCGCACCGGCGTGCCGGTGACCACGATCTTCTCCGGGTGCTTATAGTGCCGGCGGCACTCCTCGAAGCCCACCATGATGCACCCGGCATAGCCCTCCAGCATTTTGGTGGTAAGGCCGGGGACCATATTGGACTCGTGGACTGCCGTGGGGATGCCCTCCTTGGCGGCGTATTTCACCATGGGATAGCTGGCGTAGCCGCCGGTCCCCACCACCAGATCGGGGCGGAAATCCCGGAGGATGGCACGGGCTCTGGATCCGGCCAACGCCAGATTTTTAAGGCTTTTCACGTTGTGGGCGATGCCCGACGGGGACAGGGACCGCTGAAAACTGGAGACCTCGATGGAGCGGAAGTCGTACCCCGCCTTTTCGATGAGTCCCCGTTCCATGCCACGGGGCGTTCCCACGAACAGCACCCGCAGATCCGGATGCCGCTCCTGCATATAGCCCGCCAGCGCCAGCGCCGGGTTCACATGGCCCGCCGTGCCGCCGCAGGTAAAGATCACGTTCATATAGCTTCCTCCTAACCGTTGCGGGGCGCCGGGATCTGGCGGGATACGCTGAGCACGATGCCCATTTCAAATAATTGCAGCGCCAGCGCCGTGCCGCCGTAGCTGAAAAACGGCAATGAGATACCGGTGGCGGGAATCAATCCCGTGACCACCGCAATGTTCAAAAAGGTTTGCAGGCTGATGAGGGTCATGATGCCCACCACCATCAGAGTGCCGAAGCGGTCCTTGGCGTGGAGGGCGATCCAGAAGCCACGGAGGATCAGCAGCGCAAACAGCAGCATCACCACGCAGGCACCGATGAGACCCAGCTCCTCGCACACCACCGCAAAGATGCAGTCATTGTGCTCCTCCGGCAGATAGAGGAACTTCTGCCGACTCTTGCCCAGTCCCACGCCCAGCAGGCCGCCGGAGCCGATGGCGATGAGGCTCTGGCTGATCTGCCAGCCGTCGCCGTGGAACCACGCCTCGTTGAAGGGGTCACGCCAAGTATCGATACGGCCCTTGCCGTATTGGATGATACCCTTTTCCACCAGCTGTACATACAGCACCGCCACGATGCCCACGCCGCCCAGACCAGCGGCCACCAGCCAGCGCTGGATGCCGCCCACGATCATCATGACGATGCCCGTCCCCACGATGAGGATAGTGCCGGACAGATGCGGCTCCAGCATCATCAAAATGGCGATCAGGCCCAGCACCGCCAGATACGGCACGACGCCGTAGCGCCATGTCTCCATTTTCCGTTTTTTCTTGGAGATACTGTCGGCAAAGTAGACCACCACCGCCAGCTTGGCGATCTCGGAGGGCTGGAAGGAGAAACCCTCCGTCCCCAGCCAGCGGGTGGCGTTGTTGTTGGTGATGGCCAGAGGGTTCTTCGGCACGATCACCAGCACCAGCAGGAAGACGGCAAAGCCCAGCAACAGCTTGGAGGCCCCTCGCAGCCGCTGGTAGTTGATGCGGGACATGACCACCATGGCAAACAGCCCCAGCACCGCAAAGATCAGCTGGCGTTTGAAGTAGTATGTCCCGTCGCCGGTCTCATAATAGGCCGATGGGAAGCTGGCGGAAAACACCATCACCAGCCCCACGCCGGTAAGCAGCAGTGTCAGAAGCAGGAAGGGCAGGTCCATGGGTCCCATGAGAGACTGACGCTCCATCTGTGTGGTGCGCTGCCGGCGGTCCCGGCTGGTGCGTATCTGCTCCCGGCGCTCTGCCTCCTCTCTCTGGCGGCGGCGCTGGGCCTCCCGGCGGCGTCTGTCATCGTCGGGACGGCGTACCGTATTGGGCATAGGGATCCCTCCTTTCCCACAGAATGTCAGTGAAGCGTTACAGGGAGAAGCGGTCGGCCACGCCCCAGTAGGCCAGCAGGCACATCAGGGCGCTGACGGCGGTGAACACCGCCACGATCTTCTTCTCGTTCCAGCCGCACATCTCGAAGTGGTGGTGCAGCGGCGCCATCTTGAAGATGCGCTTGCCGTGGGTGGCCTTGAAGTAGGCCACCTGTATGATATCGGACAGGGTCTCGCACAGGTACACGAAGCCCACCAGCAGCAGGATCAGCGGCATATCGTAGGCGAAGGCCAGCGCCGCAATGGCACCCCCCAGAAACAGGGAGCCGGTATCGCCCATGAACACCTTGGCGGGATAGTGATTATAGTACAGAAAGCCCAGCAGGCCGCCGAACATGGCCCCGGCAAAGACACCCAGCTGCGTGAAGCCGCCCCACACGGCACCCATCACTGCAAAGAACAGCGCCACCGGCAGCGTCACGCTGGAGGACAGGCCGTCCAGTCCGTCGGTGATGTTGACGGCGTTCACCGTACCTACGATGACGAAGGCAGCGAAGATCATGTACACCACCCAGTTCATGACGATGTGGGTGTTGAAGAAGGGGATATACAGGTTGGGGCTCAGCATCCCCTCGTAGCGCATAAGGCACAGGAAGGCCACCGCCGCCGCCAGCTGGAGAATGAACTTCTGAGGGGCCGTCAGGCCGGTATTCTGATGGTGCTTCACCTTCTGATAGTCGTCGATGTAGCCGATGACGCCGAACACCAGTGCAAAGGCGTAGACATACAGGTGGGTGAAGCGGCCCTCCAGCATCTCCGGCCAGCCCGCCGCCAGAATGGCCACGCCGATGCCGATGATGAACATGAGGCCGCCCATGGTGGGAGTCCCCTGCTTGGTCATGTGCCAGGTGGGACCGATCTCCTTGATGCTCTGCCCCGCCTTCAGCTTCACCAGTGCCGGGATCAGCAGCTTTCCTGCGATGAGTGTCACGATAAGGCTGATAACGCCTGCCAGTATAATATACATATTCTTCTCTCCCTCTCGCCCCGCAGGGCGGTGTTATCCGTTGGTGTATGCCGCCACCAGCTCCCGCTCGTCCATGTGCCGCTTTTCGCCGCACACCTCCTGATACGTCTCGTGGCCCTTGCCGCACAGGACGATAACGTCCTTGGGGCGGCTGTTCTTCAGTGCCCAGCCGATGGCCTCCCGCCGGTCGCAGATGACGACGCTCTCGGCGGGGCCGGTCAGGCCCGGCAGGATATCCTCGATGATCTTCTCCGGCTGCTCCCAGCGGGGGTTGTCGGAGGTGACCACCGCCACATCCGCCAACCGGGAGACGATGCGGCCCATCTGCGGGCGCTTCTCCCGGTCCCGGTCGCCGCCGCAGCCGAACACCGCCACCACCCGGCCCTCGGCAAAGCCCCGCACCGCCGTCAGCACGTTTTCCAGTGCATCCGGCGTATGGGCGTAGTCGATGAGGACGGTACACGGCAGGCCCGGCGTGGGGACCACCTCCATGCGTCCCTTGATGCCGGAGGCCGTTTGCAGCGCTGCTGCCCCCTGCTCCGGCGGAACGCCCAGCATATGGCAGATGCCCAGCGCCGCCAGTGCGTTATACACGGTGAAGCGGCCGGGAATGGGGACGGTCACCGGGATATGCCGCCCATCCAGAAGGGCGTCAAAGGCCACGCTCCGGGCCGTCAGGCGGAGGTTCTCCCCCCGCAGGCGGCTGCTATCCCCGGTGCCGTAGCGCAGCACGGGGCAGGCACATTCTCGCAGCAGCCGGGGCGTCCACGGGTCGTCGCCGTTGCAGACGGCGGCCTCGCACTGGCGGAACAGCTGCGCCTTGGCATCGCAGTAGTCCTCCATGGTGCGGTGAAAGTCCAGATGGTCCCGTGTGAGGTTGGTAAAGGCTCCCACCCGGAAGGTGATGCCCCGTACCCGCTCCAGCGCCAGCGCATGGGAGGACACCTCCATCACCCCATAGCGGCATCCGGCATCAGCCATCTGCCGCAGCAGGCGGTAGACGTCGCAGGACTCCGGGGTGGTGCGCTCCGTCTCCAGCTCCGTCTCGTCGATCAGGTTCCGGATGGTACCTATCAGGCCCACCCGCACCCCCAGCGTCTGCCGGAGGATGTGGCGCACCAGACAGGTGGTGGTGGTTTTGCCATTGGTGCCGGTGACGCCCACCACCGCCAGCTCCCGGTCCGGGTGGCGGTAGAGGCGTGCGCTGACCTCCGCCAGCGCACGGCGGGGGTCCTGCACGGCGGCCCATGGCAGCTCCTGCACCGGCTCCCGGCTCAGGACGCACACGGCCCCTCGTGCCTTGGCCTCGGCGATGTGGCAGCGGCCATCCTCCCGGAAGCCGGGAATGGCTACGAACACGTCGCCGGGGCGTATCCTCTGTGAATCGCAGCAAACGCCGGTGACCTCCGGCACCTGCGGCACGGCGGCGGAGGTAAGTCCCGCCAGCAGCGCCCTGAGATCCACGAAAAGACTTCCTTTCTGCTCTGTTTTGGCTCAATCGTTGAGGCTGGTATCGCCCAGCTGCACGCTGATGACGGTGCCGGGCTCCACCTGAGCACCGGCCTCCACATCCTGATTCAGCACCACGATGCTGCCGGAGGTGCTGTTGGTGGCGCCGGTGAAGCGCAGGATCAGTCCGGCGTTGCTGGCCAGCGAATTGGCCTCCGACGCCGTCCGGCCCAGCAGGTTGGGGACAGTACACAGCTCTGTGGCTTTCTCCGCCCCGGCATAGAGGATCACCGTGGCGTTGCCGGGGATGATGGCCCCGCCGGCAGGGGTCTGGTCGGTGATGGTATCGCCGTCACCGACGATCTGGCAGCCGAAGCCACGATCCTTCACCCGCTGCTGGGCTTCCTCACGGGTCATGCCCACCACATAGGGGACGGTGGTGTCGGCACCCATGAGCTCCTCAGCGGTGTAGGTGGGCTCGATGCCCAGATAGGGGAGGATCTCCGCCATGACCTTGCTGGCCACCGGAGCCACCATGGCGCCGCCGGAGGGGTAGGTGCCGGTGTCACGGGCGGGGGAGTCCATGGCGATGAGCATGATGATCTGTGGATCGTCCGCCGGGGCAAAGGCCACGAAGGACACCACCACGTCGCCGGTCTTGCCCTTGTCCGCCGTACCGGTCTTGCCGCCGATGCGGTAGCCCTTCACCTGTCCGTTGCGGCCGCCGCCATCGGAGACCACATACTCCAGGCACTCACGGGCCATGGCGGAGGTCTGCTGGCTGACTACCTGACGCAGGGGGGTGTTGTCGTGCTGATACACCACAGCGCCGCTGCTGTCCCGGACCTGCTCCACCACATGGGGCTGGTACAGGTAGCCGCCGTTGATGCAGGCGCCTGTGCGGCGATGAGGGAGATGGGGGTCACGTTAAAGTTCTGGCCGAAGGCGTAGCAGGCCAGATCCAGCTGTGAAAAGTCGCTCTGGGCCATGAAGATGCCGGTGGCCTCGCCGGCCAGATCGATACCGGAGCCATCCAGCAGGCCGAAGGAGCGCATATACTCGTAGAAGGTATCTGTTCCCAGTCCCAGCCCACAGTTGATGAAGGCGGGGTTACAGGAGTTACCGGTGGCCTCCTTCAAGCTCTGATGCCCGTGGCCGCTGGTGTTGCTGCAGTGGATGGTCTGGCCCATGACGGTGATGGAGCCGGAGCATTCAAAGGTGGAGCTCATATCCACCACGCCCTCCTCCAGCGCTGCCGACAGCGTCAGGATCTTGAAGGTGGAGCCGGGCTCATAGGTGTCGTTGAGGGCCTTGTTGCGCCACTGGCGCAGCTGCTGATCCGCCAGTGAGGCGCTGCCGTCCTCGATGGCCGCCTTCAGGCGGGCGTCCGACACCTCGGAGTAGTTGTTCAGATCGTAGTTGGGGTAGGACACCATGCCCAGCACGCCGCCGGTCTTGACGTCCATGACGATGCCGGTGGCGCCGTTGGCAGCCTCGAACTGGTCCGCCATCTCCTTGACGTATTTCTCCAGATAGTACTGGACGTTGGTATCCAGCGTCAGCACCAGATCGTCGCCGTTGTGGGAGGCGTAGTACTGCTCGTATTCATAGGGCAGGGCGTTGCCGCCGTTGTCCTTGGCGCTGACCACCAGCCCCGTCTGGCCCTGCAGCTCCTCCTCATACTGGGCCTCCAGTCCATAGAGGCCGGTGTTGTCCGTTCCCACGAAGCCGATGACGTGGGCCGCCAGCGAGCCATAGGGATAGTAGCGCTTGGCATCGGTCTCCAGATACACGCCGTGGACCTCGTTGTCATTGAGGAGCTCCCCGGACGGCGTTGGCCGTGTCCTCGTCCACCCGGAGTTTCACCACCTCATACTGGGAGTAGGTGCGCTCCATCTGCTCCAGAATACTCTCCTGCGTCACACCCAGCAGCTGACTCAGGCCGGCGGAGAGACTCTCCTTGGTCCACTTGGTCTCAGGCTTTTCCAGCTCCTCCGCCAGTTCCTTGGGAGAGAGGAACACCGTCTCCGCCGTGGCCGATACCGCCAACTCGTTGCCGTTGCGGTCGTAGATGGTGCCTCGTGAGGCCGTCACCACAGTGCTGCGGGTCTGCTGATCCAGTGCTTTGCTTTGGTAGTAGTCGTGCTGCTTGATCTGCAGCTGATACAGCTTCAGGGCCAGCACCAGAAACACCGCCACGCCCAGCACCAGCATCAGCACAAAGGTACGGGGCTGGATGACCCGGTTGGCCCGCCGGATGTTTTCACTTTTCCTTCTGTTTTCTGCCATGCTCTGCTCCCTGCGGTCTGCGCCGCCGCAATGTCAGGCAAGGAGCAAGAAGTCACCTTCTTACTCCTTGCGTATGGTCCACTATATGGCGTCGCTCAGCGGAAATATTCCACCAGCGCCCCGATGCCGCTTTTCACGCTGTGGGTCAGCTGGCTCAGCAGGCTGTCGCTCTCGGCCTGATAGACCTCTGCCTTGCTGCCGCCGCCCAGCTCCACGTATTCCACCTGTCCGGCGGTGGGTTTCTTCATGCCCGCCGCCTCGGCGGCCTCCTTGATCTTGGCCATATCGAAGGTGCGCTCATAGTCCATCACCAGACTCACCCGCTGATCCTCCAGCTGGCTGACCTGCTCCTGCAGGTCGCTGATGGATCCGGTGACCGCCGTCAGCTGGATGTAGCCCATGACCAGCACCACCGCCATGGCTGCCAGCGCACCCACGGCACACAGGGCCAAGGGGGACACCCGCTGCCGGGGACGGGCCGCCGTCCGGTGGCGGGGCGCCTGCTGGGGCTGGGA
>ENA-OQCO01001002-OQCO01001002.1-human-gut-metagenome-genome-assembly--contig:-NODE-1002-length-12419-cov-3.775464_pt1 | contig 12419 bp, 13 predicted proteins | sample MGYA00242500_ERZ504582 | MGnify/ENA primary metagenome ERZ504582 (study PRJEB26092, sample SAMD00036346) | human gut metagenome | host: Homo sapiens | study: EMG produced TPA metagenomics assembly of...
CTCATCGGTAACTGTGCTGTTGCCAATGTAATCAACAATACCGTCCGGAGCTTTTAAACCGTTTTCCGGATGTGTGATTTTGTTAGCGGTAAAAGTATTATACTCATAAGCAGTACCGTTTACAGTATCACCTGCCGCCATAGCAGTGATTGAAGAAACGCTTGCCACAACCAATGTTGCGGAAAGCAACGCTGAAAGAATTCTTTTTTTCATTGTCCGTTCTCCTTTATTATATCTTTCCCAAATTGTACTATAAATTCAAAATTATGTCAATGAATATTTGCGTATAAATGTCAATTTTTTCTTTACATAAACGCACAATATTATAGCAATTAAACGAATATATGTATTTTAATGTTTAATAGTCATAAAATGAATATATGTTTACAAAATGCATTTTTATAGACTGTTTTATATTAAAATTCCGTTGCAATGGTCTATTTCGTGCTGAATTATCTGTGCCGTAAAATTTGTGAAAGTGCGTGTAACCGTTTTGAATTTATCGTTGGCATATTTTACGGTTACAGTTTTATAACGCTTTGTTTTGCGCTCCCCGTCAAGCGACAGACAGCCCTCTTCGGTTTCGTATTCACCGTAAGCCTTAACGATTTCAGGATTAAACATAAGAATATACTTTCCGTTATCGCTTATTGCAATAATTCTTTTTGAAACGCCAATCATATTTGCGGCCATACCTACACAGCCCTCAAAATTTGCTTTTAAAGTATCAAGCAAATCAACGGCTATCGGCATATCCGACATATTTGCTTCAACCGATTTTCTCTGTAAAAACATCGGATCTCTTACAACTTCTCTTACCATATTTATCCCTCGCTTAGTTTTTTCTGATTATAGCATATCGTGGATAATTTAACAACATAAAAAGAGTCAAATATAAAAGCATCTCAATACACAATAAAGACGCACTCCGAAATTGAGTGCATCTTTAGCAATTCTAAAACACTTATTCAAACTTTTTTATTAAACCGTAATCTTTAAAATCATAATTTTACAAATGCAATTCCACACGCATTTGTGCCTATGTGACTGCCTATAACCGCACCGACTTTTACAGTTTCAACGCTATGCACATTCGGCAGCAGCCTTTTTATGTCGCTTGTCAAATCATTTGCAAGGCTTTCGTTGTCGGAGTACATTACATATACAGGGAAATGAGGATTAAGCTCTTCCCTTTCAAGCCTTTCTGCAAGGCTTTTTATGCCACGCTTAATGTTAAAACTTTTTGCAAGCAGCTCGACATTGCCGCCGCTGAGTCTTATTACAGGCTTTATACAGGCAACAGTCGTAAGCATTGCTTTTGTCTGACTTACTCTGCCGCCGTTATGCAGATATTCAAGGGTATCGAGGCAGGCAAGCAACGATATTTTTGTTTTTATGCGCTCGATTTCTTCATAAATTTCTTTTGAGTTTTTCCCTTGTCTGCGCAGTTTTACCGCATATTCAACAAGCAGTTTTTGACCTGCCGAAGCGGTCAGTGAATCAATAACATACACATTTTTGCAGCCGATCATATCGCAGGCAATTTGTGCGGTATTTGCCGTTCCGCTGATTTTTGACGACATAAAAATTGCCACACCTCCGTCTTTGCTATGCTCGGCAACCTCAAATTCTTCTACTATATCATGCAGTGACGGTTGCGAAGTTTTGACGGTTTCCGTTGTGTTTTTAGTTTTCGAAAACTCATCTTTTGAAATAGTAACATTATCCTTGTACTCCTCATCGCCGAAATTTACGGAAAGAGGAATACAATCAATCATTAATTCTTTCAGTTCGTTCGGTTCAAAATCCGATGCAGAATCTGTTATTATCTTTACCATTAAAGCACCTCTGAAAAGATTTACATTAACAGTATAACCAATCTGCATTTAAAAAATCGGCACAGAGCGTACCGATTTTAAAATTAATGTGTATTTACATATTCAATAAATTCAGGAGTTTTTGACCAATACTTTATACCCCAATTTTCAAAATTCCACTCTTCCATATAATCATTACATTCGTAGTCTATGTAATAAAGGGTTTCGTTTTGCACTACAAAATTTGTCGGGAAATAATCTATATTCGTGTTATTTGCGTAAAGCAGTTTGCACATTGCTTTTACCTGCTCCGCATATTCTGACTTTACTCTGTCTGCCTTTACCATATCAAATATTGTGTCGCCCTCTATGTACTCCTTTAATATCCTTTCGTTTTCAATATCTATGTCGAGCATTTTCGGCATAGTTATTCCGATTTTTTTAAGGCGGTTATAATCATTTAATTCGGATTGAATTTTGTTGCCAAACTGATAATAGCTGCACGGCTCGTGATGAATCTGCTTTAAAACATACTGATTTGTACCGTCGGATGCAAGGTAAGAATAACCGCCCTTGCCTTTGCCAAGCAATTTTATTACGGAGTAATTTTTACCGTTTACCGAAAGTTCTGTAGGAATTGCATTTGACATATAATCGCCTCATATACTTCATAAGTTATAGAATAAATATATCATATTGCAGATATTTTAATCAATAACTTAAACCGAATTTTATAATTATTTGACAAAGTATTCTGTCAAAACATAATTTATTACAGTTTTTAATAAAACTCAAAAATCACCGCAAAGCAAAAACTTTACGGTGATTTTTTTGCGCAGAGAAACGCGTATATTATGTTAATTTCAAAACTTTCAGGCTCTTGCCTTAAGGGCAACACGCTTAATTTTTCCGCTTACAGTCTTTGGCATTTCATCGGTAAATTCAATGTACTGAATCCACTTATATGATGCAAGACGCTTGTTTGAAAATCCTTTAATTTCATTTACAAGATTTTTGTCCGCTTCACAGCCGTCAACGGTTTTAATAATTGCCTTGATTGCCTGTCCACGGCTATCATCGGGAACACCGATTACTGCACACTCAAGCACGGCGGGGTGTTTCATAAGCACATTTTCAATTTCAAACGGGCCTACTCTGTATCCTCTTGTTTTTATAAGGTCATCGGCTCTGCCGACATACCAAAAATAGCCGTCCTCGTCCATATATGCGGTATCGTTTGTGTGGTACATTCCGTTTCTCCACGCATATTGGTACATCTGCTCGTCACCTATGTAGCCTGTAAATATACCATACTGCTTTCTGTCTTTTGGCGGAACAACTACTATTTCGCCTGTTTCGCCCTGCTTTACTTCATCGCCGTTGCTGTCAACAAGTTTATATTATACATAGGGCTTGGTTTTCCGATTGAACCCGTTTTGCCGTGAGTACCGTTGAGATTTGCAATGAGCAATGTGGTTTCACTCTGACCGTAACCCTCCATCGGATGAAGTCCTGTTTGTTGATATACAGCCTCGGCAACAATCGGATTGAGCGCCTCACCTGCAGTTGTCAAGTATTCGAGTGAACTCAAATCATACTTCTGCATACCTTTTTTCACAAAATATCTGTAAGCGGTCGGAGGTGCGCAGAATGATGTAACCTTAAATTTTTCAATTACTTTCAAAATTTTTGACGGAGAAAATTTATCGAAATCAAAAGCCATAACCGCACAACCGCAAAGCCACTGACCGTAGATTTTTCCGTATGACGCCTTTGCCCAGCCTGTTTCGGCAATTGAAAAATGCAGTCCGCCCTCTTTTACATTCTGCCAATATTTTGCGGAAATTATATGGCACAAAGAATAAATATGATTATGCACAACCGCCTCGGATAGCCTGTTGTGCCCGATGTAAAGTAGATAAGCATTGGCTCGTCAGCTTTGGTTTCTACCCGTTCAAGCTCGTCGCTTGCAGCTTCAATTTCTTTTGTAATATTTACCGTACCGTCAAAATCTTCTCTCGCAACAAATACGGTTTTTAATGAATTTTCTCGGTTTGCCGCTGTCAGCAGATGTTCAATCGTTTCGCTGTCAGGAGTACATACAGCCATTTTGATATTTGCAACATTTACTCTGTAGCTTATGTCCTCGGCAGTAAGCATATTTGTAGCGGGAATTGCAACAACTCCGAGTTTGTGCAGGGCCGTAACAATGTACCAATATTCATAGTTGCGCTTGAGCATCAGCAAAACTCTGTCGCCCTTTTTTATACCGTATTTCAAGAAAACATTTGCGGCTTTATTGCTTAGTCTGCTTAAGTCGGCAAAAGTAAAAATTCGTTCTTCACCCTCGGGATTTGTCCACACAAGTGCAATGTCATTCGGTGCTTTCTCTGCCATTTTATCAAGCACATCGTATCCGAAATTATAATTATCCTCAAATTTTAATTTAAAACTTTTCAGCGTATTATCACTATTAAATTCTTCATTGCAAAACTGTTTGTACAACTGCATACTATCTCGCCTTTCAGAATAAAACTAAATTTATTACAAATAAAATAATAGCAAAAATAGACTGATTAGTCAATAAATAAAGCTATTCTTATTTTATTAATAAATCAATCGGTTATGCAAAACTTGCATAACCGATTGAATATAATTATATACCGCCGAATATTACCGCTATTGCAAAAGCAAGGTATTTTTGGTATATTTAGAGTATATAAAACAAATAAAATTTTACAGGGTGTGATTAATATGAAAAAATTTACTCTCGAAGAAATAGCCGCTGCCTGCGGCGGTAAATATGTCGGCGACGAAAACTTAAAATCAACCGCAATTTCATCGGTTGAGCGTGACAGCAGATGCATTAAGGAAAATTCTCTTTTCCTTGCCATTAAAGGAGAGCGTGTTGACGGACACGATTTTATTGAAAAATGCTATGCTGACGGCGCTGTCTGCGCTGTTTGCGAAAAAGCGCCGCAGAACCCGACAAAGCCGTATATTCTTGTTGACTCAACACTTGAGGCGGTTAAAAAAATCGGTATGGCCTACCGCAAAAAATTTGATATTCCTGTAGTAGGCGTATCCGGCAGTGTAGGCAAAACCTCCACAAAAGAGATGCTCTATGCCGTACTTTCTCAAAAATACAAAACTCACAAAACACAAGGCAACCTAAATAACGAACTCGGCGTACCGCTCACTCTCCTTGCAATGCCAGAAGATACCGAGGCTGCTGTAATAGAAATGGGTATTTCAGACTTTGGCGAAATGAGCCGACTTGCGCAGATGGTACAGCCGACTGTATGCGTACTTACAATTATCGGCTGTTGTCACCTTGAAAACCTCGGCGACCGCAACGGCGTTTTAAAGGCAAAAACCGAAATGTTTAAATTTGCAAGCGAAAATGCGGAATTTGTACTCAACGGCGACGATGATAAACTTTCTACAGTAACGGAAGTAAACGGCAAAAAGCCAATCTTCTTCGGCCTTGACCGCAAAAATGACTATTACGCAGAAAATATTCAAAACAATGCGGACGGCGGAGTGCTTGCCGACCTTTGTTTCGGCGACACAAAACTTTCCGTAAAAATTCCTGCAATCGGCAGTTATATGGTTTCAAACGCACTTGCAGCCGTGGCAGTAGGCAAACTTTGCGGACTTAATGACGAACAACTTGTAAAAGGTGTTGAGGCTTATAAAACCGTAGGCAGCCGTGCAAATGTTATCAATACCGAAGATTACAAGATCATTGATGACTGCTACAACGCAAACCCGACCTCCGTTATGGCAAGTATTGACACACTTGTAAATTTCAGCGGCAGAACCGTTGCAATTCTCGGCGATATGAAAGAACTCGGCACAAACGAACTTGAAATGCACCGCAAAACGGGCGAACACGCAAAAGAAAAAGGCGTTGACCTTGTAATTGCAGTCGGCCCGCTTGCCAAAGCACTTGCCGAGGGCAGCGGCGGAAAGTGGTATGCAGACATAGACTCTCTCCTACCCGACCTAAAAAGCCTGCTCAAAAAAGGTGATACAGTTTTGGTAAAAGCCTCACACTCAATGCAGTTTGAAAGAATCGTTGCATTTTTGAAAGGTTGAAAATAGGCAATCATTTTGTATATAAATAGATTTAGGTCAAACCTTTAAAAATGTTGACCTTACTTTTATAATTGTTAAAAAGCGCTTAGCTAATCCTCAATTTACCCCAACTTTCGATAAAGCCTAAAATTCACTGACAAAAAACGGTCATTCGCAAACTTTATGCGAATGACCGTAATTTTGTTTATGCTTTATTTAATGAAATGATACGCTGTAATTCTGTTACATCGCTTATATCAATTTTGCCGTTTCCGTCAACATCTGCAAGCTTTAACTGTGTATCGGTGAAATCAGCGTTTTTAGATACATACATCTGAAGTTCTGTAATATCAAGAATATCTACAGCACCGTTCATATTAATATCACCGTGCTCGTAGTTGTTTCCGTTATCAAGCGGCTTGTCCCTAAGATATTTACAATAATCAAGAGCTACCCAACCCTTTACATTTTTATAAGTTGTATAACCCCATGTGTAACCGCCGGACTGTTTTACATCTGTAACATAAAGCTCTGTACCGTTTTTAATCTGATAAACAGTTTTTGATGAAGTTGTTGCGCTCTCTCTCATATTAAGATAATCGCTTACTTCAACCTCGTAAACACCTGTTTTGTATGTAATGGTATCGTTACCGTTATCATCATTGTTATTGTTGTTCTTACCAAAGTCGCCAAGGTAAATAAAGCCTTGGAAATTCCAACCTGATTCACCCATTGCAGGGTCATTAACATCTGCATATGTAAGATAGAAGTTTTCCCAACCCCACGCAGAGTTTGAAAATGTAACAGTACCGTTCTCTACCTTTTCAACAACGGCAACATGACCGCCTGTTTCGCCGTTTCTGTAATATTCCCAACAAGCAACAGCTCCGACTTTCGGAGTCTGACCTCTGCTGTAGCCGTCGTTGTAGTCATACCACTCGTAAGCGTCATAGTGACAAAGTCCGGGATCTCTGCCAAGAATTTCGTATGCTCTGCCGTAAGCATAAGCTGTGCAGTTTGGCATACCATAGCCGTATTGGTAATAAATATTTTTATTGCTGTAATAATAATCATTGCTGTATGACGGTGCATCAAGTCTTGGTGTAAAAGACGATGACGCATTAGCAATCATTGAATACGAAAATACTGTGGTAAAAAGTAATGCACAAACTAAAAACATTGCCGGAATTCTTTTGAGTTTTTTAAAAAACAATTTAAATCTTCCTTTCTGTCAATTATGTTTACATTTCTGTTTATCAAAGAATATTTTACCACAAAGCTCCGCAAAAGACAATATTTTTTTAATAATGTTGTAATTATTTGTAATCTTTGTAAAAGTCATTAAAGCAGGCTCTTGATATTTTGGCAGTATTGATATATAATAAAAACCAATAGTAGCATAAAACAAAATGCTGACAAATGGTCGAGAAATCGAAAAAAGCGTCTGTTTTACTTATATTTTTAGCTTTTGTGCAATCGGAAGTGTTAATATGAAGGTTAATGTCGGTGACAGAGTTGAAATGAAAAAACCGCACCCGTGCGGTTGCAAGGAATTTGAAATATTAAGGATTGGAATGGATTTTAAGATCCGTTGTACAAACTGCGGCAGAGAAGTTATGGTGCCGAGAAATAAAATTGAAAAGAATATTAAAAAAATTTTAACCGATAAGGAAAAATAATATGTTTGAAAAAATAGAAATTTTTGATAAAAGATACTCCGAACTTTCGCAAAGACTTTACGAACCGTCTGTTGCGGCAGATCCGGAGCAATATCAGAAAATAATGAAAGAGCTTAAGTCTATTGAAGAAATAGTGCTTACTTACCGAGAGTACAAACAGGCGGTAAAATCTCAAGACGAAAGCATTGAAATTCTTGAAGAGAGCGGCGACAGCGACTTAAAGGAACTTGCACAGCTTGAACTTGACGAGGCAAAACAGAACATAGAGGAGCTTTCGGAAAAGCTTAAGATTTTGCTTTTGCCGAAAGACCCAAATGATGAACGAAATGTTATTGTGGAAATTCGTGGCGGAGCAGGCGGCGAAGAGTCGGCACTGTTCAGTGCGGTGCTTTTCAGAATGTACAGTATGTATGCCGAGAAAAAGGGTTATAAAGTAGAAATAAGTAAACGCAAACGAAACCGAGTCTCGGCGGACTATAAAGAATTCTTTTATGATTGAGGGCGAGGGTGCTTACTCACGCTTTAAATACGAAAGCGGTGTACACCGTGTTCAGCGTGTGCCCGAAACCGAAAGCCAGGGCAGAGTGCATACTTCTACCACAACCGTTGCCGTTCTTCCCGAGGCGGAAGATGTGGAGCTTGAAATTGACCCTAAAGATTTGAAAATAGATACTTTCCGTTCAAGCGGCGCAGGCGGTCAGCATATCAACAAAACAAGTTCGGCTATCCGTATTACTCATTTGCCGACAGGTACGGTTGTTGAGTGTCAGGACGAAAGAAGTCAGTACAAAAACAAAGATAAAGCGCTCAAGGTGCTCAAGAGCCGACTTTTAAAAGAAAAGCAGGATAAGCAGGCGAGTGAAATTGCCGCTAACCGTAAGTCACAGGTCGGCACGGGCGACAGAAGTGAAAGAATTAGAACCTACAACTATCCGCAGGGCAGACTGACCGACCACAGAATCGGACTTACGCTTTACAAACTTGAGGATATATTAAACGGAAATCTTGATGAAGTTATAGACGCTCTTGTTACCGCAGACAGAGCAGAAAAAACTCAAAGAAAGTATGGAAAATTCATAAGCAAGGTGACAATATGCAAACATTATTGCTCGACAGTACACAGGAAAATATAAATAAAGCAGGAGAAATCCTAAGAAACGGCGGACTTGTAGGTATGCCGACCGAAACCGTTTACGGACTTGCGGCAGACGCTTTGAACGGTAAAGCCGTTGCCAAAATTTTTAAGGCAAAAGGCAGACCGATGGATAATCCGCTGATTGTTCATATTGCGGAGTTTGGGGATATTGAAAAATTCGGTCTTGTCGCCGAAATTCCCCAAAAGGCAAAAATTCTTGCCGAAAAATTTATGCCGGGCCCTCTTACAATTATAATGAAAAAATCGGAGATTATTCCTGACGAAGTATCGGCAGGTCTTGAAACCGTTGCAATTCGCTGTCCGTCACACCCTGTTGCAAGAGCGCTCATTAAGGCGGCAAATACACCGCTCGCTGCGCCGTCCGCAAACATTTCGGGTTCTCCGAGTCCTACAACCGCAACCCATGTTATGAATGATATGAACGGTAAGATTGAGGCAATTATTGACGGCGGTGCAAGTGAAGTCGGCGTTGAAAGTACGGTTATCACTCTTGCGGGCGAAGTTCCTTGCCTGTTAAGACCGGGCGGAATCACCCTTGAACAATTGAGAGATACAATCGGAGAAGTCGAACTTAACAAGGCGGTACTCGACAAACTTGACCCTAATCAAAAGGCGGCAAGCCCGGGTATGAAGTACAAGCATTATTCGCCGAAAGCGAGAGTTATACTTCTTAAAGGCACAGACGAAGAATATATTAATTATGTGAACAGCAAGGATGACGGCAAAACCGCCGCACTTTGTTGTGATGAAGATATTGCGCAGCTTAAGGTAAAAACATTTTCGCTCGGCAAAAGGCAAGACTATGCACAGCAGGCGCACAGACTTTTTGATATGCTGAGAGAGGTTGACGAGGTCGGCGGAATTGACACCGCTTACTCAAGACTTCCGTCCTGCGATGGCGTAGGTATGGCACTGTATAACAGGCTTATCAGAGCCGCCGGCTATGAGGTGATTGACCTTGAAAAAATATAAAATATTAGGACTTACAGGGCAGACGGGCGCAGGCAAAAGCACTGTATCAAAAGTTTTTGCAAAAAACGGCACAGCGGTAATAAATGCCGATGAGCTTGTTGCGGAACTTTATATGCCCGACTCGGTATGTCTTAAGATACTTTCGGCTGAATTTGGCAGTGACATTATTTTGCCGGACAAAAATCTTGACCGAAAGAAACTTGCTCAAAGGGCATTTGCAACAAAAGAAAAAACCGCCGTTCTCGGCAAACTTATCCACCCGTTTGTACTTTCCCTTTTCCTTGAAAAGACGGAAAAACTTGTCAACAACGATAAAAAATTCATTGTATTTGACGCACCGCAGCTTTTTGAGAGTAAAGCAAATGTAATTTGCGATTATATCATAAGCGTTACGGCTGATGAAAACATACGCAAACAGCGCATAATGCAGCGTGACGGAATTTCGGAAGAAATGGCGGAAAGTCGTATAAACGCTCAACTTTCCGAAAACTATTTTAAAGATAATTCGGACTTTATTCTTGAAAACAACGGCACAAAGCAAGAACTCATCGACAAAGCCGAGGGGCTATTCGGATACATACGGCAGGTGATTTAATGGCGGCAAATTCCCGATACAAAAAGAAATCCAAAAAGAAGGGAAAAAATTTTATTGTTGGCGGTTGCATAGTTTTAACGGCGGTCTTGCTTGCACTGTTTGTATTTAATTACTATGACAACGCAAAAAAACAACTGCTCGAACTCAGCTATCCGAGAGATTACAGCCAATATGTTCAAAAAGCCGCAAAAGATTACGAACTCGACGAATCACTCATATATGCCGTTATCCGTACGGAAAGCGGCTTTAATGCAGACGCACAGTCGGATGCGGGTGCTTGCGGAATTATGCAGGTTATGCCGAGTTCGTTTGAATGGCTGCAGCAGGTAAGAGATTGTGAGGGCAAATATACGGAAGAAGATTTGTATAACCCCGAAATCTGTATAGATTACGGCTCTTATCTTTTAAAATATTTTCTTGATTTTTATGGGACAGAAACATCGGCTATTGCGGCGTACAACGCAGGATTTGTGGTTTCGGACTGGCTTGACGATCCGAATTACAGTACCGACGGTGTAACGCTTACAGATATACCGTATCCCGAAACAAAAGAATATGTTGAACGGGTAACGGACGCAAAAGCAAAGTATATTGAGTTATATTATTCATAAAATAATATGGTACATCTGATGAAAGGAAGATAAATATGTCAGACGAAAAAAGCAAAGCTACACTTCTTAAAGAAGAAATTATGATGAAAGGCAGCAAGGGCGCAGCAACTCTCAATGCCGAAGAGATTAAAAAAGCAGACGATTTCTGCGTAGGTTATAAAGAATTTTTAGACCATTCTCCTGTTGAGCGTGAGGCTGTAAGCTACACTCTTGAGCTTGCAAAGAAAGCAGGCTTTACAGAGTATAACGAAAATGCGTCATATAATGCAGGTGACAAGGTGTATTATGTAAACCGTGACAAAGCAATCGCACTTGCTGTTATCGGCAAAAACGGTGTAAAGAACGGTGCAAGACTTGCAATCGCTCACATTGACTCACCACGAATTGATTTAAAGCCGAATCCACTTTATGAGGACACAAACCTCGCACTTTTCAAAACACATTACTACGGCGGTCTTAAAAAATATCAGTGGACAGCACTTCCCCTCTCACTCCACGGCACAGTTGTAAAACTTGACGGCACAAAGGTAAACATTACTTGGGGTGACGATGAAAACGAATCTTGTTTTTGCGTTACTGATTTGCTTCCACACCTTGCTAAAGACCAGGTTTCAAAGCCGCTTGCAAAGGTATTTACAGGTGAGGATCTCAATGTTCTTGTCGGCTCTCGTCCGTACGAAGACGGCAATGAAGAAAAAGACCTTGTAAAACTCAATGTAATGTCAATTCTCAATAAGAAATACGGCATAGTTGAGGGAGATTTCCTTTCGGCAGAACTTTGTCTTATTCCGTCATTCAAAGCAAGAGATATCGGCTTTGACGCAAGTATGATCGGCGGTTACGGTCACGATGATAAGGTTTGCGCTTACCCTGCATTAATGGCTTCGCTTGATGTTGAAACTCCGGAGCAGACCTGCGTTACTTATCTTACAGATAAAGAAGAAACAGGCAGCGACGGCAATACAGGTATGCAGAGCGACTTTTTGCGTTACTTTATATATGACCTTGCAAAGCAGGACGGTATTGACGGCTACAAAGCGCTGTCTAAGAGCACCTGTCTTTCGGCAGATGTAAGCGCAGCTTATGACCCAACATATGCATCCGCTTACGAAGCAAAGAACTCTTGCTATATTAACGAAGGCGTTGTAATTTCAAAATACACAGGTCACGGTGGAAAGTATGATACTTCCGATGCGTCTGCCGAGTATATGGGCAAGGTAAGAGCTTTGCTTGAGAAAAACAATGTAATGTGGCAAGTCGGCGAACTCGGTAAAGTTGATATGGGCGGCGGCGGAACCATCGCAAAATATGTTGCCAATATGAATGTTGATGTAGTTGACCTCGGTGTGCCTGTACTTTGTATGCACGCACCGTTTGAAATCGTATCAAAAATTGATGTATATATGGCTTACAGAGCATTTTTTGCATTTTTGATGATAAAATTTAAAAAATTTTAAAAAACACTTGCTTTTTTATAAAAGAATGTGGTAATATACTACTTGCGGTTAA
>ENA-OQCO01001004-OQCO01001004.1-human-gut-metagenome-genome-assembly--contig:-NODE-1004-length-12409-cov-3.329099_pt1 | contig 12409 bp, 15 predicted proteins | sample MGYA00242500_ERZ504582 | MGnify/ENA primary metagenome ERZ504582 (study PRJEB26092, sample SAMD00036346) | human gut metagenome | host: Homo sapiens | study: EMG produced TPA metagenomics assembly of...
TGCGGCTTTCGGGGTATACGACTTCAGCCGCTGACCTTCCCAAACCAGAGTTGCACCAAGGTAGTTCGTGGGATTGCCGGAAGCGTCATATGTTATGCTTTCGCCATCGTACGAAGTGAGCTGATCCGGCAAATTATAAGCATGTGAATACTTCGTATTCTGATAGTTAGTACAATTTAATCATGGTTCCGGCAACAACATCAAACAGCGCCGAAATGTTACAGCAGCTGCTCAATTATTGTTTTGCAGTCGTTTGCTTCATCGTAAAATTCGTAGCATACCTTCTCACCATCTTTTGTTTGAGAGATAAACTTGAGAGGTTTGCCGTTGGATACAGGCCACTCAGGTTCCTGAACCCACAGCGGTTTCCTCTTTGTGATAGGGAAAGCTTTGCGCAACTCGTTTTTTGCTTCGCGTTTCCTTTCACTCTTTTTTAAATCCGAAGGCAGCTTGTCCAGAATATCTTGAACGATTATATCGCTTCTTTCCTGCCGACGTAATCCATACCTATTTCGTACATAAAATCATATTTTGTGTACGACGGGGGTGTTTTGATTTTAATATCCGGGTAAACTGTCTTGACAAGGCTGCTTACTATGTCATGCATATTACCGAAGAATCCGTAACCGAAAGTAAGCGCAGTGGCCTTTACGCGAAAATTGTTTGCTTCGAGTGCCGAACGGGAATGACATATGTTCCAAAACTCATGTTTGGGATCGGTTTTCATTTCCTCAGTCAGCAGCGATTGAAGCCATGGCCAAAGCTCAGGCTCGGAAGCCTGTTCAATCTCAAAATCACCGCCGCTCATTTTCCCTTCCGCATAGCGGATTGCTGTCTTAATATAGTTTTCCATGTTTACCTCCAAACTCCTTAATTTCTTTAATGCAGGCCGAAAGTCCCAACATGCCGGTCGCCATCAACATCGATTCGCTTAGTTTCACATCACCGCTTGATTTGCATAGTTTTTTATAACATCAACAAGAGTGCTGTCCTCATATTTCGGCATAAGCCATGAAATGCAGCAAGGTAATGCGTTCCAAAAGTGCTTGTTTCTTCGCAAAAAAACTTCAAATTCGTCTTTTGAATACCGTTCACGAACCATAATGCACACGGCCTTTATGAATGCTTCCGGAGTATCCAGTTCTTCGTTAAGCGTCAACAATAGGTCGATTCTCAACCACATGTGTGCAAGTAAAATGCACAATGTCTTTCGGAACTCAGTGTCCGAATAAGAAATGCAAGAATCAAACACCCTATCGGTTATACAGCTCTGTTCAAGCAGCGGCAACATTTCAACAATGAATTCGCGTATATATTCCGACTTGTGACTCTCACAGATAAGCGAAAGCAGAGTCGGCTCATCAATTTTATTTATACCGCTCATTATGTTTGAGTTGAAGATAAAGTTTTCAAACTCATCAAGAACAACTTGGCGCAGGCTTTCAGTTGATTCAAGAATTCTTATCGAGAAATTTTGAAATCCGTTTTCATCTTTTTCCATAAAAAGCATCTATCATCTCCATTATTGATACCAGATTCCTTTTCAGAAACATCATCGCTTCTCTGTTTGCCGCAAGACTTTTATCAAGAGTGCCGTCGCGAAACACCCTCCCTATATTACTTGCCTTTTTGAAAATATGCGCATGCGGTGCTTCCATCTCGCCGGGATTAATAACAGCTTTATAATCGTTTTGCCTTAAAGGCTTATACCCGCACCTGTTATGTACCAACACAAACTCATCCGAGTCTGCATTTGCAGAGACATAGTATGTGTGATAGTCTTCGACCTCAAAGTTATAGACGGTTACGGGGTTTCAAGCAGTTTCATTCGCTCAGCGCTTAAAGCTTCAAATCGTTATTGAGCTGTATGGGCTTGCACTCCTGCGTTTTCGCAAGAATTTGCTCAGCAATGTTTTGAGGTGCATAAACAGCATAACCATAGCTGTAAGCACATGAACCGCCAATGGTTAAATCGTCTCCGTAATATGCAGTGCTGATTGACGGAAAAAGTAAAGAATATCGCGGAGTTTCAGATGTTTCGGACATCATATATGCATACAATTCTTTTGACGCATTTTTTGCGCGTATGCATATGACGTCAGCATCTTCTCCGGGGAATGCAAGGTAATCCCAAACACTTTCATGCATCACAGGGCAATAATTACCGGCAGAATCTCCGCTTCCGAAGAAAATCACATCATCCGGGTGCAGCATTTTTAATAATATGTCAAAAAGCTCCGGTGACATTGCCAAGAGATCGGAACTGCCGATAGGTTTGCTGCATTCCTCAACAATCTTCAAGATTGATTCTTTAAAGTCAATTATGCCCGCATTGCATGTTATCAGCTCAGGCGGTTCAGCCCTCCTATATTCGCAGTTGCATGTAAGCAAACTTACTGCGGATAATGTAACAAATGCAAGCCTCAGCTCGCAAAGCAAGGATTTTGCGTAGCGAACATCGCAGGAGTCGGCTCGTTTGTTTACATCTGTGAACATATCGGTTGCTTTGCAATAAATGCAGCCGAGGCATCTCTGATTGAGATTGTTCGCATATCTAAACTCAAGCTCAAAATCAGTGAGGTTGACGGATTTGGGCTCGCCGACAGGACGAAACTCATTGTACAGGACAGTTATTTCTTTTGGGCGAGAAATATGTTCGCATTCGAAAAAGATAACCGTTTGACTGTCACCGGTCTGCTTTATATCGTACAGATAAATAACTCTGCTGCCTTTTTTGTAGTAACAGCCTGAATACGTCGTCCTGATAATCGAGTTAAAAAGAACTTTCATATGCTAACTCTCCAAACCACGCATGAAAATGTTTATACTTTCCCGCAAACTTGTTTTCTGCAGCATGATAGTGCGCATATTCTCCTGAACCGTGCCATTCAAGCCGTGGGGCTTCAGCCAAAAAGCAGTTCAAGCAGAACCAATCGGTTTCAATGCTTCGGCGGTTCGGCTGCTGTCACTTTGGACTGCTGAGTATATTTTATAACAGTGCTGCCGCTGTTGTCAATGAGTTCGACGATGCAGTCATGCGCATTGACGCCGGAGCAAAAAATGCTCAAATATATTAATTGCCCTATTGATTTCGTTCAAATAATGAGTATAATGTAAATGTACACGTTGCAAGTCAACATATCTTCAACAGAAACGCATTTACATGGTTTTCGATTTAAAAGCAAAGGAGTTTTGCTTTATGCAAAAGAAGTCTTCCCGTCCAAGTTGTTTTAAAGCTGCAATGGCTCTGTTTTTTGCCGTTGTCTTCTTTATTTCCGGTTGTTCAGTCGGTTCGGGAACAGAACCGAGCTCAACACCTACACCGGTGCCGATTACGCAAGTTCCGACCACACCGGAACCTGAGAATGTCGGAAACGGCGAGGTGCGTGACGGCAGCCTTGTTAACGTGCAGCCGAAATGCACTCTCGACATTCGCGGATTGGATTTGACGAACTGCGAATGCACGGTGAAACTCAGCAAGATAGCAAACGGGAATGCAGCCGGCGGTTCGCAGCAGCCGCTTGAGATCATACTGAAGGGCACCATCAACAAACCGACCGAGGTCGATCTCAGCGGCGGTGAATTGTTCCTGCTTGAAATTCGAAATTCGGGAGAGGAAGCTTCAAATTCGGAAGTGTACAAGATATTTTTGTCGGTAGATTCCGACAATGGCAGGCCCGAACTTGTGTTCTATACAATGTACGGAACGGTGAGTCCGGAGATAACGGTTGATACGAACGTGCAGGTCGCTGCGGGCAATTCCGTTTCGTACGCGATAACGGAGGACGGTTCACTTTGGGAATGGGGAGCAAGATGCGGAACAAGACTTGCGGGAAACGCTGCTCCGAAAAAGATCTTAAGCGACATCGTTTCCGTAAGCACAAGCGGTAACGGATCATTTGATGAATCATCCCCGGAAGTATGGACGCATACGCTTGCGGTTGTAAAGGATGGCTCACTGTATGGCTGGGGCTGCAACGCTTTCGGACAGATAACCGGAACTTCTCCGTCAAACTATGAAGAAAGCACTAATATCGGTGAGCCTACTTTTATGATTGGCAATATTAAACAAGCTTCCGCCGGAGGGTGTCTCTCTGCTGCGGTAAGCACAAGCGGAGCACTTATCGTTTGGGGAGGAGCTTATAGCGAAGAAGGTCCGTCGAGCAGAGTGATTAAGACTGACGTTGCTGCGGTTGAAGTCGGTTCAGGTCATAGCGGAGTACTGTTTATCCTCAACCCCGACGGAATTGTTGAAGTAATGAATGCGGCCACGAGGTCCGCAAAAAAAGTTATGGACGGCGTTGAAGAAATTCACGGTGTAGAAGGATACAATGCGTCATGCCTTGCGCTGAAAAAGGATGGCTCGCTGTGGCTGATAGAATCGGGTCAATTCGGTGATGACACACAGACAACAAGAATAATGAATGATGTTATTTCTGCGGCTGCGTATTCGCGGGATTTATTGGAATATGAAGATAAGCCTCTTTACGTTGTTAACAAAGCGGGGCAGCTTCTGAAATCGGTTGACTCCAACCTGAAGAACTTTTCGGTTGTGATGGAAGGCATTGTTTCCGTGTCCGCGGGCAGAACTCATGCGCTTTCCGTAACAACGGAAGGAAAGGTTGTTGCGTGGGGCAGCAACGGAGCCGGGCAGCTTGGCAATGGGGAAACGGTGTTTGAAACCGAAAAACCCGTTGCCGTAAGCGGAATGAATAATGCGCTTTCCGTAACCGTCGGCGGGGGAGGAAGTTTTGCTCTCGTTGTGAAATCCGATCACAGCCTCTGGGCTTGCGGCATCAATGACAGGGGGCAGCTCGGCAGCGGCACGATCCAAGGTTCCGCTGAATACATAAAGATTATGGACAATGTTTCAAAGGCGGCGGCGGGGGATAAATTCGCTTTTGCCGTGAAGCAGGACGGAACACTTTGGGCATGGGGTGCAAATGACAGAGGGCAGCTCGGCGACGGCACCGCGATCGACCGCCTGTCGCCGGTGAAGGTTGCAGACGGAATTGCGGATACAAATGCATACTATGCACTTACGACCGACGGAAGAATGCTTGAAATCGGCAATGGATTTGCAGAGGCGGCGACAGGAGTAAGCAGGATTCTGAACGGAAGTCTCGCAATAATGACCGATGGCTCGCTTTGGTCATGTTCAGTCGAATATGATGACTACTATATAACGGATGATGCAATAAGTGCATGTGAAGACGGTGAAGCAAACTGTTATGTAATTAAAACAGATCATTCGCTGTGGTTGTCTGAAATGTTCTCTGAACATGAAACATCCTCCGGAACTGAAATTGCTCACGGATACAAAGACGTTGCAAGCTTCGAAATTGATTACGATGGGGGATGGCCAGGGTTTGTGCTGCTTGATGCCGACAACGTGCTGTATTACTTGGATTACATTGATGGTGACGGCAATCTCCAACTGAAAAAGATTGCAGATAATATTGCAGCGTTTGCGTTTTCTTCCGTGACAGTGGAGAACGACTGCGGAACACATTTCTGTATTGACACGAGCGGTCAGCTCTACGCTTTGGGCAAGAACAGCTACGGAGTCTTTGGAAAAGGCAGAACGGCAGGATACAGCGATACACCCGTCACTGTTGCCTTTCCAAACTGATAATGCATCGATGTTCCTTACGGCAAACTGAACAAACGACCCACCGCCGCAAACCGAGGCGGCGGGTCGTTTCACTGTCCGTGAATTGCCGCAGGATTTATCGTCATTCAACGGCTGCGGAAAGAACTTTGCCTATCGAGTCATTGATAACAAGGTTTGCGTAGTTATCATACGGAGTGCCTGTTTTGTTAATCAAAACGAGTTTATTGCCGGAGTAATAATTAATAAGTCCGGCGGCGGGGTAGACTTGGAGCGATGTGCCGCCGACAATAAGCATATCGGCGCGGGATATATGCGCGACTGCGCCCGCAAGAACATCGGGATCGAGAGATTCTTCATAAAGCACAACATCGGGTTTTATCATGCCGCCGCAGGGGCAGTACGGAATGCCGCTGTGGTTTTTTACATATTCGGCATCAAAAAATCTGTTGCAGCGCATACAGTGATTGCGATGAATTGAACCGTGAAGCTCATAAACGTTTTTGCTGCCTGCAAGCTGGTGCAGCCCGTCGATATTTTGAGTTACAACGGCTGTTAGTTTGCCCTGCGCCTCAAGTTTCGCAAGTGCAGCATGCGCGGCATTCGGCTTTGCGTCAGTTGTCAGAAGAAGCGTTTTATAATATCTGAAGAAAACATCGGGCTTGCGTACGAAAAATGTATGCGAAAGCAGCTCTTCGGGAGGGTAACCGAATTGCTGAATGGCTTTAAAAATTCCGTTTTCACTGCGAAAATCCGAAATGCCGCTTTCTGTTGAAACACCGGCTCCGCCGAGAAAAACAACGCGCCTGCTGCTTTGGAGCATCTGCTTGAGATTATCGATTTTTTGTTCGAAATCTGATTTCGTATTTTTTATTTCGTTCATTTCTTCCGTTCCGATCCTTTTCTTTCAGTTTTGCTGATAAAGGCTTAAGCTTAACGCATCCTGCAAAAAAATTTCGTCGGAGCCTTCGGATCAGCTTTTCCGAAATCAATTATATCATTTTTGTGAGTGAAAGCAATACCGAAAACGGAAACACTCTCCGCAGATTCACTTCCGTATAATAAGACGGCGAAAAACAAGGCACTCGGGAAAAATTTTGTCGGGAAACTCAATATATAGGTTGACTTAGCTTACGGATAGGTCTATAATTCATATTATGGCGATGTTTGGCGGCGTTCATTTTCCGCCGATTCGCCCGGCATGATAAGTATTGCCGAAATTCAGAAACGGGGTATCTCTTTTTGTGCGGCGGACAGTTTTATGTACGCTGCCGAAATCCGAACGATGCTGCGGGCTTCTGAAATCAACTTTTTATTCGCCTTTTGGGGGAGATTATGAAACTGAATGAAATGACCGAGCAGCAGCTTCAAGAGTTCTATTCCGAAGTGCTTGCCGAGTATCAGAATTGTTTGGCACAGGGATTGAACCTCAACATGTCAAGAGGTAAGCCCGGGCTTGAGCAGCTTGCACTTTCCGATGACTTGTTAAACATGTATATCGATTCTGCGGACACCAGGCCCGATGGAGTTGAAGCTCGTAATTACGGCGAGCTTATGGGTCTGCCCGCATGCCGCCGACTTTTCGCCGAATTGCTCGGTGTGCGTTTCGAACAGGTCTTTGCCTGCGGAAATGCAAGCCTCACATTGATGTACGACCTTATTTCAAAGGCATATACCCACGGCCTGCTGCATTCGGAAAAGCCGTGGTGCAAGCTTGAAAAAATCAAATTCCTCTGCCCGTCGCCCGGCTATGATCGCCATTTCAAAATTTCAGAAACATTCGGCATGGAACTTATAACCGTTCCGATGCTTGAAAGCGGTCCGGATATGGATCTTGTTGAAAAACTTGTCAATGACGAGGCTGTAAAGGGCATGTGGTGCGTTCCGAAGTATTCAAACCCGGACGGAATCACCTATTCCGATGAAACGATTGCACGCCTTGCTTCGATGAAACTGCGGCTCCCGATTTCACCCTTGTTTGGGACAATGCGTATTGTGTACACGAATTTGAGGGCGATTTTGTTCCATTCGCGAACATGCTTGAAATTTGTGAAAAAGCGGGCAATCCTGACAGAGTTTTTGAATTTGCCTCAACGTCAAAAATTACTTTCCCGGGTGCGGGGGTTGCATGTTTTGCCTGCAGCGAAACAAACATGGCTTATATGAAAAAGCTTTTGGCAGCACAGGTCATAAGCTTCGACAAGCTGAATCAGCTTCGCCATGTGCTTTATTTCAAAAATGCAGCCGGTGTGCTTGCACACATGAAAAAACATGCTGCGATTTTGAAACCCAAATTCGATATCGTCAACAAATGCCTCGAGGAAGAACTTGCTCCGCTCGGCATTGCGTCTTGGCACAAGCCCACGGGCGGCTATTTCGTGAGTCTTTTTGTTCAGCAAGGCTGTGCAAAGCGCGTGCATGAACTTTGCAGAAATGCAGGCGTTGTTATGACCGATGCGGGCGCAACCTATCCTTATAAAAATGACCCTGCGAACAGCAACCTCAGGATTGCTCCGAGTTTCCCGCCGCTTAACGAACTTGAACAGGCGATGCAGGTGCTTTGTGTATGTGTAAAGCTCGCAGCCGCAGAAAAGCTGCTCGGCAAATAATTTTAATCCTATTTAGGAGGAAAAAACAATGACAAAAATGATGGATGCTCTTGTAAAGACAGAAGCAGGAAAAGGTCTGAAACTGATGCAGGTTCCCGTGCCCGAACCCAAAATGGGCGAGGTCCTCATCAAAATTCGCAAAACCGCAATTTGCGGCACGGATGTTCATATATATAACTGGGATCCTGGGCACAGCAGCATATCCATCCCGCAATGACGATAGGTCATGAATATGTCGGTGAAATTGCACAGCTCGGCGAAGGCGTAAAAGAACTCTATGTCGGCCAGCGTGTTTCCGGCGAAGGCCATATCGTTTGCGGTCACTGCCGCAACTGCCGCAGCGGCAACGGACAGTGGTGCGCACACACCAAGGGTGTCGGCGTTGATCGTGACGGTGCTTTTGCAGAATATCTCTGCATTCCCGCAACCAACGTTATTCCCATGGATAAAAACGATATTCCCGATGATCTTATCTCATTCTTTGACGCATACGGCAACGCAACGCACACCGCACTGATGTTCGACGTCGTCGGTGAAGATGTTCTGATTACGGGTGCAGGTCCCATCGGCATGATGGCCGCCGGCATCTGCAAACACAACGGCGCCCGCAACGTTGTTATCACCGATGTAAACGAATACCGCCTTGAGCTTGCACGCAAAATGGGCGCAAATCGTCCCGTTAATGTTGCAAAGGAAAAGCTCGAGGATGTTATGAAGGAGCTCGGCATCGTCGAAGGTTTCGATGTTGCACTTGAAATGAGCGGCAACGGCGGAGCACTCAACCAGCTCATCCACTCCATGCGCAACGGCGGCAAGGTTGCTCTTCTCGGCATCGCCGGCCCCGGCACTGTTGTTGACTGGAACGAGATAATCTTCAAGGGTCTCAATATTCAGGGCATTTACGGCAGGAAAATGTTCGAAACTTGGTACAAGATGGGCGCAATGGTTCAGGCAGGTCTTGACCTCACCCCGATGGTAACTCACAGGTTCAACTATCGTGACTTTGAAAAGGGTTTTGAAGCAATGAACAGCGGCAGCAGCGGCAAGGTTGTTCTCGATTGGACAAAGTAACCGCCGCATTGCCGATTCGGACAATATTTACGTTTAAACTGATTTTTCGGAGGTAAAAAAATGAAAAAAGCATACGAAATCTTTCGCAGCGAACTTGATTCCATCAAAGAAGCGGGCACCTATAAGGATGAACGCATAATCACAACCCCTCAGAAGGCTCGCATCGACACTACCGTTGCAAAGGGCGTTCTCAACATGTGCGCAAACAACTACCTCGGCCTTTCCAACAATCCCGAGGTTATCGCAGCAGCAAAGGCAAGCTATGATGAGTGGGGCTTCGGTCTCTCCTCCGTACGTTTCATTTGCGGCACTCAGCAGATCCACAAGCAGCTCGAACGCAAAATCGCAGATTTTCTCGGCATGGATGACTGCATTCTGTACACTTCCTGCTTCGATGCAAACGGCGGTCTGTTTGAGACTCTTCTCGGTGCGGAAGACGCGATCATTTCCGATGAGCTGAACCATGCAAGCATCATCGACGGCGTTCGCCTTTGCAAAGCAAAGAGATTCCGCTATAAGAACAACAACATGGAAGACCTTAAGGCTCAGCTTGAAGCAGCAAAGGATTGCAGAATCAAAGTTATTGCAACCGACGGCGTTTTCTCCATGGACGGTTTCATTGCCAACCTGCCCGCAATCTGCGATCTCGCGGATAAATACGGCGCACTTGTAATGGTTGATGACAGCCATGCTGTCGGCTTCATGGGCGAACACGGCAAGGGCACTCACGAACATTGCGGTGTTATGGGTCGTGTTGACATCATCACCGGCACCCTCGGCAAAGCACTCGGCGGCGCAAGCGGCGGTTATACGGCAGCTCGTCAGGAGGTTATTGACATGCTTCGTCAGAAGTCCCGTCCGTATCTGTTCTCCAACACGCTTTCACCCGCAATTTGCGCAGCATCCATCAAGGTATTCGATATGCTGAACGAATCCACTGCACTCCGCGACAAGGTTCACGAGAATACACGTTATTTCCGTGAGCAGCTCGGCAAGCTCGGCTTCGATGTTCCCGAAAGCACCCATCCCATCGTTCCCGTCATGCTTTATGATGCAAAGGTAGCACAGGAATTCGCAAGGCGCATGCTTGAAAAGGGAGTTTACGTTGTCGGCTTCTGCTATCCCGTTGTTCCCATGGGTAAGGCGAGAATCCGCACGCAGGTTTCCGCAGGTCACACAAAAGAAGACCTCGATTTCGCAGTAAAATGCTTCAAAGAGGTCAAAGAAGAAATGGGCATTTGACCATTTGCGAATAGCGGCCTGATTTTTGGGCAGAAATAAGATATGCTTCATCTGTAAACGATGTGAGCAGTTAGATTTGCCTGAATGATATATTTTAAACGGGCGGTTGCAATAACCGTCCGTTTATGTATAATTATAGAAATAAAAACAAGGAGGATTGGAATCATGGAAAAAAAGATTATCCTGAGCGGCATTCAACCGAGCGGCATACCAACTTTGGGCAATTACGTCGGGGCGCTGCGCAATTGGAAGCTTCTTCAGAGTGATGACAAATTCTGCTATTATTGCGTTGCCAATATGCACGCTTTGACCGTCAGGCAGGATCCCAAGCTCCTGCTTGAGCGTTCCTTCGGGATGGCCGCATTGCTTATTGCATGCGGTGTTGATCCGACAACTTCGCCCGTTTTCATCCAGAGTGATGTGCATCAACATGCTGAGATGAATTGGGTGCTTGCCTGCAACACATATATGGGCGAGCTGAACAGGATGACTCAGTTCAAGGACAAGAGTGCAAAGCATGCCGACAATATCAATGCCGGTTTGTATACATACCCGGTGCTGATGGCGGGGGATATTCTGCTTTATCAGGCGGATCTGGTTCCCGTCGGAAACGATCAGAAACAGCATGTTGAAATAACACGCGATATTGCCGCACGCTTCAATAATGCCTACGGCGAAACATTCAAACTTCCCGAGCCGTACATTCCTAAAGTGGGCGGCAGAGTAATGAGCCTTACCGATCCGGAAAAGAAAATGAGCAAATCGGACACTAACCCGAATTCGTATATTTCGATTCTCGATGAACCGGCGGTGATAACAAAGAAGTTTAAGCGCGCAGTTACGGACAGCGAAGGGCGAATTGCATATGAAGAAGGACGCCCCGGCATGAACAACCTGCTTTCCATTTACAGTGCGATGACAGGAAAAACAATAGAACAGACCGTTGCGGAATTTGAAGGCTGCGGTTACGGCACGCTTAAAACCGCCGTTGCGGATGCGGTTATTGCCGAGATTGAACCCGTGCAGACAGAGTACAGGCGCATACTGGCGGACAAGGCAGAGCTTGAGCGCATAACAAAGGACGGTGCACGCCGCGCTTCCGAAGCCGCAGAAAAAACGTTGGATCTTGTTTACAGGCGCGTCGGGTTGAGATGAATTCAAAAACAACAGAAGCTGTGTCAGCCGTTTTTGCTGTTGAACACTGAAAAAACAAAGGGAGCACTGCCGCATTGAGCAATGCTCTCTTTATTGTATACGGTTTAATTGTTTGGTGTACTCAAAAAAACAAACCGCGGACCCTCTTCCCCGATGGCACCCGTCGGCATAAAGCCAACGCGGAACAGTACACGCCGGGAAGCATTGTTCTCCGGAGCAGTTTCGGCTTCGATTCGCTTTACACGCGGTTGGAGAACGGCCCATTTGCAGACGGCTTCAAGAGCTTCGGTCATGTATCCGCGTCCGCAGCAGCCGTCATACAGGCCGTATCCGATTTCAACCATTCCGTCCGCATTCAACCCTTTGAAACAGAAATCACCGACAATGGTACGCGGAGAGTTTTTCAGCTCGATATACCATACCGCATACCATATCCGCTCGTTCGGGTTTTGAACACAACCCTGAAGCATTTCGGAGTAGGCTTGCTTCATTTCCGCATCGTGCTCCGCTGCAATAAGGCGCTCCATCGATTCATTTGCTGTCGGATAAAGAATCAAACGCTCGGTTTCAATTGCAAAGCCTTGCCCCCGGTTTGCAATGCAGTGATCATCAGTAAATTCCAAGGCTTTTTACCCAGTTTGCAAGCCTTTCGGCAACCTGTTCGGTAACGCCGGATGCGGAAAAATATGCAACGAGAGCTTTTTTTCATTTTTTAGAACAT
>ENA-OQCO01001006-OQCO01001006.1-human-gut-metagenome-genome-assembly--contig:-NODE-1006-length-12390-cov-1.493925_pt1 | contig 12390 bp, 7 predicted proteins | sample MGYA00242500_ERZ504582 | MGnify/ENA primary metagenome ERZ504582 (study PRJEB26092, sample SAMD00036346) | human gut metagenome | host: Homo sapiens | study: EMG produced TPA metagenomics assembly of...
CGCAAAAAACGCATGCCCGCGGCAAATTTTATGGAAAAGCGTCTAAAATTGACCGTCGATTATTTTTAAAAAGAGTTGAAAGAATGGGGCGCAAAACCGCAAAATGTGTGGCAACATCGACCAAAATCACGGTGGTTGAGTTGTGAATAATTCACCATTATTACAACATTCGTAAAGATTATTTAGAAATTGTGTTGACAAAAGACCGCACTTCGGTCTATTATGGATGCAAGGCAATAAGACTCACGGCGTATTTATTCTGCCGCATGGCCGTGCCGCCAAGACAATCGGCCGCACGCGCCCCCTTAATTTCAGCAAGAGGTGAAAAACATGAGAGTTCTGGCGATTGGCTGCCACCCCGACGATCTGGAGATCGCCTGCTCGGGTACACTCCGCAAATATGTAGAGCAGGGCGCAGATGTGTATATGTGCCATGTTGCAAACGGTGATCAGGGCCATGTCATTATTGAACCCGGCCCTTTGGGCAAGATCCGTGAAAAGGAAGCGGAAAATGCCGGCAAGTTTATCGGTGCCAAAGAAGTTTTCAACATTAACGTTTCGGATATGCAGGTGAACCGCCACGATCAGGCGCAGATTGACGCCGTGGCAGACGTGGTTCGCTATGCGCGTCCCGACGTTATCATCACGCACAACGACGTGGATTATATGCAGGATCATGTGGAGACCAGCCATCTGGCCACCAATGGCGCATTTATGTCGGGTCTGCCGCACCGCTCGGTCAACTACCCGGCCTTTGAGAGCATGATTCCAACGTTCTTTATGGATAGCCTGGCAGGCGTGGACTTCAACCCCACCCACTATGTCGATATTACCGGCCAGATTGAGATGAAGCTGAAAGCGCTTGAGATGCATGAGTCGCAGATCAAGTGGATGCTTGACCATGACGGCATCGACTTTGTGGATATGATCCGTACCTGCTCAAGATATCGCGGATATCAGTGCGGCGTTGCCTACGCCGAGGGCTTCCGACCCTATAACGTCTACCCCCGTCACAGCACCAAGCACCTGCTTCCGTAACCGGCTGCGTGAGCGCCGTAGCTCGTAAGAGCGAAAAAACTAGGAGGAATGAATCAAATGAGCACAAAAGCAACCACGTTAAACAGCAAAAAGAGCGTCGGCGCACTGGTTAAGGACTGGATGAGCCTTGTCGGCATCGCCATCCTGATTGTCGTATTCTCTATCATTTCGTATGTAAAGTTTGGCGCACAGTACTTCCTGACCTGGAGCAACTGGAAAAACATTCTTCTGCAAAGCTCTACCGTCGCCATCGTTGCCCTTGGCCAGTCGATCATGCTGCTGACCGGCAATTTTGACCTTTCCCTTGGCCGTATGGTCTGTCTCACCAGCTGCGTGGGTGCCATCCTGATGAAAAACGTCGGTATGTCCACCGGCCTTGCCATCCTGATCATGTTCGCCATCGGCCTTGCCGTCGGCGCAGTCAACGGCTTCATGGTCTCTTATGTCGGCGTTCCCGCGATGATCGCAACGCTTGGCACGCAGTACATCTGCTACGGCCTTGCAAAGCTGCTGACGCAGGCTGTGCCGATTGCCAACATGCCCGATAGTATCTCGTTCCTTGGCCGCGGCTATATCTTCGGCGGCGTATTCCCGGTCTGCGTGCTGCTGATGATCATCGTCTACGCAATTGCGCAGTTTGTCACTTCCAAGACCCGCGTCGGCCGTAACCTCTACGCCGTCGGCGGCTCGCGTGAAGCGGCATTCTTCTCCGGCATCAACGTCAAGGCCTATCAGTTCGGCACGTTCCTGCTGGGCAGCGTTCTGGCTACGTTCGGCGGTCTCGTCCTGATGTCCCGACTCAACTCTGTCGCCGTCACCAACGGACAGAACTATGAATTTGACGCCGTTATCGGCTCGATCATCGGCGGCGTTTCGCTGGCCGGCGGCAAGGGCCGCGTCATCGGCACGATGTTCGGCTGCATCTTCCTGAACACGCTGTTCAACGGCTTCTCCCAGATGGGCGTCGATCCGTTCGTGCAGGACGTTCTGAAGGGCGTTGTCCTTGTGCTTGCCGTCACGCTTGACGTTGCCAGCAACAAGAAGAAGTCCTGATTGACCTGACCGAAGTATCACAGAAAGGTTGGGTGAACAATGGATAACAACTACATCTTAACATTAAAGAATATCACAAAAGAGTTCCCCGGCGTCAAGGCGCTGGATGACGTCACCATCAACATTGAGCGCGGCACCATCCACGGTCTGGTCGGCGAGAACGGCGCAGGCAAGTCCACCCTGATTAAGGTTCTGGCCGGTATCTACCAGACGAATAAGGGCGAAATCATTCTGGACGGCAAGCCCTGCCGCTTTAACAGCCCCATCGAGGCACGCCGTGCCGGCATCAGCGTTGTCCATCAGGAAATCAAGCTGGCCGAGCCGCTGAGCGTTGCGGAAAATATGTTCCTTGGCAACGTCCAGCTGAAAAACGGTCTGGTTGACTGGAAGGGCATGCGCCGCCGCGCGCGGGAGATCGTTGAAGATCTCGGCATGGACATCGACATCAACGCGCAGGTCTCGTCTCTGACCGTCGCGAAAAAGCAGATCGTCGAGATCATGCACGCCATTAACAATAATTCCCGCATCCTGATCATGGATGAGCCGTCGGCCGTTTTGACCGACCGCGAGCTGGAGGTTATGTTCCGCATTGTCAAGCAGCTGCGCGACAAGGGCATCACCATCATCTATATCTCGCACCGTCTGGACGAAATCTTCGGCCTGTGCAGCAACGTCAGCGTCCTGCGCGACGGCCGTCACATCGACACGATTCCGGTCGCTTCCGTTGACCGTCAGGGCCTGATCAACATGATGGTCGGCCGTGAGATGGGTCAGGAGTATCCGAAAGAGGTTGGCAACGTCGGCGGAACGATTCTGGAGGTCAAAAATCTCAGCCGCGGCATTTTGCAGGACATCAGCTTTGAGGTCAAGTCCGGCGAGGTATTTGGCATTTCGGGTCTGGTCGGCGCTGGCCGCACCGAGCTTGCCCGCGCCATCCTCGGCATTGACAAGCCGGAATCCGGCGAGGTCTATGTCCGCGGAAAGAAAGTTCACTATCGTACGTTTGCCGACGCCATCCGTGACGGTCTTGGCCTGATCCCAGAGGATCGCAAGCTCCAGGGTCTTGTCCAGATTATGTCGGTCAAGCGGAACACCACGCTGGTCAACATGAAGCGCGTACTGCGCGCCGGTGTGATCAGCAGCTCGCTTGAGGAAAAGCTGAGCAAGGAATACGCCGACAAGCTGCACGTTGTCACGCCGAGCATGGAGACCGAGGTACAGTATCTCTCCGGCGGCAACCAGCAGAAAGTGGTTATCGCAAAGTGGCTGTTCCAGAACTCGGAGATCCTGTTCCTTGACGAGCCCACGCGCGGCATCGACGTTGGCGCAAAGGCAGAAATTTACCGTCTGATCAACCGGATGGCAAAGGAGGGCAAGACCATCATCATGATCTCGTCCGAAATGCCTGAGCTGCTCGGCATGTGCGACCGCATCATGGTTATGCATGAGGGTCACAAGATGGGCGAGCTGAACGCGGCCGAAGCTACACAGGCAAAGATCATGGCGCTTTGCAGCTGATGATCCAAACAACGGTCTAATCAGGCGCAGCTGTTAGATAAAATTTAAGGAGGAATTACAAAATGAAGAAACTGATCGCGATGCTTCTTGCAATGGTCATGGTTCTGGGCCTGGTTGCCTGCGCAGCCAAGACGGAGCCCCCCGCGGCCGACACCAAGACCGAGACGCCCGCTGCGGAGACGCCCGCAGCAGAAACACCCGCTGAAGAGACCCCGGCTGAAGAAACGCCCGCTGTTGAAGGCGCTGTCAAGACCGACGTAATCGCAACCGAGGGCAAGGCTGCTGAGCTCGGCATTCCCGCCGCTGTTGTCCTGCAGGACACCACCGCGCTGGAAGGCAAGAAGATCGGCTGCTCCATCTGCTACAAGGGCGACGAATGGTGCGCAGCTCTGGCACAGGCTCTGGAAGCACTCGGCGCATACTACGGCGCTGACATCGTCTGCGAGGACGGCGACCTGAACGACGAGACCCAGACCAAGCAGATCGAGAACATGATTTCCAACAACGTTGACATCATCATGGTTGACCCCATCACCCCCGACGGCTCCGGCATTGCGTTGACGAATGCGGTTGAGGCCGGCATTCCCGTCATCATCTACGACGGCTACTGGACCGACGGCGAGGAAAAGGCTGTCACCACCGTCACCTGGGATCAGAAAGCAACCGGCACGCTGGTTGGCGAGTACTTCGTCAACTATGTTAAGGAAAACAACGGCGGCAAGTGCCGTGTGGTTGAGCTGACCAACGCTGTTTCCACGCACTGCCAGGAGCGCTTTGTTGGCCTGCATGAGGTTATCGACGCTGCCAATGCAGACGGCTGCGAAATCGAAATCCTGAACAAGTACGACTCTCAGGGCAACCGCGAGACTGCATACAACGCAATCTCCGCCATCGTCGAGCCGTATGACTACATCATCTCCGACGTTGACAACGGCGCGATGGGCGCAGTTGCAGCGCTGCAGGCTGTTGGCAACACCGACGTCAAGGTCTTCTCCATGGGCGCTTACGGTGCAGAGCCGTTCGGCAAGCTGCATGACAATGACGTGAACTATCAGGCTTGCCTGAACGTTGACGCTTGGGTTCTGGCACAGTTCATCTACGAAGGCGCAATCAGCTACTTCGAGGGCAAGGACGTTCCCACCAAGACCAACATCGACCTGTTCGTTGTTGACAGCACCAACGTTGAGAACTTCTGGAGCTTCGACTAATCTCTGGCAAATTCCGTAAACCGCGTAATCGCAGGGGGCGCAAGCCCCTGCATCCGCAGGCGCATTGCGCCGATGCCCGCAGAGAGAAAACCGCGTTTTTGAAATTCGTGTTCCTTTCTGCGGAAAAATTATTAGACGTAAATCGTTACACAAAATCACATAGAAAATTGAAAGCATCCGTCGTAAGATAGGAGCAGGACAAAACGAACCGCCGTCTGGCAGCAGCGGCGATGCTCCGGCACAGCCGGACAAGGCATATCCCGCCGGCACAGCCGGCAAAAAACATGTAAGCTTGGAAATAATCGCAAAAATTCTGCGTTTTAGAATCATAAAAGGAGACAATTGCTATGAAAAAACTTCATTGGGGCGTTATCGGCGCGGGCGGCATTGCAGACCGCAGAACGATTCCCGGAATGATGCTGGCGAATAACGCCGAGCTGATTGCTGTAATGGAGATCAATATGGAGCTGGCGGAAAAGTCCCGCGCCAAGTGGGGCTGCAAGCGTGCGTATGACAGCGAGGCTGCGCTGCTGGCCGATCCCGAGATTGACGCGGTTTATATCGCGTCCCCCGTTGTGCTGCACGCCAAGCAGGCCATGATGGCCGCCGACGCTGGCAAGCATATTCTGATTGAAAAGCCGCTGGCCATGACCTCGGAAGAGGGGCAGAAGGTCGTTGACTACTGTGAGAGCAAGGGTGTCAAGATTGCGGCAGGTCTGATGATGCGCTTTGGCGCATACGTCATGGCTATGAAACAGGCCATTGCCGACGGCAAGATCGGCCGTCCGGTTTCGGGCTTCTCGCAGTTCACCTGCTGGTATCCCGATATGCCCGGCAACTGGCGTCAGAGCAAGAAAAACGGCGGCGGCGGCGCAATGATGGACATGGGCGTGCACTGCATCGACCTGATGCAGTATGTCACCGGCTCAAAGGTCAAGCAGGTTGCGGCGTTCCACGACACGCTGACGTTCCACTATGAGGTGGAGGACACGTCTACGGTTCTGATGCGGCTGGAAAACGGCTGCGAGTGCGTGGTGCAGTCCAACTTCAATATCCCCGACGAAGCCTCCAAGTGGCGTCTTGAGTTCTTCGGCGATCAGGGTCATCTGGTTGGCGAAAACATCATCGGCCAGATCGACGGCGGTACGCTGGACGCGATGTTCTGCGGCGAGGTTGGCGGCTATGACGCACAGCAGGACACCAAGGACGTCAAGGGCGAGCAGCTGGACGTGGAGTTCGGCAATATGTACACGCGCGAGATTGAGTCGTTCGGCAATTCGATCCTGAACAATCTTCCGCTGGAGGTTCCGGCGTCTGATGCGGTGCAGGTGCAGCGCGTTATGGAGGCGGCCTACCGTTCCAACGACAACAAGTGCGTTGTTGATCTGTAATTCAAAGAAAATTCCACAATCATGCTTCCCGCGCCGCCTGCGGCGCGGGAAGATAAAAAGAAACTGATTCCATAACGGTAGCGTCAATGACGCGAAGAGGTAAACTATGAACAGACCACTCGATTTTGCGGTCGGCTTGTTCAATTGCTGCCGCGATCCGTAACTGCTTCAGAATGTCCGTCTGTCAACAAACTGATATTCTGAAAGGAGTCAATTTTAAATGGAGAAGAAAGCATCGGATTTCCGGTATAACACCGGCGAAACCAAAGTCCCGTGGGCTGCGGTCGGCGAAAACTATAACGCGCAGGATTTGATGACCATCATCCGGTTTATGATGAAAGGCAAGGGCGAGGCCTACGACGAGGCGCTGAAAACGGTTGAGAAGGACGTTCTCGCGCTGGACAAGGTTTCCGCGCCCCCGGCAAAGCTGTCGCTGGACGTGGAGGTTGGCAAGGCCGAGAATATGTGCGACGAATATCTGCACACCACTGGCTCTACATTTTTGACCAACTGCACAGCGGGCTTTGAGATTGCCTGCAAGTATACTGGACTGAAGCCAGGAGACGAGGTTATCGTCCCGGCCATCACGTTTGCCGCAACCATGGCGTATCCGCTTTCCATCGGCTGCAAGCTGGTGTTTGCGGATGTCGATCCGCTGACGCTGAATATGGATCCCAAGGACGTGGAGAAAAAGATCACCGACAAGACGAAGATGATCATCCCCGTCCACATTGGCGGCTATCCAGTCGATATGGATCCGATCATGGCGCTGGCCAAGCAGCACGATATTGTCGTCCTTGAGGACGCGGCGCACGCCTTTGGCGGCGAGTATAAGCACCGCAAGCTCGGCACAATCGGCGATTTTGGCTCGTTCTCGTTCCACGAGGTCAAGAACATCACCTCCTTTGGCGAGGGCGGCATCCTGTGTTCCAACGTGACAGAATTCCTGCCCGAGATGCGCCGCGCGCGCTTCCTTGGCACGGATTTCAGCAAGCATATCCCGAACTGGCTGTATGACTCACCGCCATCCGCGGCAAGAACGGCCCGTTCGTCGCAACCAACTTCTCCACCACCGAGATTCAGGGTCTGGGCTTGCAGCTCCAGATTGCCCCGAATCGACCAGATTATCGAAGCGCGCCGCCGCGCGTCCGAATATCTGACAAAGCGCCTTTCCGCCTGCGACGCTCTGATCCCGCAGGATCTGGGCAATGACGAAATCAAACCCACGTTCCATCTGTATCAGCTTCAGATCATCCCCGAAAAGGCGGGCGGCGATATTCAGCTGTTCAAGAAAAAGATGGACGCAAAGGGCGTCACGCAGATTCCTCACTTTGGCCCGCTGTATAAGTTCGAAATCCTGCGTGAGTATGGCTATGACGAAAAGGCAACTGCTGAGAGCTGCCCGGTGTGCGAGGAGGTATTCAACCACCGCTTTACGCACTTCCCGGTCTACGGCCTGACGCCGGAGCAGCTGGACTATATGGCCGACGCGATTCTCGAGTCTGTTGACGAGATGCAAAGAGGCGTGTAAGCGGCCAACGTTCGTAAATTTGCAACTGTTTTACACTTGAAGAAATGAGGTTTTAACATGAGCGAGAAAAAAGAAATTGTCATGAATGGCGCTGGCGTTGCCGAGCTGGGCTTCCCCGGCTGGCCGCAGTTTGACCCGAAGAGCAAGGCGGAAATCGCCGAAGCGCTCGACACCGGCGCGGTCTGCTACTGGACCGGCCATAAGGGCATGGAATTTGAGGACAAGTTCGCCAAGTGGTGCGGCGCAAAGATGGCAATTTCCTGCACCAACGGCACGGCTGCGCTGCACATCGGCATCGCAACGCTGGGCATCGGCCCTGGCGATGAGGTGATCGTGCCGTCCTACTCGTTCATCGCGTCCTCGTTCGCGGTGGTGCAGGCGGGTGCGGTGCCCATCTTCTGCGACGTGGATGAGAGCCACACCATCGACCCTGATGACATCGAAAGCAAGATCACCGAGCGCACCAAGGGCATTGTCATTGTCCATCTGTATGGCGTTGTGTGTGACATGGATCGCATCATGGCCATTGCCCGCAAGCATAACCTGTACGTTATCGAGGACTGCGCGCAGGCCATCGGCGGCAAGTATAAGGGCAAGTCCGTCGGCACGATCGGCGACGTGGGCTGCTTCTCGTTTGCACAGTCCAAGCACTTCACCACCGGCGGCGAGGGCGGCATGGTCGTCACCAACGACGAGGATCGCGGCTGGGAGGCACGTTCGTTCCGTGACCACGGCTATGACGTCAAGGCCAGAATGAATATGCTGGCGCTGGAGGAGAAGCTGCCCTATATCCACAACCGTGTGGGTTTCAACTTCCGTATGACCGAGATGCAGTCCATCGTCGGCATCAACGAGCTGGCGCGTCTGGAAACGTGGAATCTGCCGCGCCGCTTTGAGTACGCCAAGATGTACCGCGAGGCGCTGGGCAAGCTCGAGGGCGTCAAGTCGCTGCCGGTTGACACCGAGGAGCGTCAGTGCGCTTACTGGTGGTTCCCGATCATTCTGGATCTGGACAAGCTGGACATCGACGCGCCCGCGTTCCTTAAGGAAATGGCCGGCATGGGCATTCCCTGCTACGGCATTCAATGGCCGGAAGCATACGAGGAAAAGGCATATAAGGAGCTCGGCGGCTTTGGCTCGCATAAGTTCCCGTTCTGCTCCAAGGAGTACACCCGCGAGGGTCTGACGTATGAGGGCGTTGTATGCCCGGTGGCAAAGAGCCTGCGTGCCCGCACGGTGAACCTGTTCCTGCATCCCACGTGGGAAAGGAGCACATCCAGAGAGTCATCGACGCGTTCACCACAGTGCACAACGCGCATCTGAAAAAGTAAAACAGCAGAAGCTGTATAAAACCGGCAAGCTGCCGCAGCCAACGGCTGCGGCAGCTTTTGCAGATACAGGAGGAAACAGAAATGGCAAATTTACAGGCTGGCTTTGCACGCGTGGACGTTACCCCGCCGCTTGGCATTGAAATTTCGGGTTATTTTGTCGAGCGCTTTGCGTCCGGCATTCTTGACGCGCTGGAGGCTTCGGCGCTGGCGCTTCGCTGCGGCGACGATCAGGCGATTTTGATTGCGCTGGACAATCTGATGATCGACAAGGAGACGATGCACGCCTATCGCGCGGCCATCGCCGAACGAACCGGCGTCAAGGCGGAGGCAGTGTTTATCGCCTGCTCGCACACGCACACAGGGCCGCTGGTTGGCAAGAGCGAGCTGGACGAAAACAAGTACGGCGAAAAGGAATATGGCGACTATCTGGGACGCAAGCTGTGCGACTGTGCGGTGATGGCAGTGCGCGACATGACGGATGCGAAGATGGGCTACGCCGTGGGCTGTGCGCCGCATATCGCATTTGTGCGCCGCTTCCGGATGAAGGATGGCGCAATCCGCACAAATCCCGGCGTGAATAACCCCGATATCGTTGCGCCGATCGGCGATGTAGACGAGCGGGTAAACGTGCTGCGCTTTGTGCGCAAGTGCGCGCCGGATATTGTAATTGCCAACTTTGGCGTACACCCGGACGTGGTGGGCGGCGACGAGATTTCGGCGGACTTCCCGCGCTTTGTGCGCGAGACGACCGAGGCGGCGCTGGACAACGTGCGGTGCATGTTCTTTAACGGCGCGCAGGGCGACGTGAACCACGTGAATGTGCACCCTGTGGGCGGCGATGCAAACGGTCTGCATCCGTGCTTTGACGACGCAGACCGCGGCTATGCGCACGCAAAGCACATGGGGCGCGTGATTGCGGGTGCGGTTTTGCAGGTATATGAAAAGGTGCAGTTCTGCGATGTGGACTGCGTCCGCGCTGCCGAGCGGATTGTAAACGCGCCGTCGAATATGCCGACAGCCGAGGAGGCCGCGCGCGCGGAGAAAATTGTGGAGCTGCACAACGCCGGACGCGATGCAGAGCTGCCGTTTGCGGGCATGGAGCTGACGACGGCGGTAGCCGAGGCGCTGCGGATGAAGCATCTGAAAGACGGCCCGGAGACGTTCCCGTTGCCGCTGAGCGGCGTACGCGTAGGACCGGTTGCGTTCCTTGGCATCCCCGGTGAACCGTTTACGGGCATCGGCCGGGGGCTGAAAGACGGTTCGCCGTTTGCCATGACGCTGCCGTGCTGCCTGACGAACGGCGCGGAGGGCTATTACCCAATGAAAGAGGCGTACGACGAGGGCGGCTATGAGGCCAGAAGCTCCAACTTTAAGGCTGGCATTGCCGAGCTGCTCATCGACGAGGGCGTCAAGCTGCTGAAGTCGCTGTAAAAAAGAGAAAGCGTCCGTTTCCTGGCCGGGGGAGGGACGCTTTTTTGCTGCGCGCAGGGACGAACAGAGTCGTCTGCCCCCACAAACGCATGGCCGGCAATGTGTACAGGATTCCGATTACAGAGACGAGATTTGCTAAGGATGTTTTCTGCCAAAATAAGCTCGTCAGCCTGTGCTTCACAGGCTGGCGAGCGGAGCGGGGCGACCTATGCCGCCCCGCTGCTTTTTTGCGATTGCTTATTTGTCCTGATATGCGCGGAAGAGGAAGGTGACAATCTGCGCACGCGTGCAGGAATCGTTCGGCATGAGCTTGCTGCCGTTGCCCTGTACGATTTCCTCAGCAAGCGCCCAGTTCATCGCGGGAAGCGCGTAGCCAGGAACGGAATCGGCGTCAGAGAAGCCGGACACCAGCTCCTGCAAGGTGACCGCCTCGGACGCAGTGTAGCGGAACAGAAACGCGACGGCTTGAGCGCGGGTGCAGGTCTCATCGGGAGAGAACGTGCTTCCCGTTGTGCCGGTGGCGATGCCCTCGCTGAGCGCCCAGCGGACGGCCTCGGCGTAGTAGCTGCCTTCGGGGACATCGCTCATGTTCATGGCGTAGTTCACCACGGGAGAACCTGCGGCGCGCCACAGGAAGGTGACGATCTGCGCTCTGGTGCAGTCGCCGTTCGGGGCAAAGAGATAGCCGCCCACGCCACCGGTAATACCGTTCTCCACCGCCCATTTGACGGCGTCAAAATAGTAGGCGTTATTGGGCACGTCGTAGAAGAAGTTCAGGAGACTGTTATCCTCCATGAAGGTCACCCTGACCTCGACCTTGCTGGCGGGCATGGTGAAGGCGTACTTGCCGCCACCCTTGTTGGTGAGGTTCAGCTCCCTGCCGTCCTTGTCGGTGGCGGTAATTGTTTCCAGCATGTAGCCGCTGTCGGGCTTCACTGTGATTGTCACGGTGCTGCCGCTGGTAGCATTTTTCGTGCTGACGGTCACAGTGCCGTTCTCCGTTTTGTCGGGGGTATTCACAGGATAGCTCGGGAAGAAACTGCCGGAAGAAAAACCGCCACCGGAAGAAGGCTTTTCGACCAGTGCTGCGATGGCATCTTCAATGGCTTTTGCCATTGCATCCACTTCGAATTGCTCTGTGATATTCTTGCCGCGCACAACAGCTTCAAGTGCTGCTTTCACAGCGGAAAAATCTATATAATCGTTCTCGTTCAGAGCATTCGCCTTTGCGATGGCTGCATCAACTGCGGTATAATCGGCAGGTTTGAAGGTAAGATCAGAGATCGCGCGTTCAATAGCCGCCGCCATTGTATCTACTTCAGCCTGCTTTGCGATGACCTTGCCTCGAATCACAGTTTCTGTCGCGGCGCTCAGCGTCTCGATAGATTCGTCGGTGTATGCCGTCAAATCCGCCGGGATTTTCGCCAATGCGGCATCGACCGCGGAGTAATCCGCCTGTTCTGCACCGCAAAGGGGCGTTTCGCCCTCGCGGAAAATCCAGCCGTTGGCCGGGTCGCCGGCATTCAGCGTGTCTTTGAATCCTTCGGTCTGCATTTCCACCGAGGTTTTGGGCTCTGCGCTTTCATTCTGGTTTTTAATCGCGCTGTTCGCATCTGCAAAATAGCAGTTCGTGATCGGACTTCGCACAGTCGCATCCTGCTGCATAAAGGCATACATATAGGCAGCTTTACCAACTAACTTGCCGGTCGTATAGCAGTTTGTGACCGAGCCGTATGCATATCCGGCAGAAGCGTCTGTTCCGGCAAAGGTCGCCATCGATGCAAAGGCGCCCGTTACATCGCCGGTCGCGTAGCAGTTTTTGATATTAAGTCCCCAAAGACTGCCTGCAAAGCCGCCGGAATATGGTACCGCCTGTGACATTCCCCGTG
>ENA-OQCO01001010-OQCO01001010.1-human-gut-metagenome-genome-assembly--contig:-NODE-1010-length-12349-cov-1.311242_pt1 | contig 12349 bp, 12 predicted proteins | sample MGYA00242500_ERZ504582 | MGnify/ENA primary metagenome ERZ504582 (study PRJEB26092, sample SAMD00036346) | human gut metagenome | host: Homo sapiens | study: EMG produced TPA metagenomics assembly of...
CACAGAAAACGATCGAGAGCATCCAAAGCGCCAGCACATTCACGACCGGCGCGGCAAGCGAGACAGTTCCAAATTGAAGCGCCGTAATGGGCAGCGCGAAGACCATAGACGAGATCGTGCAGCAGAGCGCCGTCAGCATGGCGCGCAGAAGCGAGCTGAGAACCGTTTTGGGGCGCAGCAGGCGCGTAAGGAACTGGTTTTCCGAAAGGCTCCGGTAAAGTCCGCCCGCAAAGAAGACGATCCCCGCCGTCGAAGCGAACGAAAGCTGCAGACCCACGTTCAGAAGCGACCATGGGTTTTGCACAAGCAGCACGAGAAGGGCTGCACAGATAGTCGTCGGCGGGTCGTTTTCCCGTCGCACGAGCGGCGCGCACAGGACCAGCGCCTGCATCACGCCTGCACGGACTGCAGAGGCGGGTGCGCCGGTCATGACGATAAAAAACACGGCGGCAGGCAGACCGAGCGCCGCCGCAAGCCGGTGGTTCCCGCCGCACAGCAGCAGGATCATGCCGAGCAAAATCGAAACGTGCATACCGGACACGGCGACGGCATGGTAAATGCCCGCGATGGCCAGATCGTTCTGATCCTCGTAGCGGAGCCCTGTTTTATCGCCCAGCAGCAGCGCCTGTACAAAGCCCGCCGTGTCAGACGGGAATGCGGACTGGATCGCCGCGCGGAGGCGTTCGGCAAACAGAGCCGGGGCAAGCCAGACTGATGCGCGGCCCGGCTTGGCGTGCAGCGTTTCGCGGCAGCTTGCCGTCAGGAATACGCCGCGCGACAGATCGTAATCCTTGCCGCGCAGATGCTTTTCCTGCGCCGTGGTGAACTTTGCCGTGCCGGACAGGAGGCTTCCGGGAAGGATCTCACCGTCGGCCTCGTCAAAGTAAATGACCGCCGTGCAGCTTTTTCCGTCCAGCGTCAGCCGGGCGGAGACGGACTGCCCGTAGCTGCTTTCCTGCGGAGTGGCAAGCGCCTGCGCGGAAAACGCGGCTGTTTCGCCGGAAAGAGCGGAAAACGGGCGCAGAAAAAGCGCCTCGTACCCACGGCACCAGGCAAGTCCGGCCAAAAGGCCCAGCACGCAGACTGCCGCCCGGCGCAAAATCGGACGCCGGAGCAGAAACAGCAGCGCACAGACCGCTGCAAGCGCGGCGAGCAGCACGCCTGGCGCACCGTGCAGCAGAAACAGATACAAACCAGCGGCAGCGGCGAAGCCGCCGGTGAACAGGCAGAGCCGTCGCATGGGCCGTCTCCTTCAAAAAGCAGAAAAACCGGGCGCACTGCGAGCAATGCGTCCGGTTCTGACAGGCTTATTCTTCTGTCTTGGGGGCGTCCTCGGCGGGAGCTTCCTCAGCGGGGGCTTCTTCCGTCTTCGGAGCCTCGACGGCGGGCGTCTCGTCAGCCTTGGGCTCGTCGGCGACAACGATCTCAAAATCGTCGTCCGTGGGAGCGGCCTCGGTCTCGGCGGGCGCTTCGTCTTCGCGGAGGGAGGCGATGAAGTCCTTCAGCTCGGCGATGGCCTTCTTGGACTCGTCGATCTTCTGACACCACGGCAGATACTCGGCAGTGTCGAGCTCTTCACCGACGGCGTAGTCGCGGTAATACAGCTTGCCCAGCTCGATCTCGGCCTTCTTGACCTTGTCTTCCTCGGCATAGATGGAAATGTTGGCCTTTGCGACGGCGGCCAGCTCCTTCGCCTTTGCGGCGGCAGTCTGGGCGGCCTCTACGGCCATGTTCTTTGCAGCTTCAAAATTTTCAGAAAAACGCATGGGAGAAGCTCCTTTCAGCAGCATATTTGCTTTGTTATTTCCTGTAGTATACCACCTGCCCGAAAAAAATGGAATAGGCAAGTGATGCGGAATGTCAGTTATTTTGTAAATTTTCTTTTAATCGTCCTGTTTTTCATCCGCCTGCGGTTCTTCGCGTTTGCGGTTGACGTAGAGCGATTCGCGCGCGGGCTTCTTTTTGACGAGCACCCACGCGAGGATTCCCGCCGCGGCAAGGAAGGAAACTGCCGCCACAAGCTGGCTGACGCGGATGCCGGTGGAAAACAGGTACAGACTGTCGGTGCGCAGCCCCTCGATCCACACGCGGCCAAGGCCGTACCACGCCACATAGGCCAGGAACACCTCGCCGTCGAATTTCCGCTTTTTCGAGAAGAAATGCAGGCCGATGAAGCCGATCAGGTTCCAGACGGATTCATAGAGGAACGTCGGGTGGTAATACGTCACGACGCCGGACGCATCCTGCAGGCCCATCTTCAAAAACGTATCCGTGACAGCGCCGTGCGCCTCGCGGTTCATAAAGTTTCCCCAGCGGCCCATAAGCTGGCCGATGATGACGCCCATGCCCGCCACGTCGAGCAGGACGGGAGCCGGGATTTTCTTGCGCTTCGCAACGACGAGCAGCGTGATCGCGCCGCCGATGATGCCGCCGTAGATGGCAAGCCCGCCCTCCCAGATGTAGAGGATGGAAATGGGATCGTCGGCGTAAAGCTCCCAATAGAAAATGCAGTAATACAGACGCGCGCAGATCACGCCGATGGGTACGGCCCAGAGGATCATGTCAAGCACGTCGTCCTGCGTGATGCCGAAGTCCTTCGCCCGCGCGAGCATATAGAACACGGCGAGCAGGAACCCGGCGGCAATGATGATGCCGTACCAGTAGATGTCCTTCCCAAAGACCGTAAAGGCCACGGGGTTTGGATCGATCTCGATGCCGAGATTCGGGAATGTGATGGGAGATGCGAGAAACATATGAATTCCTCCTAATGAATTGAGAGGCGTTTGCCTCCGGCGGCCCTGTCTTTTCGCTCGCAAGAGAAAGCAGGGGAGAAAAGAGTGCTGGGACGCGTTTGGTGCCTGCTGCGGGTACAATTCAGGCGAGGACCTGAATTTTAGTCCCTGCGAACACACCAAGTCACCTTACGTGCGCTGTGGTACGCGCCGCCTGTTATGGTACAACAGATTTGTAGGCAGCTGCGTTTTAATATCTGCGGTAAAAACGCTTTGCATTCGAAATTTGCAGGGCAGTACGGATTCACCGAAGATTTCCGTTAAAATAGTGCATTCTGCCGGGCCGATGTGGGCATCAGCCCCTGCAATTGGTGCGTCCAAAATCTACGCTTCTTCCGGTGCAGCAACGCTGAGCGCGGCGCATTCCGGTGTGACTGTCTGCGTCAGCAGCGCTTCTGTGTCGGAAAGCGTGATGGAATCCAGCAGATCAAACTCGCAGAAGCAGTCTCCGCCTGCGAATATGGCCTCGCATATACGATAGCAGGTCGATTCGAATCCGTCAAGCTCCCGCAGGAGTCTGCCGCGCACGGATTTTTTCAGCCGTGCAAAGCGCTCCGGCGAAAAGCTGGTCTTCGGCGCCTGCAAAATGGCCTCCAGCACCGCCTCCGGGTCACGGCCCGCGCCGCCGGCCTGCAAAAACGCCGCGCCGGGGACGCGTGTGAAGCCGGAGGAAAAGTCCGCGTCGATCAGGCCGCGTGTATAAAGGTCTTCGTACAGCGCGGAGCTTTCGTCCAGCAGCAGCTCTGCGGCAAGCTGTCCGGTCAGCTCCTGCCGGAGCGGGTCGGCGGACGGCGCGGTCTTGAAGCCGATGGCAAACACCGGCTGGCTGACCGGGAGCGTCCGGCGCGTTCTGTGCCGGAACGCGCGAGCAGGCTCCGCTTCACCGCAGGGACGCGCGGGAGGCGGCGAGAAGTCCGGCGGCAGGACCTCCCGCGCAAGGCGCGAGACGGCCTCCGCGTCCACGTCGCCCATGACGGTGAACGCCATGTTGGACGGGACGTAAAATGCGTCAAAGCAGCGCCGCAGCAGCTCCGGCGTGACGGCGCGGATGGAGCGGCGGGAGCCTGCGATGGGGATGCGGATGGGGTGGCGGCGGTAGAGCGCGCGGCACAGCCGCTCCTGCACGCAGTCCTCGGGCGAATCATCATAGAGCGCGATCTCATCGGCAATGACGGCGCGTTCGTCCACCATAACCTCCGGCGGGAAGCAGGGTGTCGATACCATGCGCAGAAGCAGGCGCAGGCAGTCGTCAAAGCGGTCGGTGCAGGTGAAATAATAGCCGGTCATGGCATAGTCGGTAAAGGCGTTCGTCTCCGCGCCGAGGCGGGAAATTCCGTCTCCGGGTCGCAGTCCGGGAGGCAGAACATCCGGTGCTCGAGAAAATGCGCCGTGCCGTCCGGCACGGTCTGCCAGCCGCCGCTTTGCGGAAGCTGTGTGTCGCATGAGCCAAAATTCACGCCCAGAAACGCGAATTTCCCGGCGAAGCCCGGCTTCGGCACGACGCGCAGACGCAGGCCGTTCGGCAGCGTTTCCAGATAACAGCGCTCACCGAGCGCGGGATAGTCCTTCCAGCTCATACTTCCTCCAGCGTATAGACCGCATCGGGCCGCACGCGCCGCGCAGCGGCGCAGACGTCCTCCGCCGTGACGGCGCAGAGCGCTGCGGCCAGTTCGGCGGGGCTTTGCGAAATGCCCTCCGCTGCCCGGCCTGTGTAAAATTCATCGAGCCTGCCGGGGCTGTCGCACAGCAGCCGCAGATCGGAAAGCAGCCCCGTGCGGGCCGTTTCCAGCTCAGACTGTGAAAAGCGGCCCGCGGCCAGCTCCGCAAGCTGATGCAGAATTTCCTGCTCGACAGCGGGCAGATCCGCGCGTCCACAGCCTGCGGACGCAGCGAGAATGCCCTTGTGGCCGTCGTACCAGCTCCCGGCCTCGTAGCACAATGCCATCCGCCCGCGCACGACGGTATAGAGCCGATTCTGTTCGCCTCCGCCGAGCATCGCGTTCAGAAGCAGCATCGCGGGATACTGCGCGCTTCGCAGCGTCACATCCGTGCGGAAGCCCAGCGAGATCCGGCTCTGCGCAAGCGGCATTGTTTCGGAAAACCTCCGAAGCTCCTGCGGCAGCGGGCTGGGGCTTGTTCCGACCGGGACGCAGGCCGTGCGCGGCAGATGCGCCAGAAGCGGCTGCAGCAGCGCCTCCGCTTCTCCGACGGATTTGCTGCCGAGATAGAAAAGCTCCGCGCGCGACGAGGCCAGCACCGACTTATCGTGCGCCCAGAGCGTGCGCACGTCGATTTTATCAAGCTCTTCCGGCTCTCCGAGACGGCCGCAGGCGTAGCGTTCGCCCCGGCACATGGCCCGGAGCAGCTGCCGCTCACAGTACGCGCTCTTGTCGTCCAGTACGCTCTGCATGGCGTTTTGCAGATTCCGGCATTCCTGCGAGACAAGCTCCGGCACGAACGCGCCGTGTTCCGTTCGCGGGCAGAACAGCAGCTCGGAGACAAAGTCCAGCAGGTGCGAAAAAACGGCCTCGCCCGCATATTGGTCTTCCAGACAGTCGGCAAACAGGCCCGTGAGCTGAATTTCTCCCTTTTTGCGCACCAGCGCACCAATGGACGCGCCGTGCAGTTCGTCCAGCCGGTCGGCGATGGCGCGGATGGAGGGCGTTTTTCGCTGCCGCGCAGGAGTACGCTCGGCAGCAGCGCGTTCATGGCCGCCTCGCCTGCGCGAAGCGGCCTGAGGAAGCTGAGGCTGAAGCAGGCGGTCTTGAACCGCCCGTCCTGGATAGACGTGAGGAACACGCCCGGCAGGAGCTCTTTTCTTGTCGTCATGTTATTTCTTGTCTGCCTCCGTGCGCAGGCGGATGATCTCGTCGCGCAGCACAGCGGCATATTCGTATTCCATCATGTGCGCGGCCTTGCGCATCTGCGCTTCGAGCTTTTCAATCTCACGCGCAAGCTCCTGCCGCGTCATCTTTACGCCGCCCTTGCCCTTGTGTTCCGGCGTGGGGGAGGCGGAAATTTCGATGAGGTCGCGGATGGATTTCACGATGGTCTTCGGCACGATGCCGTGCGCCCTGTTATAGTCGTCCTGGATCTGGCGGCGTCTTGCCGTCTCGTCCATGGCGGCACGCATGGCGGGCGTGATCTTATCCGCGTAGAGCAGCACACGGCCCTGCGCGTTTCTGGCCGCGCGTCCGATGGTCTGGATGAGGCTCGTTTCCGAGCGCAGGAAGCCCTCCTTATCGGCGTCGAGGATCGCGATCAGCGATACCTCCGGCAGATCAAGGCCCTCGCGCAGCAGGTTGATGCCGACGAGCACGTCAAATTTCGCCATGCGCAGGTCGCGGATGATCTCCATGCGCTCCATAGCCCCGATGTCCGAGTGCATATAGCGCACGCGGATGCCGTTTTCAGTCAGGTATTTCGTCAAGTCCTCTGCCATTTTCTTCGTCAGCGTCGTGACGAGCGTGCGCTCGCCCTTGTCCGTCGTGGCGTTGATCTCGCCGATCAGATCGTCGATCTGCCCCTCGATGGGGCGCACGAAGACCTCCGGGTCAAGAAGGCCCGTGGGCCGGATGACCTGCTCGGCGATCTGTCCGGCGCGGGAACGCTCATACTCGGCAGGCGTGGCGGAGACGTAGATGGCCTGATGGATGCGGTCTGTAAACTCGTCGAAGGTCAGGGGGCGGTTATCATACGCCGACGGCAGGCGGAAGCCGTAGTCGACGAGGCTTTTCTTGCGTGCGTGGTCGCCGTTATACATGGCGCGCACCTGCGGCAGCGTGACGTGGCTCTCGTCGACGAAGAGGATGAAATCGTCGGGGAAGTAGTCCAGCAGCGTCGTCGGCGGGGTGCCGGGGGCACGGCCGGCAATGACGCGGGAATAATTCTCGATGCCGGAGCAGAAGCCGATCTCCTGCAGCATTTCCAGATCGTACTGCGTCCGCTGGCGGATGCGCTGCGCCTCAAGCAGCTTGTCGTGCTCCTCGAAAAAGCGCACCTGCTCCCACATTTCGGCCTCGATGTCCTTCATGGCGCGGGCCATTTTCTCTCTCGATGCGACGTAATGCGACGCGGGGTAGATGGCGACGTGGTTCAGAATGCGCTCCGGTACGCCGGTGACGGCGTTGACCTCGGAAATGCGGTCAATTTCATCGCCGAAAAACTCAATGCGGATGGCCCGGCCAGACCAGTAGGCGGGATAGACCTCCAGCGTATCGCCGCGCACGCGGTAGGCGTTGCGGACGAAGTTGAGGTCGTTGCGCTCATAGCGGATCTCGGTCAGCTTGCGCATAAGCTCGTCCCGGTCGTATTCCATGCCGGGGCGGAGCGAAACGACCATGTTTTTATAGTCGATCGGGTCGCCCAGACCGTAGATGCACGACACGGACGAGACGACGATCACGTCCCGGCGCTCGGACAGCGCACTCGTCGCGCTGTGGCGCAGGCGCTCGATCTCGTCGTTGATGGCGGAGTCCTTTTCAATGTAGGTGTCCGTTTGGGCGATATACGCCTCAGGGTGGTAATAGTCATAGTAGGAAATGAAGTATTCCACGGCGTTTTCCGGAAAAACTCGCGGAATTCCGAGCACAGCTGCGCAGCCAGCGTCTTGTTGTGCGCGAGGACCAGCGTAGGCCTATTCACGTTGGCGATGATATTCGCATGGTGAACGTCTTGCCGGAGCCGGTCACGCCGAGCAGGACCTGATCGCTCAGGCCCATGTTGAGGCCCTGCGTCAGCTTCTCGATGGCCTGCGGCTGGTCGCCGGTGGGCTTGAATTGGGAGTGCAGCTTAAAGTTCATACGGGTCCTCCAGAATGCCGTCGTCGCGCAGGGAGACAAAATCGTCGTCCGCGACAATGATATGGTCGGCCAGCACGATCCCGACTGCCTCCAGCGCCGCCTTTAATACCAGCGTGGTCTGCCGGTCCTCGGGACTGGGCAGCGCAAGGCCGCTGGGGTGGTTATGCGCAAGCACGACGGAGGTCGCGTTCGCGTCCAGCGCAGCCTTTACGACCTTGCGCGCCGCAATGGACGCGACGTTCACGCCGCCGCGGTGGATGAGCACGCAGTCGAGCGCCTTGCACTTTGCGTCGAGGCACAGAAGGTACACGACCTCCTCGCTTTCGCCGTGGAAGTACGGCAGCAGGTACTGGCCGCATTTGGACGTGGTGTCCAGAATCTCAATCTGTACGCTGCGGCTCATGAGGCAGCGCCGCGCCACCTGCGGCACGAGCCGGATCAGCTGCGCGGCGGCGTCTCCGACGCCGTTTACTTTTTTCAGCTCGGATTCCGGCGCGGAAAACACGCTGTCGAGCGTCCCGAAGCGACTTAAAAGCGCGTGCGCTGTCGGGTTCGTATCGCCGCGCGGCGCGGCGTAATACAGCAGCACCTCCAGCACCTGCACGTCCGAAAGGGAGTCCATGCCGCTGGTTTTGAGCTGCCTGCGCATCCGGTCGCGGTGGCCGTCGTGAATGGACATGGGCGTCTCCTTTCCGCTTCCGCTCACATCAGCGGCGCGAGCAGCCGCAGCAGCGCCCGCAGCACACGCTGCGTCAGGTGCGTATGGCGGCACTGCTCGGCTGTGATCTCTCTGCACTGGGGAAGCGTCTGTTCAAAATCCGCCTGCACCTGTGCGTTCACAGTGGTGTCATAGAGATACACGGCGTCTTCAAAATGCAGATACAGGCTGCGGAAGTCCAGATTGACCGTGCCGACAACAGCCTGCTTCGTGTCGGCCAGATAGACCTTGGAGTGGATGAAGCCCGGCGTATATTCGAAGATACGCACGCCTGCGCGCGTCAGCTCCTCATAGTTTGCGCGCGTGACCGCGTGGACATACCATTTGTCCGGGATGCCGGGCGTGATGATGCGCACGTCGACGCCTGTTTTTGCCGCGACGCACAGCGCCGTGGTCATTTTATCGTCCAGGATCAGATACGGCGTCATGATCCACATCCGCTCCTGCGCAGAGGAAATGACGGACTGCAAAATCGTCGCGCCGACGTCCTCGTTGTCGAGCGGACTGTCGGCAAACGGCTGGAGAAAGCCCGTGCCGCCCCGCTTTTCCGGATAGTCTGCGCGGAAGCGGCTCACATCCTCCTCCGACCGGTCAACGTAGCCCCAGAGGGACAAAAACATGACCGTCATTGACCACACGGCCTTGCCGCGCACGAGAATACCGCAGTCCTTCCAGTGACCGAAGCGCTTATATTCGTTGATATATTCGTCGGCCAGATTGACGCCGCCGGTAAACGCGGCCTTGCCGTCGATGATCAGAAGCTTGCGGTGGTCGCGGTTATTGAGGCGGGCGGAAAGGATCGGGATATAGGGGTTGAACGCGTGGGCGCGGATGCCCATCTCGCGCAGCTTTTTCGCGTAGCCCATGGGAAGCCGCGTGATGCAGCCGAAATCATCGTATACGACGCGCACGTCGACGCCTGCCGCCGCCTTTTGGCGCAGAAGCTCCAGCATGGGGTCCCACATCTTGCCGGTGGCGATGATGAAAAACTCGATGAAAATATAGCGCTCCGCCTTTTTGATCTCCTCCAGCATCGCAGCGTAGCAGCTTTCGCCGCTCGGGAAATACTCCGCGTCCGCGTCGTCGTAGATGGGGTAGCCGGAGGCCGAGAGCAGATAGCGCGCGTGGTTGAACGCGGGCGTTTCAGCGGCGGCCAGCTCCCATAAGGCGCTTCGTCCTGCCGCAGCTGCTGCATGGTGACGGCCTCGATCGACTGCATCTTACGGTGCTCGTAGCTGGAAATTTTGTTGCCGCCGAAGAGCAGATAGATCGTCAGTCCCGCCACGGGGAAGGCCAGAATCAGCACGATCCACGCGATCTTATAGCTGGGATTGACACCGCACGAGATGATATAAATAACGACTGCCCAGCTCAGCACGTTCATGGCGATCCGGATCCAGAAAAAGTCGGTCCGCAGATACGTCGCCATCACGATCAGAAATATGATCTGCAGCGCAATGCCGAACGACACCGCCACGACCCGCTGAAACACCAGCTTTGACAGGTTCCGCATACGTTTGCCTCCCCGCTGCTTGAATTTTCTATACTATAGCATGTTCCATCAGAAGCCGCAAGCCTCTGCTTTTTGAAATTTAAAAACTTTTGTTTGAAAATCCTGTTGTAGTTTTCAAACGAATCTGGTATAATAAGCAGACTGAATTATTCGATTTTTCTACACAGGAGCGAACCATGGAAAACTGTATCCGCGTGCAGGGTGCGCGCGTCAATAATCTGAAGAATATCTCCGTTGAAATTCCGCGCGACAAGCTGGTCGTCCTGACCGGTCTGTCCGGTTCCGGCAAGTCGTCTCTGGCCTTTGACACGATCTTTGCCGAGGGCCAGCGGCGGTATGTCGAGTCGCTGTCGAGCTACGCGCGGATGTTCCTCGGCCAGATGGACAAGCCGGATGTTGACTCCATCGACGGCCTTTCTCCCGCCATCTCCATCGACCAGAAGACCACCAGCCGGAATCCCCGCTCGACGGTCGGCACGGTCACGGAAATTTATGACTATCTGCGCCTTTTGTGGGCGCGCTGCGGTACGCCGCACTGCCCGAAGTGCGGCAAGGAGATCCGCCGCCAGACGGTCGACCAGATCGTCGACCAGATCATGGGGCTGCCCGACCGGACAAAGTTCCAGATTTTATCCCCCGTCGTGCGCGGCAAAAAGGGTGAGCACCAGAAGGTCTTCGAGGATGCCCGGCGCAGCGGCTACGCCCGCGTGCGCGTCGACGGGAGTTTGTACGAGCTGACGGAGGATATCGCGCTCGACAAGAATAAAAAGCACCACATTGAGGTCGTCGTCGACCGGCTCATCATGAAGCCCGATCTTGCCCGGAGACTGACGGATTCCGTGGAGACAGCTCCAATCTTTCCGGCGGCCTCGTCATTCTCAACGAGCTGGACGGGGACAAAGACACGCTCTTCTCCCAGAACTACGCCTGCGAGGACTGCGGCATCTCCATGCCGGAGCTGTCCCCGCGTATGTTCTCGTTCAACAACCCCTACGGCGCGTGCCCGGTCTGCGCGGGACTCGGTACGCAGCAGGTCGCGGACCCGCTGCTCATCATCCCCGACCGCTCCAAGTCGATCCTGCAGGGTGCGATTCAGGCCAGCGGCTGGAACAACGTCCGCGACGACTCCATCTCCCGGATGTATTTTGAGGCGTTGGCGAAAAAATATCATTTTTCCCTGAATGACCCCATCGATGCGCTGCCGCAGAAGGCGCTCGACGTTATTCTCTACGGCACGGGCACGGAAAAGCTCACGATCTATTATGAGCGCGCCAACGGGCGCGGCACGCTGGAGCGGCCCTTTGAGGGCGTTGTCAATAACGTCTCCCGGCGCCTCACCGAGACGCAGTCCGACGCCATGCGCAAGGAGCTTGAGGAGTGTATGTCCGAGCGCCCGTGCCCCAAGTGCCACGGAAAGCGCCTGTCCGACATCAGCCTTGCCGTCACGGTCGGCGGCATGAACATCATGGATTTCTGCGCCATGCCCATCTCACGAGGAGCTGAAATTCATCGACAATCTGAAGCTGACCGGCTCCATGGCTGTGATCGCGGAGCAGATCGTGCGCGAAATTCGCTCCCGGCTGTCGTTTTTGCAGGCGGTGGGCCTGAGCTATCTGACGCTTTCGCGCTCTGCCGCCACGCTTTCCGGCGGCGAAAGCCAGCGTATCCGGCTGGCCACGCAGATCGGCTCGAGCCTCATCGGCGTTCTGTATATCCTCGACGAGCCGTCCATCGGCCTGCACCAGCGGGATAACGACAAGCTGCTCGACACCCTCCGCCGTCTGCGCGACATCGGCAACTCCGTTCTTGTCGTCGAGCACGACGAGGACACCATGCGCGCCGCCGATTTCATCGTCGACGTTGGTCCCGGCGCAGGCGTGCACGGCGGCGAGATCATCGCCGCGGGCACAGTCGACGATATCATTGCCGCCCCGCGCTCCATCACAGGCCAGTATCTGTCCGGCGCAAAGAAGATCCCCCTGCCCGAAAAGCGCCGGGAGGGCAATGGGAAAAGCCTGAAGATCTTCGGCGCGGCGGAAAATAACCTGCGCCACATCGACGTGGAATTCCCGCTCGGCACGTTTACGTGCGTGACCGGCGTGTCCGGCTCCGGCAAGTCGAGCCTCGTCAATGAAATTCTCTATAAAAAGCTTGCAGGCAGCCTCAACCGTGCCCGCACCCGTCCGGGGAAATTTGACCGCATCGAGGGGTTGGAGCATCTGGACAAGGTCGTCGGCATCGACCAGAGCCCCATCGGGCGTATGCCAAGCTCCAATCCGGCGACGTATACGGGCGTATTAACGACATCCGCGACCTGTTCGCGTCGACGGCCGACGCGCGCACGCGGGGCTACGGCCCGGGCCGGTTCTCGTTCAACACGAAGGGCGGCCGGCTGCGAGGCGTGCAGCGGCAACGGCCTTGTGAAGATCGAGATGCACTTTCTGGCCGACGTTTTCGTCCCTGCGAGTCTGCCGCGGCAAGCGCTACTAACGCCGAAACGCTCGAGGTCGTGATACAAGGGCAA
>ENA-OQCO01001012-OQCO01001012.1-human-gut-metagenome-genome-assembly--contig:-NODE-1012-length-12315-cov-1.352068_pt1 | contig 12315 bp, 18 predicted proteins | sample MGYA00242500_ERZ504582 | MGnify/ENA primary metagenome ERZ504582 (study PRJEB26092, sample SAMD00036346) | human gut metagenome | host: Homo sapiens | study: EMG produced TPA metagenomics assembly of...
CGGCCATTACCACCGGCTTTTTCCAGATCTGCTCTGTGGGCGTCATGAGCCAGTTGGTTATCCGCAACACTCAGCTCGGCTTCTCTCAGCAGGCCGCTATGAACGTCATGACCATTCTGGCCCTGGGCGGCGTGGTTGGCTCCTGGCTGGTTGGCGTCATTGACGACGCTATCGGCACCAAGAAGACCATGGTCATGTTCGGTATCTGGTATGCTATCGCCCTGCTGCTCAACTTCACCGCTGTGGATTCCGTGACCCCGCTGGTCTACGTGTCCCTGTTCATGATTGCCATGGGCATCGGCGGCTCCGCCAACTTCACCACCTCCCTGCCCACCTCCATCTTTGGCCGCCAGGGTTTCGACAAGGTGAACAGTGTCATCTTCCCCATCCAGGGTGCAGTCACTGCCCTGTGCTTCCTGGTCAACGGCGTGGTGCAGAAGATTACCGGCGGCCAGATCCGCATGGCCTACCTGGTGTTCGCCGGCGTGGCCCTGGTGAACGTGCTCCTGGTGCTGATGGTCAACGAGCACAAGTACAACCGCGACTGGATGGCGGCCCACAAGAAGTAAGCTGCACCGCTTCTGAGCCTCTCCCAAAAAAGCTGTCCCCCGCAGCCGCGGGGACAGCTTTTTTTCGTTGCGCCCCATGCCCCCATTCTGCTATACTGATCTTATCTGAGCGAAATGAGGTGGCGGCATGGCGGAAGAAAATGGCCTGGTGCAGATCTATTATGGAGACGGCAAGGGTAAGACCACAGCGGCCTCGGGCTGGCCTTCCGGTGTGCGGGCTGGGGGCGGCGGGTGGTGATCGCCCAGTTCCTCAAAAGCAGCCCCTGCGGGGATTATGCCGAAGAAATAGTTATTCCGAAGTTGCTGCATCAAGTCCCATAAATCCTGGACTTTCCACAAAAACATCGGAATAACAAAAGCGTCCGCCAAACCTGTATAATGAGAGCGCAGGCAACACAGCCTGCCATCAAAGATACAGGAGGAGGACTATGGAAACGATTGATTTGGTTGCAACCGCTACGCAAATATTGGAACTTTTATCTGACCAAGGTATAAGCGGCAAAAGTCTGCACGCATATACCCACACCGGCATTGGCTGCGTCATCCGCCACTTTCAAGCAAAAGGTATTCTTTGCGCAGCCCCTGAAATGTTAGATGCATTTTTACTTGAACAGCGTGAATTTTTTGATCAAGGGGCATTTTCGGTCTGGAAGTGGAGACTGCTCCGCAGGGGATGCGAACTCTAAAACATTGTGCAGAAAAAGGCTCAGTGGATCTGCCGCCGTTGTCCCCTTGGATGCCTGCATTGCGGCGACCACGACAAAGCATCTGGAAGGACACACCAACTCCAGAGCAGCTTGCGGATTTGGATAACATTTACGCGCTGGTCTGGAGAACCAACAGCGCGATTTTGGAACTTGGCCTTACTGACGCAACAGTTGGCCATTACAGGAACGAAGGTCTGGCGATCATCTTGAATCGACACTATGAATCTGGGACAGATCGATTTTCGGGAGAAATTTTGGATCAGATCGTTGCAGAGAAACGGATTCAATATGAGTACGGGCAAATTGGCAGAGGCTCATATCAAAACTTGCGCAAGGCTGCGTATTGGATACAGGAGATGCACCAGACAGGTCATATTACTTTGGCGAGGTTCCAAACTGGGGGCAACGGGAACTTGTTGAGCCGTTCAACTCACTTTTAAGAGAATTTTGTACACACACCAAACAAAGCGAAAGCATGGCTGAGACTACACGCAATGTCGCCAGGAGCGCTATACGTCGGTTCTTGTTTGAAATGGAGGATCATGGGTTCCGCTCTTTGGCGGATTTCACTCTGATAAATGTAAATGGGTGTGTTACCAGTTTTGCAGCGCATTACGCCGGTGGACTTGGTTCAGCAATTTCTTCTGTGCGGCTGTTTCTGAGATTTTTATTTGAACGTAACTTGACAATCACTGACCTGAGTCAGTCTCTGCCGGAACTTATGGCAACCCGAAAAATGTTCCATGAGGGCTTTACTGAGGATGAACTGGAATATCTGCTGGAACATCCGGACAGGACTACGGCCATTGGGAAACGGGATTATGCCATGATGGTACTGGCTGCGCAGAGCGGTCTGAGGGCCTGTGACGTTGTTCGGCTGGAACTGGGTAGCATTGATTGGAGGGCGAGGGAAATTCGGCTGGTTCAACACAAAACTGGTGAACCGCTGTCCCTTCCACTGCAAGCAGAAAGCGGGAACGCGATTGCGGATTATATTCTCAATGGCCGCCCGGATTCCGCGCTTCCGAATATCTTCCTGTGCCATACGGGAGTGATCCGCCCGCTTGACGCGCGTTCTGCCAGCGGGGTTGTTTCCAAGCACATGAAGCTGGCAGGAATTCCGGCGAAACGTCGTGCCTTTCACGCGCTTCGCCGGACATTTGGGACAAGACTGCTCCAGAATGAGGTATCCTTTGAACTGATCCAGCAGCTTCTCGGCCACAGGGATATGGACTCTATGAAGCTGTATCTGTCTATTGACGAGCAAGGACTGAAGCAGTGTGCGTTGCCCCTGCTCTCCCACAGAAAGGCGGGGGGCTGAAATGACGTACACCTTTGAGAGCTGCTTTGCTGCCCGAATCGAGGACTTTATCGCGCAGAAAAACGCATTGGGGTTTGGTTATCTGGAATCCTCTCGCCTCCTGCGGGACTTTGACCGCTTTTGCATGACGCATTTTCCTGAAGAAAACTTTCTGACCGAGGAGCTTTGCCTGGCTTGGGCTACGAAAAAGAATACAGAGGGCAACAATACCTTCCGCAACCGCATGATGCCGGTGCGCGAGTTTGCCAGATACCTGAATCGCAACGGTGAGGCCGCCTACGTTCTGCCGCCGGATATTGCCAGGAAAGATGCTCCTTACGCTCCGTACATCTATACCGAGGACGACATCCTGACAATTTGGGATGTTTTCGACCATTTGAAACCGAGAGGCGGTTTCCCGGTACGGCAATATGTGATCCCGGCTATGGTAAAGCTGATGTATTGCTGCGGTCTGCGTCCGGCTGAGGCCAGAAAGCTTCGAGTAAGCGATGTAGATTTGGAAATTGGGCGGCTGAACATTATGGAGAGCAAGAAGCACAGGAGCCGCATTGTTATGATGGCAGAAGATGTGACGCAGATGCTCTCAGATTTCAGCGCCATCGTAGCCTCCGTTATGCCAGAACGTGAGCCGTTCTTCCCCAACTCTGAGGGCGGCTTTTACGGAAAGAGGGGGCTGGAGAAGACGTTCCGCCAGGTTTTGAAGAAAGCCGCCATTACAGGAACTGGCCGCCGTTCCCCGCGTCTTTATGATTTTCGTCATACTTTCGCTACCCACAGGCTGTATCGCTGGATGCGTGAGGGCAAAGACCTGAACGCCATGCTGCCCTATCTGAGTGCATACATGGGCCACGCACAGCTCTCAGACACTTACTACTACATCCATCTGGTCCCCGGTTTGCTGGAGGAGATGTCCGGATTCGCGTTTTCTTCTGCTGAAGCGTTCTTGCCGGAGGTAAGGGCCGATGAATGATTTTTTTGATGTGGTTCGGCGTTTCCTTTTGGACTATCTGCCCAAGCAGCGCTGCCTCAGTGAGAATACGATTCTCTCCTACAGACAGACGCTCAATCTTTTTGTAGCTTATATGAGAGATGAGATGGGAATTGGAGCCACCGAATTGACTTTCTCCCGCATTGACCGGGACGCCATTCTCGGTTTCCTGGCCTGGTTGGAAAATGCGCGGAGATGCAGTGTCTCTACCCGCAACCAGCGCTTGATGGCACTGCGGTCTTTTCTGGATTTTGCTGGACAGATTGATTGCACACAAACGGCACTGTACCTTTCCGCCTGCAACATCCCCTCCAAGGAGTCTCATGGGCGGATCGTTGAATTTCTGACCGAACCGTCATTGACTGCACTGCTTCAGCAGCCTGATCCATCCAAGCCCAAAGATTTGCGGAATCTGGTATTCATGATCCTCATGTACGATACCGCAGCCCGGTGCAGTGAACTTCTCGATATGAAAGTTTGTGATCTGCGCCTTGACGCAAAACACCCGATTGCGTATCTGCACGGAAAAGGGCGCAAAATCCGCACAGTCCCACTGCTCAGCAAGACGGTTCAGCATTGCAAGCAATATCTGCGCAAGTTTCATCCGACCGCAGATTACCACAGTGAAGCACCACTTTTCTTCACTGTGATTCATGGGACACAGCAAAAAATGTCTCCCGATACGGTATCTGCGTTCTTTATAAAATACGGAAGCATGGCGAAGCTTGTTTGCCCGGAAGTCCCGGAACACATCCACCCGCATATGATGCGGCACACACGGGCAATGCACTTATACCAGTCTGGAATGCCCATGGTGCTGCTTTCGCAGTATCTTGGCCATGCACAGGTTGAAACTACGATGATCTACGCCCATGCAGACACCGAGATGAAGCGGGCTGCGATTCAAAAGGCCGATGCTGTCCGCAAGGCCAAGCCCGCACCCGATGAAATCTGGGCTGATAACGAGGAGATGATCTTGAAACTGTCTGGGTTGACTTGATTTGAGCATGGATGCTGCTTGACCGTATAGTTTTGTTATTCCGAAGTTTTTGTGGAAAGTTCCGAATTCATGGGACTTGATGCAGCAACTTCGGAATAACTATTTCTTCGGCATAATCCTGACACGGGAATCCTCCTGCCCACAGGTCTGCTCTGGGGAGATCTGCGGGGGCGACTTTTGTGATGTCGGCTGCATACCATTCATCCTCCTTTACATCGTGAATGGCTCTGTAACTGCGGTCGGCATACTTATCAATCTCACAATGCCCCACACAGCGCATCCCGCATAGCTCAAAGCCCTTGCGGAAACCGCCGATGCCTGCGAAGAAATCCAGAAATGTCATCTGCTCCATCGGCAGCCTCACAGTTCTGCCGTCATATCCTCGTCAAGCTCATCTTGCTCGATTTCATTCATGTGGTTGGTTTCTTCCTGTTCGTCCTCAAGCTCCATCAGCTTCACAAAGACGGCGTTAACAACGCACGGATCAATCTCCGTGACATATCGGGTGGTCGGGTCTACCTGATGTGCCTCCCTCGGCTCTCTTGTGTCAGGGAAGTCCGTTTTGCCCGCTCGGTCAAGCACGGCCTGATCGAACCGTGCGTCCCAATCGGAAAACTGGATAGTACGGGACAGCACATACATCGCCCGTTCTGTTCCATAACAGCGCACCAATCTTCGATAAAGGCGTCCAGTTCACGGGTATTGAAGGCAGTCATGGCCTTATCCTGAATGAAGTTGCGGCAGGACATATTGATGTTGTAGCTGTCACACCAGAGAGCCGCTTCATCCTTTCGGGCGGCTTCCTCCAGCGAGGGGTAGTAGACCGGAATGGTTGCGTACATTATTCAAGCCCCCATTCATCCCCGTAACGATACGGGTAGATTTTCTGTCCGCGTAAAAGCGAATCAGGTTTTGCACCTGATCTACCACGGACAAATTGCTCTGGTCTTTGGTAGTCATCATCACAGAGCCAAAGATACCGGCCAGGGCCAGGATAACGGTGGTTGTCACATTCCCGGTAAAGAGCCAGGCCAGCGCCGCTATGCCGCCCATCACCAGGGACCCCACAATGGATTGAAAAAGCTGTTTTTTCCCAAAGCCAGTAAACAGTTCGGCCTCCGGCTTCACGCCCAGAGGGATGTAGAGTTTCAAATCTTCGTCCATTTGCACCTCCTGTCAGGAATAGTAGTACAGAATCAGATCTTTGATTTGCCAGATGGATTCTGCGATGATGTAGAAGATCACTGTGTTACGGGCGCGCTTTTTATACTGCGCCGCCTGTTCCTCGGCTGCGGTCAAGCGCACCCAGGCAGTAGACGAAACGGGCTACCGCACCAACGCGCACAAGCAGGATGATGGCATTTGAAATATCGTCCATTGTCACCATCAGCCATCACCTCACTTTCCCATGCCCTTGACCATCTGCACCAGCCGTACAGAATGGTATGCGTTGTTGACAATGGCGCCGCCGCCACCGCCACCGGTCGTAATGAGGAAGTCCTGAAGGAACTTCGGTGTCCGCACCGCAAGAATCATACAGGCCACGCCCCAGAAAATGTGCATATTCATCATCAGGCCAACCCCCAATTTCGCAAGAGAAACCTGAATTACCACAGAGAGCGCAGACTGGAAGAACTTACTCATGTAGGGCTTGAACACGCCTTTGTCATTGTCAATCAGACCTACGCAGGCCAACGGAATACCTACTCGCAAAATCAGGATTTCAAGCCCGCGCATCAGGAATTGGAAATATAAGATGAAATAGACGATGACAAATACCAAGCCAAAGATGGCTGTCACAAGCCCCATTGATGAAATGCCGGATACCCAGCCCGCCCAATCGTAAGCGGTGGCAAGGCCGATGGCCTCCAGCATTTTATTGCTCATTTCTTCTACAATCGTGGCAAGCCAGTCATACATGGTGGGAAAGCAGATTGCCACAGCCATAGCCTTGAAAAAGTTTGTGAGAATGGCAATAGGCTCCTCGTCGGCGTCCCCGTCTGACCACAGAACATAGGTTTCAAAGCCTTTTTTCAGGAACTTCAGCACAATCAGGGATACGCCAAAGCCGAATACAATGTCGAACAAGGACTGAAACAAATCGACCCCGGCCAAGGTGGACATATACTGCTCTGCGTACAGGGTAAGAGGGATAATCCCTTCCATCAGCCCATCAATATAGGCGATTGCTCCATTCAGCAGGGCCACGATCAGCAGCACTAAGATATATTCCAATCAGCAACCACCTCCTTTCTGGGGGCGGCGCTTGGCCGCCCCCGATAGGGATTGGAATATGGCGGGCGATCAGGACACGGCAGCTTCTTCGTTCTGTACGGCGGCCTCATACGCTTCCAGTACAGCGGCGGAGAGCTTTGCCCTCAGTTCCTTCGTCATGGGGAAGCAATGCTCCACCACTCGCCCTTGACATTCCGGCGGCTGGGCAGGGACACAAACAGCCCCTTTTCGCCCTCGACGACCCGCACATTCTTCACCAGAAAGCAGTCATCCAGGACCACGCTGCACACCGCCCGCAGCTTGTCGGGACCGGTAAAAGTCTTTTTGATTTCCGCTTTGAACTCCATTGAAAAACCTCCTGTCAAAATTAGGCGGGGCCGATGGCCCCGCCGCTGCTTGTTCCGATCAGCCGCCGTAGTTGAACATATCCTTGATGCGCTGGGTGATGGTGGGCAGCACGGTGTCGTCCACGATCAGGTACAGACCGGCCAGGATCAGGGCGCCCAGGACAATGGAGATCAGCACAGTAATCGCCACATCCAGCGTACCCTGACCGGTGCGGTCGGTCAGCGCCTCCGCCGTGCGGTCAGCCAGCTCACGGGCCTTCTGCTTGGCAGTCCAGATAGAAGTTATAGCCTTAACCTGAGTGTTGCGGATGAAGTTAGCCATAGTTTTTTCCTCCTGTTAATAAAATGATTTATTTAGTAAGGCGCGGAAATCGCCTGTACTACGGAATGTATCCCGCTTACTGGTAGTAGCCGAGAATCAGGTTCAGGGTGGCGGAACCGAGTACGGCGCCAATGCAGGACACCACCGCCACCACAATGCGGTTGTTCCACTTTTTCTGATCCATCTCGTCAGCCATGCCGCGCCGGATGCAGAAATAGATGATAAGCAGACCGGCTACCACCGGCGCCAGCACCATCAGCCAGGTTGTCACATCACCGACCAGTTTTCTCGGTTCCTTTTGACAATCTGACTGTCCTGCACACCAGCGGCATAAGCCGGTGCGGACATAAAAAAAGAGGCGGTAAGTGTGGCAATACCAACACCCACCGCCCGGACAGTCTGTTTCAGCCTGCCCGCCGTCTGGTTGATTTTCTCCTTTCATTCAAAACCTCCTATGAGTTAATCATCATCAAGGCCACCGCCCATAGCGCCCTTTTGCTGCGAAAGGCGGCGCATGATGTCCTTCTGGTAGTAAATCCAGATGTTCCACAATGCGATTTCTTGCTTCGTGTCGGTGATGATTGGCCGTTTCTGTTCCCGTTCTTCCCGCAGCCTGCGGTTATGCTCCATATCTCCCAACCCCAACATCTTGTTGAACATCCACTGAGAAAGGTCGGGCGCATACATCATAGCGGGGTGGTCGCGGCTGGTGATGATTTGATGGGGACGCTTGACTCGCCGGACCTCATCCGTATTGAGCAACTTTCTCTCGGTCAGACTGACGCTCTGGGAGTTAGACGGGGTTGTGTATTTGCCGTTGCTGGCCGAAAGCTGGTAACTGGATGTGGTATAGCTGCCGAGTTTATCGGACATCTCCCGCAGCGTTTCCGGATCATCGCTTTGCAGGTACGCCCACACCTGACAGTTGCCCTTGATTGTGTTGGCGATGTTGTCGCTGTACTTTTCTTTCAGTTGGTCAAAGCCCTGCACAAACAGGGCATATCGCATCCCACGGCCAGCCGCTACGGTCAGTTTGTTGGTCATGTCACTGATGGGAGTAAAGTTGCCATACTCGTCAAGGATGAAGTTGACACGGCGTTCCAGACGCCCGCCGCGCCGGTCTGCCGCCTCTGCCAAAAGTTCGTATTGCTGCGACACAATGAGAGAAGCAATGGGATAAAAGGTGTTTTTCTCGTCGGGCAGGATTACAAACAACGCCTGCTTTTTACTGCCCATATCTGCAAGGGTAAAATCGCTGGTATGGGTGATAGCGTAGATGGACTTCGAGGTGAACAGCCGCAAGGTGGTCAGGGCAGAGGTGTAGAAGCTGCCTCTGGTACGGGACGGCGCCACATCGGAAATGGACAGAAGCGCCCGTGCCGGGTGGGATGGAGAGAGCTTCTTGACATACTCCAACAGCGGCATCTTATTTCCGATGGTACGGCACATTTCCGAAATGAACCAATACACATTGGTCATGTTCTGAAATTCCGGTCGTTTTTGGTTGTCGCACACCACGCAAAGAATGGCAGCCGCTATGATGGAACATTCACCGTTTGTCCAAATCTTTTCGCCCTCCGGCTTACCAACCAGATTGTTCGTTAAGTCCCAGGCCAGCATTTCTGCACGGTCGGTGTCTCCCTCACTGATGGCGTCAATGATGGGCTGGAGCAGATTGTAGCGCATACTCTTTTCGGGGTTCTTGAAGTCCAGCACCAAAACCTCATAACCCAACTTTTTCAGGAAATCAGCGGTGTAGTGGAACAATTCGGCTTTGGGGTCGGAGCAGAAGATGGATTCTCCGGCGAGTCCCAAAAGACAGATACTTTCCAGAACCAGACATCTTGATTTACCGGAACGAGTGGCGCCAACGCAGAGCAGGTGGCAGTCATCACCGACAAAATAGATTTTTTCTTTATCGCCCTCCTTTCGCATACCTACCACCACGCCGCCTTTTTTCAGCGGAGTATCCGCTCCCAAAGGTTCCTGCTTGGGAATACCTTTGGGGTGAAGGTTCAACTTCAATTTATCGCCTCCTTATTTTTCTTTGAGAAAATCCAAACCATCGTATCCGGTATCTAAGAGCTGCCGGATCGTTGGGTTGTGCGGGTCAAGAATATAGCTGTCAAATGCTTTGTCTTTCTCGGAATCGGTCATCCACCGGGCTGAACCATGCTGGTATTGGCCCACGGCTCTGGGTGTCTGAATTTCCGGGGTGATCGTGTCCAGGTCTGATTCATACGGCCTCATGTTGGTCAGGAAGAACATAACCGCCAACACACTTACAAACCCTTGCAGACACAGATACAACATCATGTGCTGGCGGTTGGAAAATAGGCTGGCAAGGCAGTCCCCGATGGGGAGAAGTGAAAGCCGGGTGATCTCTCTTGTCAGCAGACCGTGAACCGCTGTTGAGAAAAACAGGTTGAGAATCGCGCCGGAAACGAAGATCAGCGCACAAACCATCAATTTAGGCTTTGTTTTCATAATTCCATATCATCCTCAACAGCGAAATCATCCAGAAACGCTTCGTTATCCTGATCCTCGGTCAGCTTGATTTCCTGCGGCTCCGTTTTGCCCATCTGCATGGGAATCAGAACCGGCAGCAGATGATCTTGTAAAAAATCAAAATCTACGCATTGGTCAGTGAACATACCAACGGTATTCAGAAACGGGGTATCCAGCGGGGTACAGATCATCAGGTCGCCGCGCTCTTTCCCCATCTTCACAATAAAAGAGGCAAGATTGACCGGATCGGGGTCCAGGCAGAACGCTTCATGCAGGCCGCCCTCCGCAGGGGCATACCCGATTAAAAAAGGATAGCCGCAAGCAGTATGGTTCTGTTTGGCTGCGCTGATAAGTTCAGGGGTGACAAACTTGGTGAGTTCTTCGGCAGCCTCATTCCTGACCGGCTTATCCAGAAGCCATTCTTTCAAACTTTCCGGCTTAACGATGCCACAGAAGTCATGTCGTTCCCAATGAATGTATTTGCCGGTCAACAGGCTTTCTGCATACACGGCCTGACCTCTGGCTCCATAAATACATCCAAAACCGTTACGGGCATACCAGATGGAGTCGTCGGCAGTCATGTCCTTGCCCTTGCTGCTCACCCCAGGTTTGAGAACCAGAAATTGATTTTCGTAGTTGTACTGGCTACTTTCGGGGATGCAGTCATTTATGTCCAGAGGGCGATCCGACTGGCGGATCATTTTCTGATTCTTCACCATATCATCGGATACATAGAGAATCGGGAGTTGCAGAAAAGTAGCCAGGCCAATTTCGTCCTTCATTCCCTGAGAGATGGTGTCGCCCATTACCCAGAGTTCATCGCAGCGCTCCAGCAGTTCGTGACCCATTCGTAAGCCCTGTTCCCGCTGCTCCGGCACTGCGTCATTCAGATATTGCGTGAAAATCGTGTGCGGCGCCAAGGGAATCACGCCGCAGGATGCCGCATAAGCACAGTAGTCCTTTGCCTTTTCCTTGTTCTTTCCATATCTCCCCGCAGAGGGGAAGAAATATAGACCAGCCTCAAAGTAACACCTACCTTTCCAAATTAAGCCCATCCACCCAACAGATGGACGGTGCAAAAGTCGATGAAAACTGCCCACCGGCGACAGAACATAGCCCGCAAACCTCTGAGTTTCAAATTTCCAGATCTTCCTCGTCCTCTAAATCACAGGTGCTTTCCACATCGGAACCGTAATCTGTGAACGGCAAAATGTGTTCTGTTCCGTTCTCAACATTTTCCTCGGATTCATACAGCCCCATATCGGCAAATTCATTGTCGGAAACAAGAGTGCCGTCAACGGTACGGAACATCAGCGGCATATAGTTACTGTCCTCGTAATACAGAAACTCATTGGTCGCATACGCCAGTTTTGCAATATCGCCGCCGTGAAAAATGAAGTACGGAATAGTTCGTTTCCCGCTGATAGCCGGATATTTTTTGAGTTCATCGAAAAACTCTTGAAGCTCTGGACAGACATAATGAACGGTCAGCTTGCCGGTTTCATTGCGGGAAATGCGTCCGATCACATCTTTCAACGCATGATCGGCAGTCAGTTGATAGCCACCCCAGGCTACGGCTGTAATTTGGAACGGCGAAACAGCGCCGTCCGTTTCCTTATAAACCTGCGTGTTATCAAAGTCGTACCGGAGCCATTGACACTCCATATCATCATCCGCCTCTTGGCGCGGCGCAATGTCTGCTTCGATGATGAAGTGACTTCCTTCCAGGTCGAAATCCAGGATTTTCATTGTAAACTCCTATCTTTCCAAGTCCAGCCCGTCCAGCTCATAGTCTGAAACAGGCGGTTCAAAGGCCGTATCATAGGTCACATCATCAAGCTGCCGGATTGCGTCCAGACGGGCCGCTGCCTGCGGATCAGTAACAAGTTCCTGTTCCAGCAGGGCGTCTGCAACGATGGCGTTGGAAACCGGGTCGGTAAAACAAAGGTTCTCACCGTCCTGTGCAGCCTGTTCCATCACAGATTCCGGCAGGATTTCTTCGGCAAGGGCCTTCGGCACTTCCAGCCCACGTTTCTTTGTGCCGACGATCTCGTAAATGCCCACGGCGATCTCCCCGCAGGTGATGATGTTTCCCCAAATATCAGGATTCGGGCGTCCATCACGCATACTTTCTCCCTCCATCTTCCTCATAAGGCATATAGCTATGACGGTGAGGTAATCCGTACCCAGGCGCCGCAAAAGAGCATCCTGATGTTCCATGACCTGATCGACGATATGCTCCGGGCAGTATTCATCAGGTCGGCTACATATTGCCCCACATCCAAGCCAATGGGATGCGCCAGGTATTCTTCGTCCGT
>ENA-OQCO01001014-OQCO01001014.1-human-gut-metagenome-genome-assembly--contig:-NODE-1014-length-12290-cov-4.149223_pt1 | contig 12290 bp, 11 predicted proteins | sample MGYA00242500_ERZ504582 | MGnify/ENA primary metagenome ERZ504582 (study PRJEB26092, sample SAMD00036346) | human gut metagenome | host: Homo sapiens | study: EMG produced TPA metagenomics assembly of...
ACCAAAGGAAAAAAGCGATAATAAAGACAATAAAAAAGACGGCAAAAAAAGTAATAAGAAAAAAATTATTATTGCAAGCTGCGCAGCCGGTGCGGTAGTTATCGGTATTGCCGTTGCGGGTGTGGTTATGCTTATGCCAAGCAAAAACGGACAGACTACTGTCGATAATCTTGGCTTGGGATTCCATTTTTCCGATGATGCACAGGTGTCGGGAATTTCACTTGCGGGCAAAACTTATGATGAGGCGCTCAAGCTTTTGACTTCAAAGCAGGAGTCATTTATAACTCCTGTTTCAATTTCTGTAAAGGCGAAAGAAAAGACATACACAATTACACAGAAAGACTTAAAATATACATACAATACAGAGAGTGTTCTTACACAGCTTAAGAATGACGAACTTAACAAAGAAAGTTCGGGCAAAACCGCAAAGACATATACTGTCGTTGCCACTTGCACAGATGATTCTATCAAGAGCAATGCCGAAAAGATTAAAAAAGAAGTTGATGTAAAGGCGACAAATGCCCGTGTTTCTGAATTTAATCCGTATGACGGTGACAACAGATTTAAATATGCCGATGCCGAAAAAGGTGCGGAGCTTGACGAAAAAGACCTTGTTACACAGCTTTCGTCAGCTATAAAAAGCGGTACGGGCACAATGGCACTCAATGCTGTAGTTAAAGATGTTGACGCAGATATTTCTCTTGATATGGTTAAGAAAAATATTGTGAAGCTTTCTACATACGAAACCGTTTCTTACAACAACGCAAACGGTAATTCAAATATGAAAACTGCGATTGAGGCTTGCAACGGTTCTGTACTTGAACCGGGGGAAGTATGGTCGTTTAACGAATGCACAGGCGATTCAAACCTTTCTGAAAACGGTTACAAGCCTGCAGGTGTGATTGCAGACGGTAAACTTGTGCAGGGCAACGGCGGCGGAATTTGTCAGGCAAGTTCAACTATTTATAATGCCGCAATCAGAGCAAATGTTGAGATTGAGGAAAGATACTGCCACCTTTGGGCATCCGATTATGTTCCTACAGGTCTTGACGCAACAATTGATTATCCTAACCTTGACCTTAAGTTCTCTAATCAGACAGATTACCAGATGTTTATCGAATGTAAAATGGACGGTACAACGCTTTCTGCTACATTTTGGGGATGGCAAAGTCCTGATTATGATGAAATAAGAACAGAAAATGAAATCGGCTCTACAAGCGGAAAAGAATTTTCTGCAAGAGCGTGGAGAGTATATTATAAGGACGGCAAAGAAGTTGACCGTGAGGAACTCCCGTCATCCACTTATGAGAGCAGCGGCGGTATTGGCGGCGGCTCTGCCGACGGCGACGACGGTGTAGTTTCAAGACCGAGCAATAATAACTCGAACTCTTCTGACAATAACTCATCTTCAAACAATAACTCGTCATCACAGGTTACACCTGATGTACCTACCCCGCTCCGGAGCCTGCTCCGCAGCCTGATCCGGAACCTACTGTAACTCCCGAACCCGATCCGGAACCGACTCCTGCTCCGACAGAACCGGAACCCGATCCGGAACCTACTCCGACAGAACCGGAAGTTACCGAATAATTTATAAAAAATCCTCCGTACATTTGTGCGGAGGTAAAATTTTAGAAAAGAGGTGTAGTGATGCCGTATTCTGTAGAGATAGATTTGCACGGTCACACCGTGGAAAGTGCGGGAAAAGTTTTAACGCAAAGATTAAAGCAATTGCCGAATGATGTGCGTGAAGTTACCGTTTTGCACGGATTTCACGGCGGAACTGCACTGCGAGATATGGTGCGCAGATATAGAAATCCGAAAATTGAGAGAAAAATTCTCGGACTGAATCAAGGCGAAACCATATTTGTGATTGTTCCGTATAATAATAAAGAAAGGTGATATGTAATGTATATAGATTTTGACGGTATGCAAACAAAGGAACTTCCTAATTTTAAGGGAGGAGAAAAAACTTTCAGAGCAGATATGTTTGATGACGGCGATACCAAAATTATGCGTGGCAGACTTGAAAGCGGTGCGTCAATCGGACTTCATACTCATGAGGGTAACTGCGAGATTATTTATATTCTTAGCGGCAACGGCAAGGTAAAGTATGATGATACGGAAGAAAAACTTTCCGCAGGCTCTTGCCATTATTGTCCAAAGGGACATAGTCACAGCCTTATTAATGACAGTGAAGAGGATCTTGTGTTTTTTGCAGTAGTTCCTGAGTTAAGATAAATCGAATACAATATAAAAAGGACAGCTTTTTACGGCTGTCCCTTTTAATTAGGGTCTTTATAATGAGTTGGGGTAAATAATGGTTTAGCACACAAAGTTTAGTGTAATAAATTCAAAATTTAGGTCAACCCTTTTTAAAGGGTTGCGGGTTTGGGCAGAGCCCATAAAAAGTTTTATTTAGGACAAATTTGCAGGCGCAAACAGCTTGGCTGTTTGCGTGCTAAGACTATGTTTGAAAAAACAGACGACAGCCTTTAAAAAAGAATAATTAAAATAATGTGCCGTCATTGCGTAGCAAAGACGGCACAAATTATAAGAATATTTTTTTGTTGCTACCGCAATTAAAAGTTCTTCGTTATGTTTAAGTCGCCAAACGGCAAGCTGTTTGGCTATCAAAAATTTGCAATAGCATAAAGTTTGTGGGCGTTGCCCGCACCTACAACCTTTGAAAAGGATGACCAAACTTTTAACTTCGGGACGGAAAGTTTAGCTTTTGCTTTACTTTGTTGCCCGATTGATAATCCGTTAAACCATTACCTATAATAATAGTATAGAGATTTTACTTGCTTTTTTCGCTCATTTCTTTAATTATATCAGCTACAAGCTCTCTTTCATCCATATGGTATTTTACGCCTTTGATTTCCTGATAGTCCTCATGACCTTTGCCCGCAAGAACGATAATATCGCCGTCCTGTGCGTTTTCCATACAATATCTTATTGCGTCCTTACGATTAGGAACAACTACATATTTACCGTCTGTCTTTGCAAGACCTGTCTTGATGTCCTCGATAATATCCATAACATCTTCAAAACGGGAGTTATCCTCTGTGATTACGGAGAGGTCGGAAAGTCTGCCCGAAGTTTCGCCCATTTCGTATCTTCTCACCTTTGGACGGTTGCCGCCTGCGCCAAACATTGTAATAAGGCGGTTAGGTTTATAAAGTCGGAGTGTTGAAAGCACATTTTCCATAGAAAGTGCGTTATGAGCGTAATCTATTATAAGCGAATAGTTGCCCGGTACGGGTACAGGTTCAACTCTGCCTTTAACCTTTGCTTTGTGAAGACCCTCGACAATAGCTTTGTCGGGAATATCGAAGAAAGATACGGCACTGATTGCGGCAAGCGCATTATAAACATTAAATTTACCGGGGATATTTACATCAAGAGAAAGTTTCTTTTTTCCGCTTAATTCAAAGTGAACGCCGATAAATCCGTTTTCAAATAATAAATGTTCATCAGACGCAACAAAGTCGGCTTTATTTGAGAAACCGAATGTTACAGGTTTTTCAACTGCAAGTTTTGTGATTTCGGTAAATTTTTCATCGTCAATATTTCCGGCAGAGTGTCTGCACTGTCCGAAAAGCAGACTTTTACAGTAAAGATATTCAGCCATATCCTTATGTTCAACACCGCCGATATGGTCGTGTGAAAAGTTTGTAAATATGCCTACATCAAATGTAATATCAGCAAGTCTGTAATGCTTTAAGCCGATTGAGCTTGCCTCAATAACCATAGCTTTACAGCCGCACTCAAGCATATCGTGCATAGCTTTTTGAATTTCGTATGATTCCGGGGTTGTGTTGTCTGTTTTTACAACTTTTCCGTCATATAAAATACCGAGAGTGCCGATTGTGCCGGTTTTGATTCCTGCACATTCAAGAATAGATGCAATCATAGCGGTTGTGGTTGTTTTGCCTTTTGTACCTGTAATTGCAATGGTCTTTAGTTTTTCGGCGGGTCTGCCAAAAAACTCGGCGCTGATATACGCAAGTGCTTTTCGTGTGTTTTCCACTTTAATAACCGCAACATTCTTCGGTACATCGAATGAAAGGTCATCACTTATTATAAGGGCAGCGGCGCCTTTTTCAACAGCGGATTGCGCATACTTGTGACCGTCGGATGTGTATCCCTTAAGACATACGAAAGCTGTACCGTCGGTAACTTTTCGGGAATCATATATAATATCGATTATTTCGGGATTGCCGTCATTTATTACGGTATATTCAATGTTTGCAAGTAAATTGCTTAGTTTCATAATAAATTCACTCCGTTTTTAGTTGTGATTACTATTACATTATAACAATTCAGAGAAAATAATACAACAATAATAATGAATTTTTTTGGAGTGTGTTTATTGTGCGAAAAGACTTATTTTGTCTGTTGGTGAAAATTACCTAAAAAGTACCTATGTAAACGAAAATATGTGCATTTAGCTGATATGAAACGAATTTAAGTAATTTACGAAAATAAAACGATAATCTCCAAATGAACAAGTTGCACAAAGAAAATATTGTTATTATTAACAAAAAGCCAGAGATAATTTTGTAAATAAAATCAAAATCTCAAAATTTAACTTGCAAAATGCACAAAAATAATTTAAAGTTTTAACACTCTGTATAAAAAGTACAAAGGTAGTTGCAATTTGTATGATTTTTTGGTATCATAAATGTAGTGAAAGGACAGAGGGACTGTCCTCACATCATTCAAATGGAATGAAAGTTTATATTTTATGAAAGAAGGAAATATCCGATGAAAAAGATTTTTGCCGTTCTTTTGGCAAGTATGATGGCTGCTACAGCACTTGTTGGCTGCGGCGGTTCGGGTGACAGCAGTACAGCTTCAAAAACAGAATCAAATGGTAACGGTGCTTCTGCAACAAGCAGCGACTTTGGTGACGAAGACAACATTACACTTAAAGTATGGGCTCCTGATAAGGCAGTTTCTACTTTTGAAAAAGAGTGCGAAGCATTCAAGGCTCTTTATCCGGACAAGAAGATTGATATTACAGTAGTTGCTCAGACTGAGAAAGATGCTGCTACAAACCTTCTTAACGATGCCTCAGCTGCTGCCGATGTATTCGGTTTCGCAAGTGACCAGCTCAACAAGCTTCAGACAGCAGGCGTTATTGCACAGGCTGCTTATGCTGATGATATTTCTAAGAGAGATACAGCAGAGTCAGTTTCAGCTGCAACACTCGACGGTAAGATTTACGCTTATCCGGAAACAGGTGATAACGGTTACTACCTCGTATATGATAAGTCAGTAGTTTCTGACGAGCAGGCAGGCAGATTTGAGGATATCCTCGAAGCTTGTAAGGCCGGAGGTAAGAAGTTCATCATGGACGCAGGTGACGGCTTCTACGCATGTATGTTCACATTCACAGGCGGTCTTAAGACCGATGGTCTTGAGGATGACGGCATTACTCAGAAGTTCACAGATTATGATGAGGCCGAGGTAGTTTCAACACTCCAGGCTTTCTCAAAGCTTATACACGACTATAAGGGTACATTCCAGTCACTTTCACCAGACGCTATTTCTTCCGGTTTCGCACAGAAGTCTTGCGGTGCCGGTATCGACGGTTCTTGGAACACAGTTGCTGACAAGAAAGCTCTTGGCGACAACTTCGGTGCAGCTAAGCTCCCAACAATCGATGTAAACGGCGAAGCTAAGCAGATAATTTCAATGCTCGGTTACAAGTTAATCGGTGTAAACGCATCTTCTAAGTTCCCGCGTTCAGCTCAGATCCTTGCTAACTATCTCACAGGCGAAGAGTGCCAGAGAGAAAGAGCTACAGAGCTCGGTTGGGGCCCTTCAAACCAGACTGTAAACGGTGAAGAAGTTGTTACAGGCAGTGCAGTACTTACAGCTATCGCTGAGCAGGGTAAGTTCGCTGTACCACAGGTAAATATAGCTCAAACATTCTGGGATCCATATAAAAACCTCGGTAACAAGCTCATTGCTGACGAAACAGATCCTTCAAACGCTGACTTCTTCAAGCAGTTACTCACAGACACAATTGCAAACGTAAGAGACGAATAATTTTAGTTTTCAAAATAAATCTTCTCATACTCGTGGGGCTCTCAAGTAGCTGAGAGCCCCATTGAGTGAAAACTCGTTATCAATGTCGCAGACATTGTAATTAATTTACACCAAACTACTAATGTATTTATGATGCTAATTGATAACGCAGAATATATTATTAGTTTGGTGTAAGTTTTGCAAACTATTTTAAGGAGAGCTTATTAATGAAATATATTGATTATGTACAGCTTAATCCTTTCCAGAAGTTTGCCTATAATGCTAAAAACTTTTTCAAAGCTTTGCCCGGTAAAGTGGCAGGCTTTTTTAAAGCATTAGGAAATGCTATTGTGAAGTTTTTTGTTGGCATTGGCAAGGGCTTTGTTAATTACGGCAAAACCTTTGTAAACGGAGATATTATGACAAAGCTTTCTTACCTTATTTTCGGTCTTGGTGACATTTCAAAAGGTAAGTACTATAAGGGTATTTTATTCTTCCTTTCAGAAGTTTTGTACATTCTCTATATGGTATTCTTTGGTTGGGGTTACATTTCCAAGTTTGGTTCACTTGGTACTGTTGAGACTCACACAGAGATGGACGGCATTTTCCCCGTAACTGTTTACGGTGATAACTCAATGCTTATCCTCCTTTATTCTGTACTTACCATTGTAATTACAGTAGTTGTATTTGCCATTTACATAGCAAATATAAAAGATGCTTACAAGCATCAGCTTCTTGTTGCAGCAGGCAAAAAGCCAACTTCATTAAGAACTGATATCAAGGAATTCCTTGACGGTAAGTATCACATTACACTTTTGTCTTTCCCTGTACTGATGATTGGTATTTTCCAGATTCTTCCACTCATCTTTATGATACTTATAGCATTCACAAACTATGACCTTCAGCATATGCCTCCGGGAACATTGTTCCACTGGGTTGGTTTCCAAAACTTTACATCTGTATTTGATATAGCTAACTCTGCAACAAGAGCTACAACATTCGTAGAACTTGCTAAGTGGACACTTGTTTGGGCTGTTTGCGCTACTTTCACAAACTACATCCTTGGTATGATTATTGCTCTTATGATCAACAAAAAGGGTATTAAGTTCAAGGCTTTGTGGAGAACTCTCTTTGTTATTGCAATCGCTGTACCACAGTTTGTATCACTTCTTCTTATGAATCAGATGCTCCAGACTGACGGTGCATTTAATGTATTACTTACAGATATTAGCAGATGGTTTAATCCTGATGCTGCGGTGGTGGAAATTCAGTGGCTTAACACTAACCCTAACATCGCTAAGATAGTAGTTATCATTGTAAACCTTTGGGTAGGTATTCCTTACACAATTCTTTCAATGTCAGGTATTCTTATGAATATTCCTGAAGACCTCTACGAATCAGCCCGTATTGACGGCGCAGGTCCTGTAAAAACATTTACAAGCATTACACTTCCTTACATGCTCTTCGTAACAACACCACAGCTTATTACTCAGTTCGTTGGTAACATCAATAACTTTAACGTTATCTACCTCCTCACAGGCGGTGGTCCAACAACAGAGAATTTCTATCAGGCAGGTTATACAGATATCCTCGTAACATGGTTGTTCAACCTTACTATGAACTCTTCTGACTACAACCTTGCTGCGGCAATCGGTATCATTGTATTTATTATCTGCGCTGTGCTTTCACTTATTGTATTTAACTCATCTAAATCTGCAAAAGACGAGGAGGCGTTCTCATGATAAAAAGCTACAAACTCAGAAGAGGTTTGGCAAATACTTTTATCTACATAATCCTCGCTATTCTCGGATTTATTTGGATTTGCCCATTCATCTATCTTTTAATGCACTCGTTCCGTGCAGAAGGTGTTACTGTAGTAAACTATCTCATTCCTCGTGAATGGACTTTCCAGAACTACATTGACCTTTTTACAAGCCACGGTACACTTAACTTTACAAAATGGTTTATAAACACATTTGTTGTTGCATGCTTTAGCTGCGTAATTTCTACAATTTCTGTACTTATGGTAAGTTACGCATTCAGCCGTTTAAGATTTAAATCCCGTAAAAAGTTTATCAATGTTGGTATGATTCTCGGTATGTTCCCCGGATTTATGACAATGATTGCTATTTACTACCTCTTAAAGGCAATGGGTCTTACACAGACACTCGTAGCACTTGTAATTTGTTACAGTGCCGGTGCAGGTCTTGGTTATCAGATTTCAAAGGGCTTCTTTGATACAATTCCAAGAGCTCTTGACGAGGCGGCAACTATTGACGGTGCAACTAAGAACCAGATTTTCTGGAAGATTATTCTTCCTATGTCAAAACCAATCGTAGTTATACAGTTCTTACATCATTCATCGGACCTTGGACAGACTTTATTCTTGCTAAGATCATCATGGGTGATAAGCGTGATAACTACACTGTTGCAATCGGTTTGCAGCTTATGGTTAACCTTGACTTTAAGACACAGTACTACAAGCAGTTCCTTGCAGGTTCAGTAGTAGTTGCTGTTCCGATTACCCTCCTCTTCCTTAAGATGCAGAAGTATTATGTCGAAGGTGTAACAGCCGGCGGCGTAAAGGGTTAATCTTTATTTGCACATTTTTGGGTGGCAGTCTTTGGCTGCCATCCTTTTTAGTTAAGTTTTAAATTATGGCTTGCAGCATAGTTAAGATTAAAAAAATTAAAATTTAGGTCAAGCCTTTTTAGGCTTGTGTGTGTTTTACACATACCTATAATCTTTGCAAAGTTTGACCGAACTTTTATGATTGATGAAATATTTTGCAAACCATAATATTTATAGCCTATAAAGAATACATTTCAATTCTTACTTAACTTTATTGATTTTATAAGGAGGATTTATGAAAAAAATTTTTACACTTTTACTTATTGCTTCAATTTCTACAAGTGCAATTCTTGCAGGCTGCGGTACTAAAGAATATGATGATCCGGTAAATACTCTTACAGCCACAGCATCAACAGATAAATACCGTAACTATTATCAGATTTTTGTTAATTCATTTGCAGATTCAAACGGTGATCAAGTCGGTGATTTGCAAGGTATTATTGATAATCTTGATTATCTTAATGACGGAGATCCAAATACAGGCAATGACCTTGGCGTTGACGGTATATGGTTAACACCTATAATGCCTTCGCCGTCATATCATAAATATGATGTAACCGATTATTACAATATTGACCCTGATTTCGGCACACTTGAAACTTTTGACAAACTTGTTTCAGAATGTCATAAGCGTGGTATTAACATCATACTTGACCTTGTGTTAAATCATGCATCTTCACAGCATCCTTATTATTTAAAGGCTGTCGAAGAGGTGGAAGAGGGCAATCTTGACGGTTATGCACAGTATTTTGAAATTCATCCCACTTCATATTTTGATTCTGATACACAGACAAATTATTTGTCACACGCAATGGCTTGTGAGGCTAATTTTACTGAGGAAATGCCTGAATGGAATTTAAATTCTGAAAAAACAAGAGAAGAATTTGCAAAAATTACAAAATTCTGGCTTGACAGAGGTGTTGACGGTTTCAGACTTGACGCCGTAAAATATTTTTCTAATAAATCCACCGACGGCACGGAATTTTTGACCTGGTTCTGTGATAAATGTAAGGAAACAAATCCTGATGTTTATGTAGTAGGTGAAAACTGGGACGATGATTCAAAGATTCAGGAAATCTTTAAGTCGGGAATTGACAGTCAGTTTGCATTTAAATTCTCACAGACAAGTGGCACACTTACAACCGAGGTCATAGCACAGCGTGGTACGGCTATCGCTAAAAAGGTAATGAAGTATAACGATAAGATGTACAACAATAACGAGAATTACATTCCGACAATGTTCCTGTCAAATCACGATATAGTGAGAAGCGGTAACTCGCTTGAACCTAAGGGTCTTAGTTATCAGAAAATGGCAGCCTCAGTGTATATGTTGTTCCCGGGCAATCCATTTATCTATTACGGCGAGGAAATCGGAATTACTGCTCCAAATACAACTTCTGATTCGGCTTATCGTACACCGATGATATTTGACAGCAATAATTTGCCGAATATTTGGGTAAACGGTGTAGGTGATGTTGCGAAAGATACTAAATACGGCGGCGCTAAGCAACAGCAGGCTGACCCCAATTCTTTACTTAGCTTTTACAGCAGAATTATAAAAATCAAAAATCAGAATCCTGAGATTGCTCGTGGCAAAATTACCGGACTTCAAACCTTTGACAATACTGCAATTTGTGCTTACTATATTGAGTATAACGGCACAAAGCTGATGATTATTCATAATATGAATGCAGAGGAAAACGCTGAGCTTACCATTACCGATGATATGATAGATAATCCTGAAATCAGAGCAGAGCTTGTTGCAAGCTCACCTGTTGACAAGGATGGTGCTTTTACCTCAACAGAGGACGAAAACGCCGTTTATCAGCACACAGCTATAAAAGACGGTGTGCTTACAATGCCTGCACAGTCAACTGTAATTTTGAAAACTGCCGAAACAGCTGAATAAATTTTAAATATTCGCTTTAAAGTGCTAAAATTCTATTGACATTTAAAAAATTCCGCTATATAATAGTATTAATTTATAAGATAAACCATTGAGCAAGAGTAGTAAGATTAATCGGCGCTTTCAGAGAGTCGGCGGGTGGTGCGAGCCGATAGTTGAGATTTTTCCGAATGGACTTGTGAGGGCGGACCGAAAGAGTATTCGAGTAGTTTCCGACGGAACCTGACCGTTACAGCAGGAGGCATATGTCAGTATGCTGTATGAGCGGGCGGAATTTCCGTCAATTTGGGTGGTACCACAGAAGTCGTTTCAGACCTTTGTCCCTTAGTTGGGGCAAAGGTCTTTTTGTTTATAAAAAATATAAAGGGTGAGAAAAATGATTAAACCGTCTTATGATGAGGTAATGGCAATTAAGGATGAATACGATGTAATACCTGTTTACAAGGAAGTTTACGCCGATTCTGTCACACCGATTACTTTGTTAAGAAAAATCTTCAAAAGTCAGACAAGTGCTTTCTTCTTGAAAGTATCGAGGGCGGTGTAAAGTGGGGCAGATATTCGTTTATCGGCTGTAATCCTAAAGCAAGACTTGTTTATAAAAACGGAGTTCTCACCATTACAGGCGAGGGTGAGGTTACAATTAAAACCGCCAAGCCATACGAAGAAATCCGAAAATATATGAAAAATTACAAAAATCCTCGTTTTGAAGATTTGCCGCCGTTTACAGGAGGACTTGTAGGATATTACGGATATGCTATGATTGCAGTCAGCGAACCGATTTTGAAAATACAGGAAAGCGAAACCAATGATTTTGATTTAATGCTTTTTGATAAAATTATTGCATACGATCATCTTCGTGAAAAAATGACAGTCATTGTAAATATGAAAACTTATGACACTGAAAGACAGTACAAGCAGGCTGTAAACGATATAAACGAAATTATCAATACAATTACAGACCCTGCTCCGCTTGCAAAGCTTGAAAGCGATAAAAATGTGGAATTTACAAGCACATACACAGAAGAAGAATTTTGCAATATGGTTAATAAAACCAAGGAATATATTTTTGACGGCGATATTTTTCAGTGTGTTGTATCCCGCAGATTTGAAACCGAGTACAAAGGTTCGCTTTTAAATGCATACAGAGTATTGAGAATTACAAACCCATCGCCTTATATGGTATATATGAATATTGAGGGCGATGAGATTATAAGTACATCACCTGAAACTTTGGTTAAACTTCAGAACGGTGTGCTTAATACATTCCCAATCGCAGGTTCAAGACCGAGAGGTGCGGATAAGCAGGAGGACGATGCTCTTGCAGATGAGCTTATAAAAGATGAAAAAGAGCTTGCCGAGCACAATATGCTTGTTGACCTCGGAAGAAACGATATAGGTAAAATTTCAAAATTCAATTCTGTAAAGGTTACTTCATATCAGCAGATTTTAAGATATTCAAAGATAATGCACATTTGCAGTGAGGTTGAGGGTGAGCTTAAAGACGGACTTGATGCTTTTGATGCGGTTGAGTCGCTTCTTCCGGCAGGCACACTTTCGGGAGCACCGAAAATCAGAGCTTGTCAGATTATAGACGAACTTGAAAAAACTCCTCGTGGAGTGTATGGCGGTGCGCTGGGATATGTAGATTTTTAACGGAAATTCTTGACACTTGCATTGCAATAAGAATGGCAGTTAAAAAAGGAAATAAGGTTTA
>ENA-OQCO01001015-OQCO01001015.1-human-gut-metagenome-genome-assembly--contig:-NODE-1015-length-12279-cov-1.285056_pt1 | contig 12279 bp, 13 predicted proteins | sample MGYA00242500_ERZ504582 | MGnify/ENA primary metagenome ERZ504582 (study PRJEB26092, sample SAMD00036346) | human gut metagenome | host: Homo sapiens | study: EMG produced TPA metagenomics assembly of...
ATCGCCTTTGACGCCTCGGCGGTGGATGGCTTCGGCGGCGAGATCCGCTCCGACCTTCTGCTTCACCCGGACCCCTCTACCCTGATCCAGCTCCCCTGGAGGCCGGAGCAGGGCAAGGCGGTCCGGATGTTCTGCGATATTTCCTATCCGGACGGCAGGCCCTTTGAGCGGGATACCCGGAATATTTTGAAAAAAGCGGTGGCAGATGCCAGCGCCCTGGGTTGCCAGTTTGCATTTGGCGCCGAGATGGAGTTCTACCTGTTTCGGGTCGATGAATATGGAGATACTACAAAGATCCCCTATGACCGGGCGGGCTATATGGATATCGCGCCGGATGACAAGGGGGGAAACGATCCGCCGGGAGATCTGCCTCATGCTGGAACAGATGGGGGATCCAGCCCGAGAGCTCCCACCACGAGAGCGGCCCGGGCCAGAATGAGATCGATTTCCGGTACTCAGATCCCCTCACAGCCGCCGACCACGCCATCACCTTCCACACAGTCGTCCGCACTGTGGCCGCCCAGAACGGACTCTGCGCCAGCTTTTCCCCAAAGCCGCTGCCGGACTGGGATGGAAACGGGATGCACATCAATATCTCGGCCCAGTGTGATGAGGCCGCCCAGCCGCTGCCCAGTGTGATCGCGGGGATCTTGGAGAACATCCGGGACATGACGCTGTTTTTGAATCCCTGTGATGAATCCTACCGCCGTCTTGGCCACGACAAGGCCCCCCAGTATGTGACGTGGTCAGCGGAAAACCGCTCCCAGCTGATCCGCATTCCGGCGGCCGTGGGAGAATACCGCCGGGCCGAGCTGCGCTCCGCGCAGCGGCTGCGGATGGTCGGAAGCAGCCGCTCCGCGTTGGTCGACAGGATCAGGAACACGCCGTAATCCGGCGGCTCCTCCAGAATCTTCAGCAGCGCGTTCTGCGCGGATTCGTTCATATCCTGCCCGCGCGGGATGATGTAGATCTTGCGCTTTCCTTCGTTCGGGCGGATGAACATATCGCTTCTGGCTGCGCGGATGGGGTCGACGGTCATGGCCTTGTGGTCGGGATCGTCGACGGTGATGATATCCGGGTGGACACCCTCAAGCGCCTTGCGGCAGCCGGAGCAGACGCCGCAGGGGATCTTTCCGCTGCGCCCCTCGCACTGCATTGCCGCCGATAAGATCCGCGTGAGCATATGCTTGCCAGAACCGGCAGGCCCGCAGAGCAGATAGCTGTGCGCCACGCGTCCGCTGGCGAATGCGCCGCTCAGACGCGCCTTGACGGCGTCATTTCCCAGAAAGCCGGTAAAGTCCATGTTCGGTGTTCCTTTCTCGGCCTATACTTCGCCTTATATCATAGTAGTATAACAGATTTTCCGCCGCTTTGCTACTGTTTTTTCTCCACCCGCAAAAACAGGCAGGGAACCGAATCCCTGCCTGCTTGTTCAGCTCTCCATCTGCCGTCCGAGAAAGCCCGCGACGGTCTGCACGAGCCGCTGCTCCGCCTCGCCGAGCGCAGGCGCGCCGTCCTCGCTCAGAAGCAGGACGCAGCCCATTAAGTCGCCCTCTGTCACAATGGGGGCTGCGGCGCCGACGCGGTAGCGGTCGGATGCGTCCGTCGGCCGGACGGGCAGATCGCCGTCCTGATAGCGGTAGCTGCGCCGCAGCTCCATGAGCTGCTCCAGCTCCTGCGAGCAGCGCTTGTCCAGAAGCTCCCGCTTCTGCACGCCATGCACCGCAATGATCGCGTCCCGGTCGCAGACCGCCGCGATATATCCGGTGTTCTTCCCAATCGCTTCACAGATCTGTCCCGCAAATTCCCCCAGATCGCCCATCGGCGAGTATTTCTTAAAGATCACCTCGCCGTCCTTCTCCGTATAAATCTCCAGCGGGTCGCCGCTGCTGATAACACTGACACGGAAAACCTTGTCCTTTCGGTGCGCCGCACCTTGGACAATTTCAGTTTCGTAGGGGTCGATGCCCACATCGACCCGCGGGCGGACAGAGTCGTCCGCCCCTACAAGCTGGGATTCGCTATTTTCCGTGTCCCAATTAAAATTTACGGCGTCCTCCGGGAGCGCGCCGGTCTTGAGCAGGCTGTCGATGTCCGCCTTGAGCTGTACCTCGATGTGATCTTCAAACACCCGGATTTTTTCGATCATCAGATTCAGGTCGTTGCGGTCAAGTGACGGCTTTTCCAGAATGTCGTGAAATACATCCATTGCCGTTTTCGCCACGCGGTTGATGCGGATGATGGTATTGCGCTTGTCGCTGGCAAATTCGATCTGGTGCTGGATGCCCGCAATGCGCTGCGTCAGCTCCGCTTCCAGCTCGTCGTAGGTTTCCTCCAAAAGTGCTTCCTGCTCCGGGTGCTTCATGATGTCACGAATGCGCTGGCGCTTGGTCGCTTTCAGCTCCTCCTGCTTGTCAAGCAGCAAGGCTTCCAGATTTTCTTCCGTGCGCTTCGTCTCCGCAATGTCGGTCTGTTCTTTCTCCAGATTGGCGTTCAGCCGGTCAAGCATGGCGCTGGAATTGTCGCGCACCTTGCGCACATAGTCCTTGACCAGCGCGTCGAGTGTTTCCACGCGGATATGGTGGCTCGTGCAGCCCTTGAGACCACGCCTGTGATACGTTCCGCAGGTATAGGCGGGTGCCAGATCGCTCCGGCTCATCGCGAACATTGGGCTGCCGCAGTCACCGCAGACGAGAAGCCCCGAGTACACGTTGTCGTTGACCTTGACCCCGCGATAGTTATTTGTCGAGCGGCTTTCGCGCAGAGAGCGCACAGTTGCAAACGTGCGGTAGTCGATGATCTCCTGATGGTGGTGCTCAAAGACGCGGTGCTCGCGCTCGTCCAGCTTGCGGTCTGTGCCATTGATTTTTACGCGCGTGAATTTTCCCTGCCGCAGTGTGCCGATATAAAAATCGTTGTCCAGAATTCCCTGCACTGTGACGATCGCCCATGCCGCTTTCGTCTTGCGGCGGACAGGCTCTCCCGCGGCGGCGCGGCGCTCACACTCGGACATCCGCGGCGTGGGCACGTTGTTGTCCGTCAGATAGTTGGCAATTTTCTTGTAGCCCCAGCCGTCTAAGTAAAGCTTGAAAATCGTCCGAATGACCTCGGCTTCCGTCGGCACGACCTCAAAGACCTGCTGTTTGTTCAGAATATAGCCATACGGCGCGGCGCAGAGCCAGCGCCCCTCCTCCTGCCGCCGCTTCACGACGCTGCGCACCTTTTTCGACGTGTCTGTGACCGGCATTTCGTTGATGAGAAATTGAAACTGGATTTTCAGCCAGTCGTCGTCATTCGGAAAGTCGATGTTATCGCCGATCGAAATAATGCGCACGCCCGCGTCGCGCAGATCCTCCAGCTCTACCAGTCCGCGCGAGTTGCGGCGGGAGAAGCGCGAGAAATCCTTGACGATGAGAATGTCGTACTTGTGGCGCATCAGCCCCCGGCGCATCTCCTGATACCCCTCGCGCTGCTCGAATGTGTACCCCGAGCGGTCGCGGTCTTCAAAAAACGTCAGTGTGCTGTTTGGAAAGTGCGTCGTTACAAATCTTCGATGATGGACTTCTGGTTTTCAATCGACACATTGTCGCGGTCGAGCTCTTCATCGACCGAAATGCGGGCATACCCCGCAATGTCAAAGCGTTCTATCATTCGCATTCACCCTTGAGATACTGTTCCGTCTGCCGCCAGCTGCCGAGGATTCCTCGGTAGTTGCTATTCGGCTCGTTTCCCATCCGTGTTCTCCTCCGTCTTCTCCGGCAGCTGTGCCGCGTCCGTTACAATATCCGTGACAAGCTGGCGGAAGCTCTCGGCGTTCTGCGCGGTAACGACAGGCTTGCCTGTTTCGGCTTCCAGCGCTTTTCTCGCCACACCCGCGACATTGCCGCCGCGCTTTTTCCACTCGTCCGTCAGCTCGTTGCGAATGCGGATGGCAAGCAGCCGCTGATGTACCCCATTCCTCGGATAGCCCTTTTTTCAGATAGGTTTCCAGCGCACGGTCGATCGCCTGCTCGGGGTCGATGGTCTCCTCAATGCGCTCCCGGCCGACCATCGCCAGCCACGCCTTGAACGGCTCGGCTTTCTTGGAGGGAATGGACTGGATGATGCGCAGAAGCTGCTCCGTGTCGGCAACGTCCGTGAGGCGGTTTTTACCGTCCGCCGCCCGCATTTTCAACTGGTGACAATTCGTCACCAGTTCATTGCCCTCGTCTTTCAGCCGCTGTTTCAGCTTGTTCCAGTATTTTCGCCCGGTATTATAGTCGGGGCTGTCTGTAAGCACGCCGGCAACGTCCACAATGGAAAAATACCATTCCTCCCGTTCTGCGTCCCACGCCACGCGGATCTTCTGGTCCTCAAAAAGCTGAATCTCGTTTTTCATTGGTTCGCCCATTCTCGTCTTCCCCAATCAGCCGCGCTCTTATCACGAATATCTACGGTTTCGTTTTGATATCGTAGATAATATTGTACATCATCAAAATAGAGATTGCAAGACAAAAATGCGCTGTATATCGGGAGGTGCATAAAGAGAAAACGGGGGCGAAGAGAAATTTTCTCTTCGCCCCCAATGTATCCGGCGCTACATGGTCATCTGCTGCGCCTTTTCACGCTGGACTTCCTGCTCCGCCAATCTCTGGCGGTTATAAAGCAGCAGATCCCGCGTCTGTTCATAAAGGTCGCAATTTCCAGACTCAAAAACTGCCACCAGATACTTTTTCTTTTTGTATGTGTCATAGACGCTCTGCAAGCCGGCGCGCAGGACCGGGTCTGACTTTTCTGCATTCGTCAGCCAAATCTCAACCAGCTTCCGCTCGTCCTTGACGGTCATTTCCATAGCCTCACGCTCCTTGTGGATATGATTTCCGCATTTTCCCTGTTTTTATACCAAGCTGACCTCCTGAACGCAAAAAAGCCGGGACTTCTAAAATCCCGGCTTCCTGCGAATATCGAATATTACATTGTCTGTTCCATTGTGAACCCCTGCTCCTGTTCCGGCTGCGGCAAATGCATCAACGGATGCTTGAATTTTATCTCGTTGAAAAAGAGCAGTTTCCCGAAATCAGGAAACTGCTCAAGCTATGGATGTGGGCTGCAAAACCCTGTGGATCACAAAGAAAACGATCGTGGCTGGAAGAGTCTCGGTCCTTCCGTATAGAAGATATAGGCAGGGCGATACAAGCTGCGGGAATATACCTGCGATTCAGCAAGCGATACCCATCGTAGGTGTGGAGTTGGTCTTCTCTCACAGCAAGTATCACAGCCGCCGGCGATGGTGTGTCCATCCACCGCGGCTGTGTGTAAGTTTCTGCGAAGTCCCACTGCGGCTCAGCCGAAGAGGAAATCCTTCAGATTTGTATTAAACAGGTAGTCTGCAATGTAGGCTCTTGTTCTCTTATACAGTGCATCCTGTGCAAATGAGACATCATTGCCGGATTCTTGCAGCGCAAATTCATACGTCTGCCTGAGCTCCGTACCGACATTGATCTTGGCAATGCCGGCGGAAATGGCGTCGAGAATGTACTGGTGCTGAATTCCGGAGCCGCCGTGCAACACAAGCGGAATGCCGACTGCCCGGTAGAGCTCTGCCACGTGCGCAACGTCGATTTTGGCTTCCGGCTTTTTCTGGTTACGGACAGCCTCGGCGACTGCGCCGTGGATGTTGCCGACTGCGACGGACAGCCAGTCGCACTTACTTTCCTCTGCAAACCGCTTTGCCTCGTCCAGGCGGGTAAAGCCCATCTTCGAAGCAAAAATCTCTTCATACGGCGGCATGACCTTGTTTTCGTGCCCCATGACCGCGCCGAGCTCCGCTTCACAGGGGATCTGCGCGGCATGCGCAAGATCAGCCGCTTCCCGCGTTGCGGAAATGTTTTCCTCCAGCGGCAGACGCGAACCGTCAATCATGACGGACTGGTAGCCTGCGCGGATGGCGCGCTCGATCAGTGAGCGATAATCCACGCGCTGATAGTCCTCGTCAATCACGGGAACGTGATCCAGATGCAGCAGCGTATGTGCCGGATCCTTGTACCGGTCATATTCCTCCGCGATGCGCTCGAGAGATTCGGCTTTCATTTTTCCCACTCCACGCGCGCAACCTGAATCATGGCGACGCTGTTTTCGTCGCGAATGGCCTCGATGATCGGCTTGACCATCGGGATATGAGGTACGTTGAAGGCGGGCACGCATTTGCCCTTTTCACGGGCTTTCAGAATGACTTCTCTTGTGTTCACAATTGTATCCTCTTAATAGCGTCGCAGATAGTCAGCGGAAATTGCCTTGTATTTCGCATACCGTTCTGCATATTTTGTTTCGTTTTCCGGAATCGGCTCGAAGTAGGAAACGGGATTGCCCATATGAGCGGCCGCGTCTTCCACGCTGGCATACCAGTTGTTTCCGAGACCAGCCAGCATACAGGCGCCAAGCGACGGAAGCTCGATGTTCTGCATTCTTCCGAGCGGAGCCTGGATCAGATCTGCCCGCAGCTGCAGAAGTTTGTCGGTACGGGAACCACCGCCGCCGAAATGCAGTTTGGTAAACGGCTGCTTACGTGTAGAGCGGATGTAGTCGACACAGGCGACAAACTGGTAGGCCAGGGATTCGAGAATCGCTGCGAAGATCTCGTCCGTCGTGGTGGACAGGCTCATGCCGACAACGGCTCCGTGGAAGTTCTCTACATACGGCAGCATCATAAGCGAACCGGTTCCGTCGAGCTTTGCATCGGCGATGAGCTTGCCGATGTCGGCGGACGGATCGCGCAGAATATTCTTGCAGAACCACTCCAGCAGCGCGCCGGCAGTTGGGAACGCGTCCATGACCGTATACTTGTTGTTGAACGGGGAGCTGTAGCAGCAGGAGAAGATCAGAGAATCGCCGAAATCGTTGCAGCCGTCGACGAAGGTATCGGAGAAATATCCCATCTGCTCATAGGTACCCATCAGAACGCCAATGGTATCTGGATTTTCAAGCCGGACACCAGCGGACAGGAGAGAGGCAGAGACGTCATGGCAGCCGATTGTGACGGGAAGCGTCCGCGGCAGCCGGACAGAACCGTAATGGTCAATCGTGCCGACAACCGTTGCGGATTCGACAATCTGTGTGCCGAGCTGCTGCTCGGTGACGCCGGCCAGCTCCAGAATCGGCGCAGACCAGCAGTTTGCCTTGACGTCGATCATCAGTTTGCGTGCGGCCATGGTACGATCCTGCACGTCGCCAAGCCCGAGCTTGCGCATTACATACTGCTGATTGGAGTAGAAGCCAGCCGCTTTTTTGAAGACCTCCGGCTCGTTGTCCCGCAGCCACATGATTTTTGACGGTGTTGCAAGCGTGGAGAGCGTATTGCCGGTGATTTTCGCGTACGTGTCCGCGCCGATTTCGCGGCCGATGGTCTGTACTTCTTTGAACGACCGCCCACAGAAGCCGGGAATCATGCCATACAGCGCTTCGCCCTTTTCGTCGACCGGCGTGATGCTGTCGCCAAAATAGGAAAACGTGATGGCCAGCAGCTCTACATCCTCCGGCAGCTGGCGAATCACTTCGCCAACTGCCCATTCAGATGCCTTCCAGGTTTCGTCAATATGGAGCTCAACCTGATTCTGTGCGGGATAATACCATCCGTATTTTTTGTTTGTGTTCACGATAATCCGGGTTGTTTCGGCGTCAATCACCGATGCATGTACATTGGAGGTGCCGAAATCAATGGCCAGATATGCGCTTCGTTTTTTCACAGGAACGCTCCTTTCCCGGTCAGTGATTCACAACGTTTTTCAGTTCTCCGCCGCTGAAATACTGCTCAAGGTTATCCGCGACAATCTTGATGGAGCCGCTGAAGGTTCCGATATCCGTACCGGCCAGATGCGCGGATAACGTCACGTTTTTCAGCTTTCTGAGCGGGTGGTCAACCGGCAACGGCTCTTCGCGGAAGACGTCGAGCACGGCACCGCCGATCTTCTTCTGCTCCAGCGCGTCGATCATAGCGGCTTCGTCGACAAGACCGGCACGCGCAGCATTTACAAAAATGGCCGTGGGCTTCATCTTCGCGAATTCTGCCGCGCCGAACATATTCTGCGTCTGCGGGCTCAGACGGACGTGCAAGGAAACGAAGTCGGCCTGCTCCAGCAGCTCGTCAAGCGAAACCGGCACGCAGCCGAACGCTTCAATGCTTTCTTTTGTGCAGTAAGGATCATACGCGAGAATCGTCGTGCCGAAGCCCTTGAGCCGCGTGGCAATCTTTCTGCCGATGTCGCCGAAGCCAACCAGACCGACCTTCAGATTGCACATGTTGTCGGAATAGGTGCGGTTGGGGTATTTCTTTGTCCAGCCGCCGGTCTTGATATCTTCGTCCGTTCTTGCAATATTCCGGATCTCGCAGAGCATTGCGGCAACCGTAAAGTCTGCAACCGCAACAGCTGCGCGACCAGGCGCGTTGATCACCTTGATGCCGCGTTCCTTTGCAGCCTCCATGTTGATGTTTTCCATGCCGGTGCGGAGTGTCGCAATAATCTTCAGGTTCTTTGCCGCCTCGATCATGCGGCGGCTGACCGGTGCAAAGTGTGTGATGATGATCTCTGCGTCGTCCAGATACTGGAAGACCTCTTCGTTGATGGGTGTGCCGTCGGGGCCGTTGACCTCGACGGAAAGCATGGAATTCTGGTAAGCCAGCTCGTCTTCGTTGACGGTTTTTTCAACCAGCGTCAGCTCGTATCCGTACTTTTCCAGGACATCAAAGCCCTGCATCAGATTTTTGTCAATGCCTCTGTCATAAATTGCAACAATTCTCTTTGCCATGTTATAAGTCCTCTCTTTGCCCCAGGTTATTTACTAAAATCCAGCCAGCCCTTCATATAATCCAGATCCTTGCCGTGAGACATGACCTCTCCCAGTGTATCGAGCGTTGCTCTGTGGGAGAAAATCCGTTCAAGACCGAGCTGCTTGTACTTCAGAAGCATCTGGAATGCCTTGTCGAAGGTCTTTGCCGTGTTGACGCTCATGCCGATATACGTAGCATGCTTGCCACACAGATCCTTGCCCGGATAGAACTCCACGGGCTTACCGGTGCCGATGTTGCCGATTTCAACCAGCGTGCCGACGTTTTTGAGCAGATCCACGCCGTCGCGGAACGCATACTGCGAACCTGCGCACTGGAAGACGACGTCAGCGCCGTTCTTGTGGTTGTATTTGTGGATGATTGCACGGCGTTCTTCGATGGAAGCTTGCTGGAATTCATGACTTCGTCCGCGCCAGACAGCTCCTTTGCCAGATGGAGCTTCTGATCGCTGAAACCGCTGATGATGATGTGCTGGATGCCCAGCGTGCGGGCAATTGTCGCCACAAGCGCTGCAATCTGGCCATCGCCGATGACAAGCGCAGTCGAACCAAGATTGAAGCTGTCCTCGAAGATGCCGGGCGCGCGCATCGCAAGCTCAACGCCACGCATGGCGACCGCCATCGGATCAAGCAGCGACGCAACATTGCTGGGCATATCATCAGGCACCTGCCACATGAAGGTGCCGGGGAAAACGTACATATACTCGCCGAAGCCACCCTTGATATAAGGCGCTTCATAGATGGAGTTCGAGCGGATCGGCGCGCCGCCGAAGCCGAGCGACTCATACGGCACACCGTAGACGAACGAATTGTCGCAGACACCGCAGGCACCGATACCGTAGGTCAAGCAGTTTTCGCAGGTGCCGCAGACGACCCACGGATACAGGCAGATCCGATCGCCGAGCTTCACTTCACCGGTGTAGCAGCGCATGGATTTCGCGGCGTCCGGCCCCATTTCGACCACGCGGCCGCAGAGCTCATGACCAAGAATGACGGGATATGCCGGATCCTCTTCGAACAGATGAAGATCGGTGCCGCAGATGCTGGCGGCCTCCAGCTTGATAATCATGCCGTCGCGGCCGCATTCCGGCATCTGGACGTCCATGACCTCAATGGTGTGCTTTTTCGTCAGCACGGCGGCTTTGCAGGTTTGATTTGTCATGATTTGTACCTCCATACAGTTCACAATTATGTTTTTGCCTTGCGTCTTCTCTGCATATTGTCGAACGCAACTGCGAACAGCAGAACGGCGCCCTTTGCGACCCACTGCCAGTATTCGTCAAGATTCATCAGCGTCATGCCGTTGCTGAGCATACCCATAATCAGCACGCCTGCGACGACGTTGATGATTTTGCCCTGGCCGCCTGCAACGCTCACGCCGCCGAGAACAGCAGCCGTGATGACGTCCATTTCAAAGCCTTCGCTGGTGGCTGGCTGGCCGGAGTTGAGACGGGAGAGCATGATGACGCCGGAAAGACCGGCAAAAAATCCGCTGAGCGAATAGATCTGGATTTTCTTGACCAGGACGTTGATGCCTGACAGTCTGGCAACTTCTTCATTGCCGCCGATTGCGTAGAGATGACGGCCAAAGCTTGTCTGCTCCAGCATCCACCAGCCAATGAAAAAAACCAGTGCCAGAATATAGACTGGAATCGGAATACCGAGGAAATAGCCCTGTCCAAGGGTTTTGATGGACTCCGGAAGACCGTAGACCGGGATGCCCTGCGTCATGATGAACGCGAATCCTCTGGCGATAGTCTGCATGGCGAGTGTCGCGATCAGAGCGGGAACCTCAAAATGCGCGACCATAATGCCGCTGATAAGCCCGCAGACGATTCCAACCAGAACGCCGACCACCATCGCAGGGAAGATCCCAAAGCCGAGGTCATTGATGAGCTTTGCGGAGACAACGCCGGAAAGCGCAATAACCGAGCCGATGGAAATGTCAATACCGCCGGTCAGCAGAACCATAGTCATGCCGACCGCGCAGATTCCGGTCATGGAGACCTGCCGACAGATGTTCAGCAGATTCTTTGTCGACAAGAACGTCTTTGTCAGAACAGAGAAAAAGACGAATACGAACAGGAGCACCAGATAGACAAACACCTGGCTGATGGAAAGCTTCGTTTCTTTTTTCATAGCGAGACCCCTCTTTTTACATGCCGGAAGCCATCTCAAGGATGCGTTCCTGGCTGACTTCCTCTTTTGTCAGCTCTCCGCTTACGGAGCCCTGGTGCATCACGATGATGCGGTCACTCATGCCGATCAGCTCCGGCATTTCGGAGGAAATCATGATGATCGATTTTCCTTCTTTGACCAGCCGGTTCATAATGAGGTAGATTTCGTATTTTGCGCCGATATCGATGCCCCGTGTCGGCTCGTCCAAAATGATGATATCCGCGTTTGTTGCAAGCCACTTGGCAACGACCACCTTCTGCTGGTTGCCACCGGACAGATTCTTGGTCAGCTGCTCCATACTGGGTGCCTTGACGGCCAGCGCGTTCATGTAGGAATCAACCAGCGTGCGCTCCTTCTTCCGGCTGATGCGTAGGAAGGACTGCAGCGTGTGCAGCATGACGAGAGAAATGTTTTCCCGAATGCTGAGCGTCAGCGAGACGCCCTGGCCCTTCCGGTCTTCCGGGATCAGCGCGATGCCGTGATGGATGGCGTCAATCGGCCGGAGAATCTCAACCTGTTTCCCGCCGACATAAACGGTGCCGGAGGATCTGTGATCGGCACCGAACAAAGCGCGCATGACCTCCGTCCGGCCTGCGCCGACAAGACCGGCAAAGCCGAGGATTTCACCCTTATGCAACGTAAACGAAACGTCGTGCAGCTTCGTTTCCACGGTGGACAGATGCTCCACCCGGAGAACCTCCTCGCCGATCGGCGTGCTGCGTTGTGGGTAGTCTTCCGACAGGTCACGGCCAACCATCAGCTTGACCAGCGCGGATTTGTTGGTGTCTTTTGTGTTGAGCGTCTCGATATACTGGCCATCGCGCATGACGGTGATGCGGTCAGAAATCTCAAACAGTTCTTCGAGACGGTGAGAGATATAAATAATTGAAACGCCTTCGCTTTTCAGCGTCCGGATCATTTCAAACAGGTTTTCAACTTCACGGTTGCCAAGTGGTGCTGTCGGCTCGTCCATAATCAGCACCTTCGCATTTTCAAGGACGGCCTTTGCAATCTCCACTTGCTGCTTATAGGCATTGGAAAGATCGCTGATGCGCGAATTCGGGTCAATTTCAATATGGAACCGCTCGAATACTTCACGCGTTTTCCGGATCATGGCACGTTTATCCGCATAGATTCCGCGCTCGATTTCCTTGCCAAGGAACATGTTTTCATAGACCTCAGATAAGGAACCAGGTTGAATTCCTGAGAAGAGATTTGTCAAGGGTATTTTCCTCATAAGAGAGCGCCCTGCACAAAATCATGACAGGGCGCTCTCTAAAT
>ENA-OQCO01001016-OQCO01001016.1-human-gut-metagenome-genome-assembly--contig:-NODE-1016-length-12279-cov-0.760862_pt1 | contig 12279 bp, 18 predicted proteins | sample MGYA00242500_ERZ504582 | MGnify/ENA primary metagenome ERZ504582 (study PRJEB26092, sample SAMD00036346) | human gut metagenome | host: Homo sapiens | study: EMG produced TPA metagenomics assembly of...
AAAAGAAGGAAGGAGCACAAAATCATGAGAAAGCCGGAGTATTAATGCCAGTTTCCGCACTTCCGTCCCGTATTGGTGCCGGAGAACTTGGAGAATCTGCATTCCAATTTATCGAGTTATTAAAGGAGAATCATGTAAAGATATGGCAGATACTGCCACTGAATCCGGTTGGCTATGGTAATTCCCCATACCAGCCATATTCCTCCTGTGCAGGGGATGAGTTGTATATCAGTCTTGATGCGCTTGCAGAGGAAGGTCTGTTAAAGGAACATCCAAAGGAACTTCAGGAGAGAGCTACAAGAGTAGATTATGAGGCTGTCCGCCAGTACAGAGAGCCTTTCTTAAGAACTGCGTTTGATGTTTTTACAGAGAAAAAGGGACAGGAAGAAACAGCATATAAAGAATTTGCTTCACAGGAATGGGTATATGAGTATGGTGTGTTCCGCGCATTAAAGAAAGCAAATAACGGAGAATGCTGGAATGACTGGCCGGAAGAATATAGAACCTGGCCGGAGAACAGACAGAAGTTACCGGCAGAGGTGGAGACAGAGGCACAGTATCAGATGTTTCTTCAGTATATTTTCTACACACAGTGGATGAAGGTGAAGAAGGCTGCAAACGATGCCGGAATCCAGATTATGGGAGATGTTCCTTTCTATGTGGGACAGGATTCTGTAGACGTATGGGGTGGAAAAGATAACTTTCTTCTTGATACAGATGGACGTCCGATCTTCATCGCCGGAGTACCGCCTGATTATTTCAGTGCTACAGGGCAGAGATGGGGAAATCCGATCTATGACTGGGAGCGTATGAAGGAGAATGGATTTGTCTTCTGGAGAAAGCGGTTTGGCTATAATGCAAGACTGTTTGATATTATCCGCATTGACCATTTCCGGGCATTTGATACCTATTGGAAAATTCCTGCGTCTTCCCCTACCGCGAGAGAAGGAGAATGGATCGAGGCGCCGGGCTACGCTGTGCTTGACGTACTCTTAAAGGATAATCCGGATGTCAAGATTGTCGCAGAAGACCTGGGAGATATGCGTCCACAGGTATATGAACTCAGGGACGCGTATCATCTGCCGGGCATGAAGATTATTCAGTTTACTTTCGATCCTATGGAACATAACAATCTGTTTGAGGATAGGGAAAATATGATCGTCTATACAGGGACGCACGATAATGCGACTATAAAAGGATGGCTTGAGGGACAGCCTCGAAAGTCAGATTGGCAACGGAAGGGAGAATTATATGCATGGGGGTATGAGGAAGATTCCGTGGCGAAAAACTTTATCTGCTATACGCTGGACAATAAGGCGGATATTGCGATACTCCCAGTACAGGACGTGCTGGAACTTGATAATGCGGGGAGGATGAATACTCCGGGCACGCTAGGAACGCCTAATTGGGAGTGGAGGCTTGTAAGTCTGGATGGATTAATGGATAAAAAGGCATTTATAAGAAAAGCGCTGGCCAAAAGCGGGCGCGTAGAGGGAGGAAAGATGCCAGTTAGAAAAAGAAGGAGGCCTGATTGCAAAGAAGATAAAAAAGGAATATAATATACAATAGATTATTCGTATATGAGAGGGAGAGGGTCATGCTTCGAAAATTGACACGGGAAGAACTGGAAGAGAAAATTAGGAACCGGAAGACGGCAGAGCAACTGGATCTGCACGGCATTTTGCTGGAGGATATGGATTTGTCAGGCTGGGATCTTCACAACATCAACTTTAATAAAAGCGATATCCGTAATGTGAATCTGGATGGAGCGAATATGGCTTATATTAAGGCTGACAACGCGTTTTTCGGAGGCTCGACCTTTAGGGGTACGAACCTTTCTGGAGCAGATCTGCACTCTGCTGACCTGCGGGGATGCAATATGGCCGGCGCGGATATCAGGGGGGCGAAATATGCTGGCATCGGCCTGGAGCGGGCAGATCTTACGGATATAAAGACGGATGATAAGACAAAATATTTTCATCTTTATTGTCCGGAGACGGAGCCATTCATTGGGTGGAAGGTGTGCTATGGCAGACGGATCGTGCAGTTGCTGATACCGAGAGATGCAAAGCGCGTATCCGGCACAACCAACGAAGTTCGATGCGACAAGGCCAAGGTGCTTACCATCAAGAGCGTGGATTACAAAGAGAATTACGAAGATGCCCATGCCTACGTGGATGAGAACTTTGTGTACCGGGCAGGCGAGATGGTATATGCAAAGAACTTTAACCCGGACCGCTTCGTAGATTCCGGGGGCGGAATACACGTGTGGATGACTCGGGAAGAGGCAATCGCCTACTTGGGATAGAACATTCATTTTGAGGAAGAGTGTGACCGATGCTGGTCATGCCCTTCCTCTAACTTTTTCAAATGATTTAAAAAAGAAAGGGGCTAAAATCGGTATTAACCGACAGCCCCTTTTTAGCTTATTTTCAAGTTTTTTTATATTTAATATCCAGCGGATTTTTATTTAGTTATACCTACAATTGGAAGTTAACACATAGACGGGTAAACAAAAAGATTTCAGAACCGAAGTACCAAAATTTTCCTAGTACAGTTCTGGAATCAATAATTTTGTTCATTCTTTATTGTGTTGACTCTCTTAAAACCACCTAATAACTTAATGATGCTTCTTCTTTTTCTGTCTGTTCGCCCGAAAGCTCCAAAAACTTTCTACTTGCCATATTTCCCAGAAGCACTGTGTCAAATTTCACACTGGCCACCGGCGGATTGTTGTCCTCCAGATTCTTGCTGTCATACAGACTGACCACCTTGATCTGCGAAGGAATATGAACCTTCTTTTCCCTGAAGCTACCAAGACACATACCGCAGATCACATCATCCATACATAAAATTCCATCCGCTCCCTGTTCCAGAGCACTTTTCACAGATTCTGCCACTTTTATCTGATTATCTGCATCCATAAAAATCAGATTTCATTTATTTCTACTCCCAGATTCTTATGAGCAGCTGCAAATCCCTAATATCAGCTTTTTGTTACGCTATAGTTCTTCGCGCCTCCCAGAAGTGCAAGCTTTCTGCTGCCCTTCATGAGCATAATGCTTGTCATTTCCTCGCTGGCTCTCTGGTTCTCGTTGTCTACAGAGGGAATTTCTCTATCTTTACACGGTCCAATCACCACAAAAGGTACCTGACAGGATTTTAGATACTTCTGAGTTCTGGAATTCTCCAGAGCACGACTCAAAATCATCCCATCCACCTTCCGATTTGCTTCCAGTCTTTGAAGCTGAGATAAAACATCCTCTTCCACCATACAGATCAGGATATCATAATCATATCTGGACGCAACTTCACAAATCCCATTCATGCAGTCCTTAAAAAAAGAAATTCCGTTGCAATATGATCCTTTGACAAAAGTAGCGCCAGATATAAGTTTTCCTCTGTGCAAGCCCCCGAGTCAGCACATTGACCAATAATCATGTTCTTCTATAAACTGAAAAACCCGCTCCCTGGTCTTTCGTCCGATTCGTCCTTTTCCGGAAATAGCCCTGGAAACTGTAGTTTTACTCACTCCCAGTTCCCGGGTAATATCCTCAATGGTATATATCTTCTTTTCCTCTTGTTCCATACTTACACCCCATCCAATATGCACAAACAGCCACTGTATACGACAGATGACTCAAATGAGCCATAGCGTATGGAGGTGACTGTCTGTGAGTTTGCATATTATAATACAGAACGAGAAAGGAGATGTCAAGTATCCCCAATAATCATTATTTCAAGAGCAGGAACAATTATTCAACCGGAATCCACACTTTCATTTCTCCCTCTCCACGGTTATTCCAAAGGAAATAAGGTATCGCTGTAAGCTTTACATCTTCTTTCATTTCCTGATACACCCCATAGAGTGTATCTCCTTCCAGTTCTCTTCTTCTGGTTCCTTTTGCATATATTGTATTAATTTCTTTTCCTGCAATACTGTTTCTCTTTGTTTCAAGCTCCCCCTGCGCATATAAGCCCAGTTCTTCTATTTCAGATCCATTGTCAATAGACTCAAAACAATACAGTAAAGGCCCCCATAATAATTGCAGCTTTTCTTGCGTCATAGCTGATTTTTCTATTCGCAGCTATGACAATTGGTTCCATCTGAAATTCCAAATCAATTCTATTAATTTCCTGCGTATCTAAATCAACTAAAATATACCCGGATTCTGATCTCTCACAGAAAATTTCTCGCCCGTTTTTCTTTACTTTAACACCAGAGGACCAGGCAGGATGTCGAATAGCTATTTTACTACAATCTTTGCCGCTGATTGTTATTGAGATTATTCCGTTTAACGGAAACTGTGTCTCTAATTTTACCTGATACTGTTTTCCATTTCTTTCAACAGTAGCTTCACTATTTATAAACTGGTTCACATACAGTATACTTTCATCCTCTTCTAATCCGTATATGTATTTCCCAAGTCCTGCTAATGTACGTGCAATATTGGGTGGACAGCAGGAACAGGCATACCACTGTTGCCGAACGGATTTCAAATGATTCCTCTCCGGATTATCCTTGCTACGTCTGGGAGCATCTCCATTGGATTCGCATAAAAGAAATGTTCTCCGTCCAGGCCAAGGCCTGATAATACTGCATTATAAAAAATATATTCAATTGCATCTGCATAACAACTCTGCTCAAAATTCTGCAGCATTTTAAACGTAAAAAAGATCATTCCAAGAGCTGCACAGGTTTCCGAATAGTTCGTATCATTAGGAAGATCATAGTCTTTCGTAAAAGCTTCACCGGAGGGTGTAGAACCAATACTTCCATTTATATAAATCTGCTTATTCGTAATATTATCCCACAATGATTTACAGCTATCCAGCAATTCCTTATCTCCATTATGATAAGCCAGATCTGCCATTGCTGTATACATATATACTGCTCTGACAGCATGTCCCGTTGCTTTCTTTTGCATACGTACCGGTTGATGGAATTGATTATACTCCTGATATGGAAATTGATTATATCGTCTATTTGGTTCTTCCACTTTACATTTTGTCCAGTGACAAATTCTTTTACGTTTTATAAATTCTTCTTCAAAAAATTGATTTGTTCCACGCATGTCAATAAAATATTCCGCTAATTTTAAATATTTATTTTCATTCGTGAGATCATACAGTTTCACCAGCGCAAGTTCTAACTCCTGATGCCCTGGATATCCATGCATCTTCCACTCTTCCGGTCCAAATTTCTCATTAATACAATCTGCAAGCTTGCAGGCAATTTTTAATATTTTATCTTTTCCTGTTCCCTTGTAATAAGCTATGGCAGCCTCGATTAAATGCCCTGCGCAATATAATTCATGGCACTCTAAAATATTAGACCATTTTTTCTCTGGTTCAACAAGCTGAAAATAGGTATTTAAGTATCCATCTTCTTCCTGAGCTCCTTCCAGAAGGTCAATAACCTCATCTGCCTTTTTTTCCAATTCAATATTATTTTCCACCTGTAGTGCGTTTCCTACAGCTTCTAGCCATTTGTACAAATCACTGTCCTGATATGCTTCTCCGTAAAATTTATCATTTGAAATACCAGCTGCAATTCGGAAGTTTATCTATAGCATGGCTTTTTTCGATTCCTTTTACTTTATCATTCAAAAATATCCCATTGATAAGGGATTACTTTTTTTAATATCAGTTCCTGATATTCTTTCCAAAATCCACTTGTAATTTTTACATTTCCAATTTCCAGTGCTTTCATTTAAGTTTCCGCTCCTCCATAATCCTATATTCTTTGGGGGTACAGTTTTCCTGCTTTTTGAACACCCTGACAAAATAATTTGCTGTTGCAAATCCTGTCATATTCGCTATTTCATTTATATTTAATTCTGTTTCTCTCAATAAGATCTTGGCCTTTTTCAAGCGAAAATCACTAAGATACTTTGTAAATCCCACGCCCATTTCATTACAGAATAAACTGGATAAATAATTTTTATTCATAAACACCTCTGTAGCGGCAGATTCCAGAGAAATATCCTGATGATAATTTTCTTCAATATAACTTAATACATTTCTAACTGATTTACTGTATTTTTCTGAATCGTAATTGCTTTTATAATCGATCTGCTTTTCCTTTTTAATTTTTTTACTTCACTCTGAAGTAATTTTACTTTTTCCTTTTCATTTCTGTTTTTTTTCCACTCACCTACACTTTCCTGATAATCTTATATAACTCTTCCTCCTGAATGGGCTTTAAAATATAATCTACTGCTCCATTTTTAATAGCTTCATGCACATAAGAAAATTCTGTATATGCACTGACAAAATACAAAAACAGTTTTTATTCGTTTCCCGTACTTTTCTAAGAAGTTCAAGGCCAGACATTTTGGGCATTCGGATATCAGAAATGATCAAGTCTGGAGATAGTTTCTTGCACAATTCCAAACCTTCTTCTCCGTTATCACAGGTTCCGACAATTTGTAATTCGATTTCAAACTTTTTCAGAAAATTACATAGCAAAAAACGTATATTTTCCTCATCATCAATTATCAAAACTTTCATCCGGCACCACCTTTTCCCTTTTTATCCTAAATGAAACTTTTGTTCCTTTTCCAGCTTCACTTTCAATAGTGATTCCCGACTCTTTTCCATAATACAGAACAAGACGGTTATTTACATTTACAAGACCAATTCCTGTTCTGGGAGATTCTTCGCTGATAACTTTTAAAGTAATATTAGCTGCAAGAAGTGAGTGAACATATTGTAATTGAGCCGGACTCATTCCGCATCCATTATCACTTACAACAATTCTTAAATTATCATTTTCCAGTACAGCTTCTATGATCATTATTTTTGTTTTCTGCTCATCTTTCAGGCCATGACAATATACATTTTCTACTAATGGTTGTATCGTTAAGCACAAAATAGGGAAATCATACAGTTCCTGCTGAATCCTGTAAAATATTCTGAACTTTTTTTCCAAACCTAAATTCCTGCATGCGTATATAGTTTTTCACATAATTGATTTCATCCTTTAAGCAAACTATATGCGTTTTATCATTTAATACATATCTATACATTTTGGCAAGTGCATCTGCTGCTTTTTCAACTTCATAGCTTTCACTTTTAATTGCCAATGCTCTGATCGTTTCAAAAGAATTTGCAAGAAAATGTGGATTTATCTGCGTTTGCAGTGCAAGCAATTTTGCCTTATTTGTTTCTCTTTGTATAGCAGCATTTTTTTTCAACATCTCTTCCAAGGAAACCACCATTGCATTGTATGTTATTTCAAGGGTGTTTATTTCCTTTAAATTTGAATTTACTTCTATATTTTTAAATTTTCCATTGGCTTTCATCAAACTCATGCTGGCAGTCAATTTTCCCAATGGATTTGAGATAGACCAGGCAAAATAAGATGCACATATCACAGACAGTATCAAAATAACAACAGCTACACCTACAAAACCTTTCAGATTTTCCTTTAGATTTCTGATAACAGCTTCATTTCCACATCCGATTTCTAAAGTCCAGCCGTTTTCAAATGTGTATGTTTTCTGTATGATATTACTTTTTGAAATATTTTCATTTTTGAAAATGATTTTATTGTCTTTATCTGTTAAAATCGCATTGGAATCTGTTCCACTTGGAATAAAGCTAACATTATTCTTCAATGCATCAGTATAAATATCAAGTTCCAGAAATCCTATTTTCAAATTTGGACAATATATATCATAAATATTCTGTCCTACAGAAAACACAGGGGTGTGATCATCTGCCAGCAAGTAGGGGGATCGATCATAAAAGCCTGTATACACAATATTCTCTTTGCATTCACACAGGTCTTTCATGCACGGATTATCATAATAACTATCTTTTCTTATGATTTCATTTGTGCTGCTTATCCTGCCTGTAGTATCGATCCAGCTGATATCTGCAATATAGGTTCCGGATCTGCGAAGTGTCTGAAAATTCTTTTCAATTTCCTTGCAGCTATAAAGGTAGCCCTTTTCACCATATTTTAAGCGCTCATTACTATTTAAAACCACTTCAATAGCCTGGCATCGTATGGTATTGATCTGGGAAAGAACAGTCTGAATATTATTTTTTGTCTGTATAAATTCCTTCTCAATCTCGTTCTGCTGTTGGTCTTTCGTATATTTGTATATCTGGCAAAATTGAACGATATTAAGCAGAACTGTAGATAGCAAAATCAAAAATACATAGGATATGGTCAATTGTTTTCGTATCGTATTTTTTCTTCTGTTCATTGCTGTTCTTTCCCTCATATGTAATTTTATTTTTTATTCATTCCACAAGTTTTCACGTTTCAGATATGCAACTCCGATTTGTTCCCGTACAATCTCTTCTGAATCAGGAATATACATGGCTCCATTATACCACATGATCCATCCTGTATCATTTTTCATTACATATGGTTTATATACTGCTTTTTCGTCAAATTTTCCTTTATCCGGTGCAATGATCGGATTCTGAGAATATCGCTCCCATCCTGTGATTCCGTCTTTTGATCTGGCTAATCCAATTGCTGCACGATCCACATGGATAAAACCGATATAAAACATATAGTACCAGCCATCCCATTTCAGCACATGGCAGGCTGCTGTTTTATTTCTCTCCCAATCAATGTTAACATCACTGGAAAAAATAGGATTTCCTTCGTATTTTTTCCAATTCATGCCGTCCTTACTCCATGCATATCCAATAGCATCCGGTTCATGGTTACCTCCTCCGGAATACCACATCTTATATATTTTTTTCTGTTTCATCATATATAACATGAGGGCACATGATAGCTTTTAATTCCCAATCCTGGTCAGGTACAAGTACCGGAGCATCAAATCTTTCCCAGTTAATACCATCTACGCTCTGGGCATAACCAATGTAGGATTTACCTTTCATTTGTATAAGGTGCCATCTGTCCGGAATACCACATTTTATATATTCCATTTACTTTTATCACAGATGGACGGTTTAATTCATCTTTATCCCACCATGAATCCTCTCTTGGTTTTAACACCTCGATGGCTCTTTCCAATGCACACCATCCGGACTTTCTGAATAAGCAATGCATTCTTTTGGACGCCAGGAAAACCACATTTATACATATTTTCATCTTTCATAACGGATAGATCAAAACATGTACCAAATTTTCCTCCTAAAACCGGGTTTGTTTCTTCTTTTTCCCATCCATCTTTTGTGCCCCAGGGATATTTACTCAGATTTTCCGGGGTATCCCAAAAAAAGCGATCTTCATATCTCTGCACAAAAAAGCCTTGTTCTTCTAATTCTTTACTATATTTGATCATTCCTTATCCTTTCACGCTTCCAGCTGTCATTCCTTTTATAACCTGCTTCTGAAATACCACAAAGAGCACGATTACCGGAAGGACCAAAATTATAATTGCTGCTGAGATCAATCCATAATCTGCCACATATTGGGCTTTCATGTTATAGCATACCTGATTCAATGTTATTAAAGACTGTTTTGATATGATCAACAGACTTAAAAATAAATCATTCCAGCTGTTAATTAAAACAAAAGTTGCAACAGTTGCCAAACCACTTTTTGATATCGGCAAAATTATTTTCCAGAAAATCTGCACGCGATTACATCCATCTATCTTTGCAGCTTCCTCCAGTTCTTTTGGAATCGACTCCATAAAGGGAGTTAAGATAAAAATGCTAAATGCAAGATTCGTTACAATAAAAGCCAATATAATTCCAATCCTTGTGTTCAATATTCCTATTTTACGAAATATAAGAATAAATGGGATTATAATCGCATTTATAGGTATCATAATTCCCAAAGAATAATAGTGATAAATCTTTCTTCCCTTTCAATTCGTGCAATGACATAAGATGTCATTGCGCTTGCAATCGTAACTCCTGCCACACTGCAAATTGCATAAATAACAGTATTTAACATATGCAGCGGTACATCAGCAGCTTCCCATGCCGTAGAGTAATTATCCCACTTGGGTTTCAACGGAAATGAAAAAGGTCTAGAAAATATTTCATTATTCTCTTTTAAGGAAGACAGGAAAACCCAAAAAAGTGGATACAGCATTATAAGCGCAACACTACACAGAACAATGTATTTAATCAATACAGATATTTTTACTTTACTGCGCATATTCCTTCTCCTTTAATCATTTCTGTTAATATAGGCAAATATTTTGTTCACCACTGCCGTAGCCAGAACAGCCATTATAAGCATACAAACCGCAATAGCAGTTCCACGTCCGATGCTGGAATCCACAAATGCTTCTTTGTACATATAAATAGCCAGAAATGTACTGGATGCACCAGGTCCACCTTGCGTCATCATGTATGGAATATCAAACGTTTTAATTGCTCCGGATAAATTTATAATAATGCAAACCTGAATCATACTCTTCACATTTGGTATTACAATCTTTGAAAAATATCTACCGTATTTGCACCATCTATCCTTGCACTTTCTATTATCTCACTTGGAATAGACTGCATTCCCGCCAAGAGAATAACAAAATGATACCCCAGATATTGCCATATACCAGGTAAAATTACAGAAAATAATACAATATCAGGATCAGATAACCAATTCTTTATATACTTCTCCATACCAACAGCTTTCAGGAACGTATTGATTGGTCCAAATGTAGGATTAAAGAACAATGAAAACATTAAGCCTATTACAGTTGCTGAAATAACTACCGGTACGAAATACGATGTCTGAAAGAATCTGAAACCCTTTTTCACACGATAAACCATGTAAGCCAGAATCAAAGCCAGCGGAAGCTGGATAAAAACTCCAGCTCCCATACTGATCAATGTATTGGCGATTATTTTTTTAAAATATCGGTCAACGTAAAAAAATATCCAAAAAATTATCTAATCCGACAAATACACTGTCTCCAACACCATTCCATTTTAATAATGCAATAAAGAAAGAAGCTACAAGAGGAAGAATCAAAAAAACAGTGTAGAGACAAAATGACGGAAAATGAAATAATATAGCGAATATTTTATCATGGATTTTTCCTTTTCTCATAAGCAACTCCGTTTAATTCTTTGCTGACTCCAGTGATTCATCAATATGTTCAATCACCTCATCAGGAGTTGAAATACCAGCAAATAATTCATCAAATCCATCTGCAAAATCAGTCCAAGCATTCTGTCTTCGGACAAATTCTGTGGGAAGTTCGGACAAGATTCTTTTCCCTTTCCATAAGCAATAATATCTGCCAGAAGCGGAACAGTAACCTTCGCATCGTCAATTTCTACATCATTTCTGGCCGGAATGTCTCCTGCATTATACAATCCAATTTCCTGCATCTCAGTTGAATATAAATAGTCTACAATATCAATAATTGCCTGTTTTTGGTATCATCTTCCCATGCTTTTTTAGAAATCATATATCCCATATCACCGCCTGCACGTGTGAAGTTTGAGGTATCTCTTGTACCGCCAGGCATAACAGGGGCATCAATAATAACTGAATTTTCTGCTGTCTCTTCTGTAATATTAGGAATCTGCCATGTCCATGCATAGATCATTGCAGCTTTTCCTTCATTATACAGTGCAAACTGCTGATTCCAATCTCCAATAGAAATGGTATCTGCCGGGAACAAGTTGTTTTCTCTCATTGTGTCGACAATTTCCAGGGTATTATGAATGTTAGGGGTGTCAATGGTATAATTTTGTGTAAGATTTTCAAAGTCTTTCTCACAGTCTGGCATCTGCCCTAAAATTTCAGCTACGAATTCATGTGCTGGATTTCCACCCTTTGATCCCATTGCAAATGGAGTAATTCCATTCTCATTGAACACTTTTCCAACTTCAAGCATATCATCTAAAGTTTTTGGATATTCCAAACCATATTCTTCAAACAGTGCTTTATTGCACAGCCATACTCCGTACTGAAGAGATGTTGTGATAGTGGTCAACGTCCCATTTGATGATGTTCTGCTAAATGATTCCTCCGGGAATAAATCTCTGCTAACCAATTCTGACGCATCCAGATATTCATCAAATGGAATAATAACATCTGCATCCAACAGCATAGTAGAGTTTCCACCGCTTCCCCAATAAATAAAAATATCTGGTACTGTATCTCCTGCGATATCTGTTTTATCTTAGCTTTCAGCTCATCTCCAACAATATTTTCGTGTTCCAGGGTAAATTCATCTGCATGATCGTCTGCAAAGCTTTCAATTGCATCATATGATGGTTTCTGTGCAGGATTTGAAGGTGTTAACCAAGTTATTAAACGAATTGTCGGCGCATCATCTGCCATAACCAGGAATCGCTGTTCCGGTTACCATT